>JACCEE011333334.1_pt1 | contig 10189 bp, 4 predicted proteins | sample 7449931 | NCBI WGS metagenome assembly JACCEE01 (sample SAMN15323457, study PRJNA562643) | freshwater metagenome | isolation source: river surface water | place: USA:Blue River Watershed | collected 2017-08-19
CGATTATTGCTGCTCCAATTGTATTATTTGATTTAGGAGAAAAGGTGAAATTAATTTTCGGAGTTTTATGGGTTGTTTTTATGTATTATATAACCGATGTTGTAAATCCATATATTCCGGTAATTCCTGGTTTAGATCCTGCACGGATTAATAATTTATTGATGATAAATTTTTGTTCTTTTTTGTCATTTATCATTTTTATAACAGCATTTATTTACCTTCAACGATTAAATTTTAAATCGGAAAAGCAAATATTTGCCCTATACAAGGAAACTCAACGCCAGAAAATCGAACTTGAAAATATTAATCAAACGATAACAGACAGTATTCATTATGCCAAAAGCATTCAAACGGCTGTATTATCAAAACATCATAATCTTGAATCTGCTTGTAGCGACTATTTTATTCTTTTTAAGCCCAAAGATATCGTTAGTGGTGATTTTTATATGTTTGAAAATGTCAACGGAAAATTGATAATTGTTGTTGCCGATTGTACCGGACATGGAGTTCCCGGTGCATTTATGAGTATGTTGGGTATCAGTTTTTTAACCGAAATTCTTCGTAAATCGGAAAACCTGAAACCAAACGAAATATTGAATGAATTACGCGCGCAAATAAAACAAGTTTTGAATCAACAAGACTTTTTTACCGATGCAAAAGATGGTATTGATGTTGCTGTTGTCGTGGTCGATACTCAAACGCAAAAAGCTGAATTTTCGGGAGCAAACAGACCTTTATTTATTATTAAAAATGATACTCCAAAAACAATAATTGATTTGAAACCCGATAAAATGCCCGTTGGTATTTATACCAAAGAACTTGATTTTACATCTACCGTTTTTGATATTGAAAAAGGCGATACTTTGTATTTGTTTAGTGATGGATACGAAGATCAATTTGGTGGTGATAGTGGTAAGAAAATGAAAAACAGGAAATTGAGAGAACATTTGATGTCAATGCAGATGCTTCCAATGTCGGAACAATGTTCTCGATTGGAACAATTGCATGAGCAATGGCAAGGCGTTGAAGAACAAACCGACGATATTTTGATTGTCGGTATTACGTTTTAAGAATCAATATCATATGTTTAAAAAAGCTAATAGTTGAACTTATTAGCTTTTTTTATTACTTGCGGTTCGAAATATTTTGGCGTAATAATTGTTTGCCTATTTCGAAAATTCTGTTTATTGACTTTATGAAATCCATATGAATTGTATGGTTCAGTATTTATTCTGAGGGTTCTTATCAGTCAAATTTAAAACACTTAAATTATATACACATGAAAAAAACAAATTGGGTTCCTCTTTTTTCAATGAATTTTCTCACCGTTTTTAACGATAATCTTTTAAAATGGCTTGTATGTTTTATTAGCATCCGATGGATTACAACCGTAAACGAATCGACAATTATTGCAATAGCGTCGGCAATGCTTGTATTACCATTTATTTTCTTGTCTCCCTTAGCCGGAAAATTTTCGGTGAAATATGAAAAGCGAAAAGTGATGTTAGTTGGTAAAATTGCAGAAATTCCTATTATGATGCTTGCAGCTTTAGGTTTTGTATTTCAATCGATATATATGGTGATGGGTGGGGTATTATTACTCGGAATTCAAAGTTCGTTGTTTTCTCCTTCAAAATATGGTTTAATTCGTGATGTTGGCGGTGAAGAAGGTATTTCATTTGGGACGGGAACAATGGAAATGCTGACTTTTTTAGGTGTTTTGTTAGGAACCTTTTTAGCTTCCTTTATATCAGATCATTTTAGTGTAATTATTGTCATTTGCTTATTAATCGGCGTTGCAATTCTTGGACTTATAAGTACATATTTGATAAATGCAAATGAACCAGAAGCTCAAAAGAATTATAAAGAAAGTGTCAATCCGATATGGTTTATTAAACATTCATTTAAACAGGCTCGAGGCATACGGGGACTAAATCCGGTGATTTTTGGTTTGTCTTTTTTTTGGTTAGTGGGTGCGTTATTACAAATGGACTTGAAGGTTTATTGTCCCAGCGTGTTGCATCTTTCCGATTTTGAAACCGGCATTGTGATGGTTGTTGCAGCTGTTGGTATCGGTTTGGGTTGTTTAATTACGGGTTTAATTTCAAAAAATAAGGTTAAAATCGTTCTCGTACCAATTGGTGCTGTCGGCATGATTGTTTTCTTCGCTCTGATTTATATTGTAAAACCGGGAGCTGTTTTATTTGGTGTGTTTGTGTTTTTAACAGCATTCTTTTCCGGAATGTTTAAGGTTCCTCTTAATGCCTGGATACAATCGAACGTGAAAGGCCGTATGCTTGGCGATATTCTGGCTTATGAAAATATTTGTGAATTTGGGTTTATTTTAATATCGTCTTTAATTTTTTATTTGTTCGATCCTCAAACTGTTTTTGTCGTTTTATTTGCTTTAACATTATTTATCGCAATTATTTTGTTCTTTAGAATACCTGGTTTGAAAGAATCGTTTCAAAAGTTGTAACATTATTACAATAAACTGTTTAGTGAATTAAAATGTATTTATTATGTCGATAATAGTAGCAATTTTTCGTTTTTTCTTATCGCTTCGTTATAAGGTTGAGATTAAAGGTCTTGATGTATTAAAAAAAGATAATTCATATTTGATTTTGCCCAACCATCAAGCATTGATTGATCCGCAAATTCTTGGATCTCATTTATGGAAACGCATAAAAATAGTCCCTGTTGTAACAGAAGGTATGTATAATGTTCCGGTTTTGAATTTATTGTTTAAATCTCTTAATGCTGTTCCCGTAAGCGATTTGAGTGCCGGAAGTCGCGATACCGATGTTCTTAAAAATATTACAACAGCAATTCATTCTGCATTACAAAATGGTCATAGTGTATTATTGTATCCATCGGGACAAATTGCCGGACAGGGCTATGAGAAAATTTTCAATAAAAAAAGTGCTCATGTTTTAGTTAGTGAACTGCCTGAAAATACAAGAGTTATAGGTGTTCGAATTCATGGTTTATGGGGAAGTATGTGGTCGCGGGCTTGGATTGGTAAATCACCAAACTTAATATCTACATACTTAAAAGCTATGTGGTATATTCTTGCAAATCTCTTTGTTTTTTGTCCGAGACGTAAAGTGTCTATCGAGCTCGAAGACATTACCGAATATGCAAAAAAACTGGCTGCCGATGACAGAAAAGCATTTAATGATGGTCTCGAAAATTTTTATAATAAATATGGTGAAGAGCCTGTTTTTTTCTTAAAACATTATTTTTACTCGATGAGTTTACAACGAGATTTACCCGATAAAATTGAGGGTTCTGTAAACGATGTTCAAACTAACGAAAACGATAATTCCATCGTTGTTCCACCAACACTTTTGGATGAAGTTTTGCAAGTCTTGAATGAAGAATTATCGATACCAATAACTGGTATTACTTTAGATTCGAATTTCACCTTAGATATGGGAGTTGACTCAGTTACTATGGTTTCAATTATTACCGAAATCGAAAATCATTTTAAAGTTGTAGCACCTGATGTCTCGAAGATAAAAACGATGCGAGATTTATGTCTGGTTGCCATGGGGAAAGTTTCTGCAAAAAATACACTGAAAGATGCACATTTTCATACATCGCAATTATCGTTAGAAAAATTATCGGTTAATGGTAGTAAAACAATTCCCCAATTGTTTATCGAGGCATTTACACAACATAATAATGAAATTTTTGTGTGGGATAATATGTTGGGAAGTTCTACCCGCAAAGATTTTTATTTGAAAACAATGGTAGTTGCCGAAATAATAAAAAAAGAGGTTCCGGGAGTGTATGTTGGCATTATGTTACCTGCTTTGCAAAGCACAACATTATTGGTTGCAGCAACATATATGGCAGGGAAAATTCCGGTAATGTTGAACTGGACGGTTGGCCCGAAAGTATTGCAACATTGTGTTGACACCACTAAATTGACACATATTATAACCGCCGGAGCATTTTTCGATAAGGTTCGTGATAAACTTTCTGATGATGTAAAATCAAAATGTATAATGTTTGAGAAAAAGGTACGAGAAGCCACTCTTCAAATCAAACTGAAAGGCCTTTTTCGTACTTTCGTAAAACCGAAATTATCAACAAATCAACGAGATATTGCTGTTATTTTATTTACTTCAGGAAGTGAATCCTTACCTAAGGCTGTACCATTATCGCATAAAAATATTCTGAGAGATATGCAAAGTGCCTTTGAACATCTCGATGTTGGAAACGATTCTGTTTTTGTAAGCTTTTTGCCTCCCTTTCATAGTTTTGGATTTTCCGTATTGACAATTGTGCCCATTGTAACGGGAATGAAAGTTGCGTATACACCAGATCCAACAGCGACTCGCGAAATCGTTGATGTCCTTTGCCATACGGGTGCAAATACAATGGTTGCAACTCCAACATTCCTCAAAATGATATTAGCCATTTCTTCGGCAGACGATTTAAAAAAGTTGAGGCTTGTTGTTACCGGAGCTGAAAGTTTATCTCCAACGATTATTGATGAATTTAACGCAAAAGCATCGGGAAATTCTCATATTATTGAAGGATATGGTATCACTGAATGCGCTCCGGCATTATCGCTGAATCCTCTCGGGAAACAGAAGTTAAAAAGCGTAGGTACGTTTATCTCTACCGTTGAACATTTAATAGTTGATATCCAAACGAATCAACCATTAGAACAAGGAAAAGAAGGTATGTTGTTAGTTCGGGGCGATAATATTTTTGATGGTTACCTCGATAAAACCGTAGCATCGCCATTTGTTACTGTTAATGGTAAAGAATACTATAAGACGGGCGATCTTGGATACGTTGATAGTGATGGGTATTTGTTTATAACCGGGCGCTTGAAGCGGTTTATTAAAATTGCAGGTGAAATGATAAGTATGCCAGCCATTGAACAACGTTTACTCGAAAAATATGGTTCAAGCGATGAGGTTGTTTTAGCTGTTGAAGGTTCTGATGTAATAGAGCCACCTCAATTAGTTTTATTCTCGAAGAAAAATATCGATTTAGCAGAAGTCAATCAACATTTGAAGAGTTCTGGCTTTTCAAATCTTGTTAAGATACACAAAATAATGATTGTTGATGAAATACCATTACTTGGTACAGGGAAGACTGATTATAAGGTTCTTAAGAAAATGATTCGATAAAGATAAATAATAAAAAAGCAGGTTATACAAACCGGCTTTTTTTATTGTAATATCTTGAAGCTTATTGTTTACGATGCTTTTTAAAAAGATTTGCTTTGTTCTCTTGATGATTGATTAATCGTTCAATATTTTTTCTGTGAGTAAGTAACAGTAGAATCGAAACCATTATCGAGAAAATGATGAGGGAATTAATATTTGATTTAAAAACAAAAATGACAAGAATAGGGAATGAAATGCCTGCCAAAATTGAGCTTAATGACACATATCTTGAAATTAATAAAGTTATAATAAAAACAACCATTGCCAAAAGAGTAGGAATTGTAGCAACAGCTAACACAATACCGGTAATTGTAGCAACACCTTTTCCTCCTTTGAAACTTGCAAAAATGGGGAATATGTGACCGAGAATTGCAGCAACACCAAATAAAAACTGACAATTAATAAAATCACGAGTTTCTGGAATTAATCCATCAATAAAATACACCAAACAACAAGCTGCTGTTCCTTTTAGTGCATCAACTAATAAAACAGGAATTCCTGCCTTAACACCTAAAACCCTAAAGGTATTGGTAGCTCCAGCACTTTTACTTCCGTGTTGACGTACATCTATTCCGTAAAATAATTTACCAATCCAAACTGCCGACGGAATAGAACCTAATAAATATGCTCCAACGATAGCAGCTATAAAACTTGTAAATTCAATATTCATATTCAATATGTTAAATTTATGTTAAAAATTGCGACAAATATCTGAAAAAAATAAATCACAACAATTAAATGTTAAAAAAATATTAAGAAAAACACTGATTTAAAGCCATATGACGATAATTTATTCGCCTTCCTTTTTCGAAATGAGTAATTTATCAATTCGGGCTCCATCCATATCAATTATTTCAATATCAAATTCTCTCCACGAAATTTTTTCTCCTTCATGAGGTATTTGCTGCATTATGTCCAAAATCAAGCCACCTAAGGTATTAAATCCTTTGTTTTCAACTAATGCAATATTTATATCGAAATATTTGCAGAAATCGGCAAATGAAATTTGAGCGTCAATTAACCAGCTTCCATCTTCACGCTGTTTTATTTCGGCTAATCCTTCTACGGTATCTAAGTCTCCAATGATTGCGTCTAAAATATCGTTGAGGGTTACAATACCGGTTATTGAACCATATTCGTCGATGATGATGCCAAATCGCGATCTGGTTGATCTGAATTTTTCCAAAACTTTGTATGCCGATGTGCTTTCCGGTATCATTATCGGTTCAAATACATATTTCATCAAATTAAATTCTGATTCGGTAAAATAATGTAGCAATATTAATTTACTGCGAACAACACCAATTAATTCATCGGTTTGAGAATCGCGAACTGGGTAGAATGAATGTGATGAATGCTTTAATAAATTTTGAAGCTTTTCTATGGTAAAGTTGGTTTCAATCCATTCTATTTCAGAATTATGTGTCATTAATGAACTGATTTTTCGATCTCCAACCTGAAAAACATTTTCCACAATATCTTGTTCTATTTCTTCTATTGTACCTTTAGCCATTCCTTCTTCCACCAGCGACTTGATTTCTTCTTCTATGACTTCGGCATTGGTCGATTGTTTTATGTTGAGAATGTTTACAAATATGTCGGTACTTTTCTGCAATATCCAAATAAATGGAGATGAAATATTTGACAACCAATTGATTGGCTTTATGAAGATTATGGCAATATTTTCGGGATTTGAAAGTCCGATACGTTTCGGTATAAGTTCTCCTAATACCAAGGAGAAATAAGTAACAGGTATCAATATGAGGGTCATTGCCATTTCACTCGCAAATGGTTGGAATAAAGCTATTTTTTCAAGTAGAATTTTAAGTGGTTCAGTGAGTATATCGCCAGTAACAACCCCCGTTAAAATGCTTATCAAGGTAATGCCTATTTGTACCGTAGAGAGGAACTTTGAAGGGTTTTCTGTATGTTTTAATACTTCTTTTGCTGATTTATTCCCTTTTTGGTTCAGAACCTCAAGCTTCGATTTTCGTGATGAAATTATTGAGATTTCAGCCATCACAAATAAACCGTTGATTAATATTAATATAAAGATTATAAAAATAAGCATATCGAATGTATAACTATGCAAATGTACTAAGAAAAAAAATGAATTTAAAATATTTATAAAACAGAGGTTTTTTTATATGTTAATTGACTTATATATAGATATGTTTTATATCTTAGCTTCGATTTGGGTATTACATTATTTTTTTATTTAAAGTGTTGATTTTATGTCAATTCGTTTTATTTTCGTAAGTGTATTATTTACACTGTTTGAAGGTATTTGCTTTTCACAAACCTATAATTGGGGTAGTGTTGCTATGGGGGGCGGAGGTTTTGTTTCGTCAATTATAACATGTCCAACCCAACAAAATCTTATCTTCTGTAGAACCGATGTTGGCGGAGCGTATAAATGGAATGAAAGTTCAAAATCGTGGACCCCATTAAATGACTGGGCTGCTGATAATGAAACCGGATATTTGGGGGTTGAAGCCTTAGCAATTGATCCAACAACTCCGGCGAATGTGTATATGCTCGTTGGGATTGATTATTTCAACAATGGAAAATCGGCCATTCTGCGTTCTTCCGATTATGGTACATCGTTTAAGATTACCGAAGTTACCTCACAATTTAAGGCTCACGGAAATGGTATGGGGCGTCAAAATGGAGAACGGCTTGCTGTCGATCCTAATAAAGGAACCATTTTGTTGTGTGGAACAAGACGAAACGGATTGTTTAAAAGTATTGATGCCGGTGCTACATGGTCAAATATTGCAGCTTTCCCAGTAACAACAACAACCAACGATAACGGAATCTGTTTTGTCGTTTTTGATAAATCAACCGGTTCAACCGGAAATGCAACACAAACAATTTATGCCGGCGTATCGCGTTCAGGAAATTCAAACTTGTACGTCAGTACCAATGGTGGTTCTTCATGGTCAGCCATTGCAGGACAACCGACTACATATATGCCTCAACGAGCTGTTTTGGCAAGCGATGGAAATTTGTATGTTACATATGGAAATGGAGCCGGACCTCATGGCGGATATGGCACAACTGCAAGCGAAACAATGGATAATGGTCAAGTTTGGAAATATAATACCAAAACAGCAACGTGGACTAATATTACACCTGTAATTTCGGGTGTTTCAATGGCTTTTGCCGGTGTTAGTGTTGATGCCTCAAATGCTCAGAAAATAATTGTAACAACGACTAATAAATATTTACAGCAGCCGACATATCCCAATAATACATCTACACCATGGGGGGATAGAATATTTTATAGCGTTAATGGTGGTAGTTCATGGACCGATTTAATGGGAAGCAACAAATTTGCTTTCGATAATAATGGTATTCCGTGGATCGATGGTCATGCAATTCATTGGGCTGGAAGTATTGAAATTGATCCATTCAATCCATCAAGAGCTTTTGTTACCTCTGGAAATGGATTATTTATGACTGAAAACTTAAGTTCAACAGCTACGTCGACTTGGAAATTTATGGTTAAAGGAATTGAAGAAACGGTTCCTTTAGATATGATTAGTATTCCCTCAGGTCCCATGGTTTCTGTAATTGGTGACTATGATGGGAGTGTTTACGCAAATTCAGCGGTGACTGCATTTCCAAAAATTCATTCACCATCAATAGGTACATCAACCGGAATTGCTTTTGCTGCATTAAAGCCTGCGTATATTGTACGTTTAGGCGGAGCCAGCGATGGGTCGAGCATTTCGATGTATTATTCAAATAACTCCGGCTCAACATGGACGGCAATCGGAGCAAAACCGACATCTGCTGCCTATCAGGGGCGTGTTTGTGTTAATGCTGATGGTAGTGCAATTCTATGGTGTCCAAATTCATCAACAACAACATATAAGTCGGTAAATAACGGAACAAGTTGGACATCTGTTACCGGTCTTTCCATTTCGAATGCAATTCCTGTTGCCGATCAAAAAAATGCGAATAAAGTCTACGCATACGACAATAGTTCGGGAACTATATATGTTAGTACAAATGCCGGTACATCTTTCTCTGCAGGAGGATCGGCTGGGTCGGGTGGTTCAAAAATAATACGTACCGTTCCCGGTGTCGAAGGCGATATATGGGTACCCTTGTATTCTGGTGGTTTGGCTCGTTCTACAAATTCGGGTACCTCTTTTTCGAAAATATCAAGTGTCAGTACCTGTGCAGCTGTTGGTTTTGGTAAAATAGCAACAGGGAAAACCTTCCCAACTATTTTTATTTGGGGAACCGTAAACGGTGTCTTAGGTTTGTATAAATCAACAGATACCGGAGTTAGTTGGACTCGAATTAATGATAATAATCATGAATGGGGTGGACCCGGAAATGGCGTGTTTGTTGTTGGTGATATGAATGTTGAAGGTAGAGTGTATATGAGCACTGCTGGACGTGGAATTGTGTATGGAGAACCTTTAGTTTCATTATGTAGTATTCCAAATTTAGGGGCTGACACTTCTTTTTGTGGAATAACATTACCTCTTCAATTAAACTCAAAAACAGTATCAGCAACTAACGTTTCTTATAAATGGTATAGAGATGGCAGTCTCATTTCTGGTGCAAATTCTGCCACATATTCGTTGGCAAATATCAGTCCTGGAACCTATAAGGTTCAGCGCGATAGTGCTAGTTGTACTCAAAGTGATGAAATTGTTGTTTCTTTATCATTACCAAAACCGAATCTTGGTGGTGATGTTGATATCTGTGAAACATCTTCGGTAACTCTCGATGCCAATGTTGACGGAAATTCAATGACTTATTCATGGACAAAAGATGGTGCTGTTATTGCTGGTGCTACCTCAAAAAAATATTCAACATCTAATACTGGAACGTATGTTTGTACTAATAATGCATTGAATTGTGCATCTCAGTCCGATACAATAGTCGTATCCTCAAAACTGCTAAGCATTTCTACTGATACGATCTGTTCTGCAGGAAGTGTAACATTAAAAGTATTGTCGACCGGCGGTCCTTAC
>JACCEE012166796.1_pt1 | contig 10186 bp, 9 predicted proteins | sample 7449931 | NCBI WGS metagenome assembly JACCEE01 (sample SAMN15323457, study PRJNA562643) | freshwater metagenome | isolation source: river surface water | place: USA:Blue River Watershed | collected 2017-08-19
CTTCGAAAAATGTCACCCCTCTTATCATCGAAAAACCCGTCGAACGACCTCAACCCGCAACTCAGCCTATCAGACACGACATTAATCAGGATATAACTGAAATCACCCTGATTTCACCCAAACAGCCTGCCTCTACTGAGCCTGCTATGGCAACTAATGAACCGGAAAATCCGTTCAAACCCCTAGTTGATCCTAATCTTAACAACCTTACTGAACCAATCGTCTTTACCAGAAGCTCAGAAAATCAGGTTGCATCTCAGCCCTCACCATCGGCTCAAACCTCCACGCTCAACCAAGAGCCTCAGGCTTATGCCGCTCCTCAACCCTCTTTTCAGACTTCAACTCAGCAACCCCGCACCCAACCGGCTCCTCAAACGCAGCCAACTCCCTCCTATACCGAAAGATCTCAACCCCTTCAAAACACCTTCCAAAGTGCTAATCTTAGAGAAGACCCCAGATCAAGTATAAGTGAACTCCCACCAACCGCTGTGGCTAACAACGGACAATATGAGCTGATCCCCGCCGAACAAGCTCTCAGAAGAGAACAAAGCATCAAAAGGCTTCGGGCTATAAGCCAAGGAAATAAAACCCCGGAAAACGTAAACCAATACGAAGCCGAACCCGCCTACCTCAGAAGAGGAACCCAACTAAATGATGCCCCTCCCGCTTCTGAATCCGTTGTACCAAAAATGGCTCTCGACAAAGATAATGAGCTAAAACAGAATACATTTATCCATAAAATAGTCGATTAATACCGAGATCATGTCACTAGAACTACTGATAAACAACGATATAAAAGGCGCAATGCTTAGCCGTGATAAACGAAAACTCGAGGCTTTACGCGCTATCAAAGCAGCCCTGTTGCTTGAAAAAACAGGAAAAGATACTTCAGGTGGAGAGATCCCCGAAGAGGTAGAGTTTAAACTCCTCCACAAGCTCGTTAAACAACGCAAAGAGGCTGCAGATGTCTATGCCAATAACGGAAGAAACGAACTAGCTGAAGAGGAACTTTATCAAGTTTCGATCATAGAGGCTTATCTCCCCCATCAAATGAATGAAGAGGAGATTACAGAGGAACTTAAAAAACTCATTGCAGAAATAGGTGCAACCTCTATCAAAGACATGGGCAAACTGATGGGTGCAGCATCTAAACACTTCGCAGGTAAAGCCGACAATAAAGTGGTCGCAGAGCTTGTAAAAAAGCTTCTGGCGATTTAACTCTCTCTATTTTTTTTGCACTCCAAAGCCGGTCAATAGGCCGGCTTTTTTTAAACAAAACGCTATGACTAGATCTGAAGCTTTTGAACTTCTAACAAACCATGTCGCTAGTGAAAAAATGCACTTCCACTGCCTCGCTTCAGCCGCGGTCATGGAAGCCCTTGCCATTAAACTTAATCAAAACGCCGACGATTGGTACCTGGCAGGACTACTGCATGACCTCGATGTAGAGATTACAAGAGATACCCCCTCCACCCATGGCTTAATCACCGTCGATCTCCTAAAAGACAAAGGGCTTAACGAAGATATTCTTCATGCAATTGAAGCCCATAACGAAATGGCCTCTCGCTTTCCAAGAACCTCTCTCTTCGATCATGCCCTAGCTGCTGGAGAAACCATCACCGGTCTCATCTCTGCAACGGCGCTGGTCTATCCTGATAAAAGAATTGCCTCTGTCAAAAGCTCCTCTGTCATCAAACGAATGAAAGAGAAAAATTTCGCAGCCAGCGTAAAAAGAGAAAATATTATGGAGATTGAGCTTTGTGGTATAACTTTGCCCGAGTTTGCCGAACTGGCTCTGGTTGTAATGAAAAGAATGGAGCAACCAGACTAAATTAGCTCAATATAGAACACTCATATATCAGCTACCTCTGTTAAAGTCAATTGAAAGATGAAAAACCTATTCATACAAATAAAGAATAAGCTACCTAAACCACTCCGAAATAAGTATGCTTTAACATTTACGATCTTCTTCATCTGGATGCTCTTGTTTGATAAAAACTCTGTTATCACTCAAATTAAAAAGGTAAACACCTATTTAAAACTAAAGAATGAAGTAGAAAGCCTAAGAAGTGGTGCTGCAGAAAACCAAGATAAGGTCAAAGCATATCTTGAAAACAAACAAGTGCTTGAGAAACTCGCTCGCGAACGATACCTAATGAAAAGGAAAAATGAAGATGTATATATTCTAACCGAAGATTAATTAGCTCCTGCTAAGTCTTTTTATCCGGGATCCACATCGAAGCTAACCAATACCCTCCCCAATCCGGGCTCCTTAACAATAGCTAAGGCATTTTCCAATATAAAGCGCTTTTGGGCTCCAAGTGCATTATTCTTCTCCAACTTAAAAATCAGTTGCCTAATATAGAGATTCTTTACTCTAGCCACCATCGGAAAAACAGGGCCTAATAGATTCTTGCCCAATCTTGGCCTTAATCGATCAGCAAGTAGGTTTGAAGCTTTGGTAACAACCTCTGAGTCGGCATGTCGTAGATAGAGATAGACCATCCTGCAATAAGGGGGATAGTTATACTGCTTTCTCTCTTCAATAATATTATTAAAAAAGGTATTATAATCATTCAACATCACATAACTGAGAATAGGATTTCCGCCCTGACTCGTTTGAATGAAAACCTTACCCGTACTATCCTTACGACCAGCTCGACCTGCAACCTGGCTTAGCTGTTGAAACGACTTCTCATAAGCACGAAAATCGGGAAAATTTAACATCGTATCAGCATTAACCACCCCAACAACCTGTACACCCGAGAAGTCCAGTCCCTTGGTGACCATTTGAGTCCCTACCAATACATCCACATCACCAGAGGAGAAGCTCTCCAATATCTTCTGAAAAGAGTATTTCGATCGGGTTGAATCAATATCCATCCTGGCAATCTTAGCGGTAGGAAGAAGAAGACCTAAATCTTCCTCTATGCGCTCTGTGCCGGCACCTGCCAACCTGATTTTCGTGTCACCACACTCTTCACAATGCTTAGGAAGGGTGGTGCTATATCCACAATAATGGCACCGAAGAAGATTAAGTGCCTTATGATAAGTCAACGAGACATCACAATTCCGACAGGTGGGAACCCAACCGCAGTTCTCACACTCCAAATGCTGCGAAAAACCTCTTCTATTTTGAAAGATAATAGATTGCCTTTTCCCTTCTAATGCACCTCGAAGGGCAGCCAGCAAGGGAGCCGAGATCCCTCCATGAAAGGTCTTAGCCTTCCGCTGAAGCCTGACATCAACGATCTCTATCGTCGGTAGCACTCCATCACCATACCGTTGCATCAACCTAACCAAAGAGAACCGGCCTGAAGTGGCATTGTAGTACGACTCAACAGAGGGGGTGGCACTCCCTAATATCACTTGGGCACCCACCTTACGACCTAACACAACAGCGGTATCACGAGCTTGGTAACGAGGCGCTGGATCAAACTGCTTATAAGAGCCATCATGCTCTTCATCTACAATGATTAACTTCAGATTACTAAAGGGAAGAAAGAGTGATGACCTTGCCCCTAAAATAACTTGATAAGAATGGGCATAATCAACAAAACCAACCCTTTTCCACACCTCTCCCCTCTCTTGCTCATTAAAACGAGAGTGGTAAACACCTACCTTATCGCCAAAGAAATGCTTTAATCTGCCCACAATCTGAGTAGTTAATGCAATCTCAGGAAGAAGATAGAGCACCTGCCCTCCATTGCTAATTACCTCATCGATGAGTTTGATAAAGATCTCTGTCTTACCACTACCGGTGATGCCATGAAACAAGATTGGCTTATTAACATCTAATAGTCCTTTTATCTCATTATAGGATCGCTCTTGCTCCAAACTCAACGAGATCGTTTGGGCAGAATTCAACGCAGCCTCCTCCGAAAACCGACTAACCTCACTACTCGAAGAATCAAAAATAGACTTTCGAATCATTGCTTCCAAAACAGTGGAGGTAGTACCTGAGGCCTCCAAAAGCTGTTTACGGGTCACCTCTTTTAAAGGCTCATTAGGCCACCCAGAGAGAGTAATATAGGCTGTTAAAATATCAACTTGCCGAGGTGATCGCTTCTCAAGGTGCTCAAAAAGCTCACGAAGAGCCGTCTCAGTACAAAAGGTATCAGAAAGTGAGATATACTTCTCAAAACGAGGCTTCAACTTCTCCTCCATCTGCTCCTCTAGTACAACCAACCCTTTATCCATCAAAGTTCGGGCAACGGGTACTATACGATTTAACCCAATTGCCTTTGACAAATCTTTTAATGAGATGGCACTCGACTGCATCAAAAGCTCAAGGATCTGATCCTCATGTGCCGATAATCCGGAAGGAATCTCCGTTAACCCCGGACAGATTGAGATCTTGGTTTCAGAGGCCATCTTTAATACCGATGGTAAAGCCACACTTAGCACCTCTCCAGGAGACGACATATAATATTCGGAAATCCAATCAACCATCTCAAGCCACCACTCACTCACCAGAGGCTTCTCATCAAGAACCGATAAAACATACTTTGTCAATCCCGATGCCGGTATATTATGATGAATGCGCCTTACCAAGGCGGTATAAACTCTTTGCTGACCAAATTGAACCACTACTCTACTCCCAACAGAAATCTCCCCCTCCATATCCATGGGTACACGATAAGTGTAGTACCCTCTTACGGAAAGAGGTAAAATAACATCTGCAAAGGTTACTAATGGTTCCTCTAAAAGAGTCATTACATCTCCTTTTTCTTCTCTAACATCTCTCGTCTCTTGCCCTCAAAAAGCTCAAAACCCGCATAACGACACTCCAATGGGCCATTAAAAAGCGTAACCTTCTTAAAAGGCTTAAGTCCGATGTATTTCAACGCCTCATAATCAGAACTAATAATCCAAGCCTGCCAACCAGAGTAATAGTGCTTCAGCGTGCTACCAATAGCACCATAGAAAGCCTCCAAGTCTTCACTCTTAAGCCTTTCTCCATATGGAGGATTCATCACTAAAATACCCTTATCGGCTGGAGCCTCATTGTTTAAGAAATCCGCCTGTGAGAGCGTAATATCTTTATGCAAATGGGCACTTCTGATATTTCTTTGAGCAATTTCAACCATCTTAGAGGATAAATCAGAGCAGAAGATCTCCTCATCTTGATCAGAGATTAGATCATCTGCATCGGCTTTAATAACACTCCAAAGCTCTTTATTAAAATTATCCCAAGACATAAAGCCATAATGCTCCCTATAATATCCCGCCGGAATAGACTGAGCAATCATCCCTGCTTCTATTGCCAGAGTACCCGACCCGGTCATCGGATCAAATAAAACCTGACTTCCATCATATCCTGCAATCAACAACATACCTGCCGCCAAGACCTCGTTCATTGGAGCCTCTCCCGTAGCTTTGCGATAGCCTCTCTTAAAAAGAGGCTCTCCCGAAGAATCAAACAAAATATGAGCATCCGTTCCATTAATATGCAACTGAACTAACACATCGGGCTTCTGGGTATCAACATCGGGTCGAACACCCTTCTCAGCTCTCCAATAATCCACAATGGCATCCTTTACCCGTAAAGCAGCAAAATGGCTATGGGTAATAGATGACTTAACTAAAGTAGCCTCAACCGCTATGGTCTGATCAGGCCGCATCAAACGACTCCAATTCAACGCTCGTACACGATTATAAAGCATCTGCTCATCTAATACCTGAAACTCAGCAATTGGCACTAAAATCCTTAATGCCGTCCGACACGTATAATTAGCCCGGTAAAGCACCTCCATATCACCGGTAAAAGTTACCGATCTTGCCCCTGCCTGTACTTCAATGCCACCAGCTTTCGTTATTTCACCAACCAAAACATCTTCAAAACCCGGTAGCGTCTTAGCCACCATTACCGTTTTATCAAAACTGTTTTTCACCCTTAGAATATTTACCACAAAAGTAGCACAATTAAAGCAAAAGAGACCTCACCCTATAGGCAAGGTCTCTTAACCCTTTTCCTTAACTACCCAAGCTCCTCGTTCGACTCCTTCACAGCCTTCCCATCGGTAACATCAGTCGAACTGACCGGATAACGACCATGTGCCTTTAAAGCTTGCGTAATGATCCATTCCAACTGACCCTGCGAGCTCCTGAACTCATCTACAGCCCAAGTCTCTATAGCCGCCAGTACCGCAGGATCTAACCGCAATAGAAATGTCTTTTTTATTCCCATCAGCTCATTTTAGTATAGACTTCCAGTATTTACCACCGGTGTAGCCGATTTATCAGAGGTTAATACAACCATCAAATTGCTCACCATTGCAGCCTTCCGCTCAGGATCCAACTCTACAATCTTCTTCTCAGACAACTGTGCTAAAGCCATCTCAACCATACCAACAGCTCCTTCAACAATCTTCTGTCTCGCAGCTACAATAGCCGTCGCCTGTTGACGCTGTAACATAGCTCCTGCAATCTCTGATGCATACGCCAAATAACTGATACGAGCCTCTACTACCTCAATCCCAGCTATGGCTAAACGCTCAGCTAACTCCTGCTCTAACGCTGAGTTAACCTCCTCCCCACCTGATCGAAGGGTCAAATCATGCATCTCATCATCAAAATTATCATATGGATAGTGACCCGCCAATCGCCTTATTGCCGACTCACTCTGAATGTTGACAAAATGAGCATAATCATCCACCTCAAACGCTGCCTTAAAGGTATTCTTGACCTTCCATACCAACACAATCCCAATCATAATCGGATTACCTAACTTATCATTCACCTTTATCGGCTCACTATTCAGATTCCGTGCCCTCAGCGATATGCGCTTCTTAATATAAAACGGATTCACCCAATAGAACCCATTCGTTACCACAGTACCATGATACTTACCAAATAAAACTAAAACACTTGATTCATTCGGATTAACCACTATTAACCCCGGCAAAATCAATATGCCAATTATGATTCCTAATACCCCCAAGGTGATGTACAAAGCATCCTCCTCAGCATTTATCAAGGTCGCAATGGCTCCACCTATCAAAGCCAATCCAATGAACAACATAGAATAGCCATTCATCGGCTTAACAAATTTTTCTTGTTCCATAAGATATAAGTATGATATCATTTTTATATCACAAATATAGCATTATCCCTATCCAAAAGTCAAGTTTTTATGAAGAAAATTTTAAACTAGATAACCCAGAAGGTCCAGGATCCATTTTTTTATAGGATTAATCTAAACCCATTGAAAATAACAATTGAGAAAAACAAGATAATCGGGAATAGTAGTCTTTCTTTAGGCTCATAAGAGGTTAATGTTAAGAGAACGAGGAGGAATAATTCATAAAAAATAGGTAAATTGCCACGCAAGAGAATACAAATCCAACAAGAATGTTTTTTACCCCGATTATTTTACCCTTACTAGTTGGAATCTTTCTGGCTATCAATATGGGAGGGAGTGGTACAGCACCCTCGTTTAGTGCGGCGTATGGGGCCAATGTGATTAAGCGGTTTGCCATTCCCGGATTATTTGGAGTCTTTGTGATATTAGGAGCTTTATTAGCCGGAGATAAAGTGGTTCTCACTTTGGGAAAAGGGATTATTCCTGCAGCTAAGATCGGGATGACGGTAGCGACCGTGGTTCTGTTATCTGTTTCCATATCGTTGCTCATCGCCAATTTACTTGGTGTACCTCAATCAACTTCTCAATCTACTGTTTTTGCATTGGCAGGGCCCGGGCTATATTACGGTAATCTTGATCTCAAACTTATATTCACAGAGATCATACCTGTTTGGTTTATACTACCCATTATTTCATTTATTTTAACCTTTCTTATTATCAAGGTTGTCAATAGATTTTGGCCTCAACCACCCTTATCATACGGGAGGTTGGAGAAGTACAGTTTTTCGAGGTTACTGTTAATTGCTTCAGCATGTTATGTTGCTTTCAGCATTGGGTCAAATAATGTGGCCAATGCAACAGGGCCATTGCTTTCTATGGTATCCAACGAGATGAAGATAGACCCCACTGACACTAACCGGATGCAGATGATCACGATATTGGCAACCCTCATGATAGCTCCATTTTTCGGCATTGGAAGCTCAATTTTTGGCTATCGGGTAGTGAAGGCAGCTGGCAAGGGGATTACCAACCTCACCCCTATGGAGGCCAACACAGTCTCCATCATAACGGCGTCTCTCCTTTTATTAGCCTCTTTAACCAAAGGGATTCCCACCTCTTTGGTACAGCTAAACTCTTTGGCCATAATGGCGATCAGTGTACACAAGGAGGGAGGAAAGATCACCTTCGGGAACAACACCGTCAGACGATTCTGGGTCATCTGGGCTATTGCTCCCATTATAGCCTTTGCGCTCTCCTTCTTTCTGATCTGGTGCGCCGAACAAGCTGGGCTTACCAACTACTAAGGCTAATCAAATTTCATTTTTATCGTACCATCTTCCGTGACCTCTGGCTCGGGAATGTCATCTTGAGGGTTCTCCTCTTCTGCATCAGACTCCTCCTCATCCAGTTCGTAAGGATAAGGATCCATAAACTCAATCTTACTGATAACAAAACTACTTATCTTCTTGCCCTTTGCCTTAATGCTCTTTGTCTCGATAAAGTCGGCGACAGCGATATCCTCATCAGGGATCTCCTTTTTATTAGCAGCGGTATCAAAACGAACCAACAGGCGAGGGAGGTAATCCAAACTAAAGGCGATAAGTTGATTGTTTGCGTCATCCCCTAAGAAAGCACTTTTCTTTTCCGATTGTTCCGGGACAAAACGTTTAATAAAGTATTGGCCTGAATCGATTTGGCGATAGATCACGGTTAGAGGCTGTTCGGGATCAAATCGATCAATCAAGATAAGATCTTCTTCAAAATGGAGGGTCAGTTCAGGCACTATCGTTCTATAATGACCTGTTTGATTGATAATAATAATTCGATCATCAGACTCGAAAGAGCCCAACAGGCGACCTCTGCCATCGGTATTAAGACGCATCACCGAATCATCGTAGAAGATATCACGAGCCTTTAGAGTTGACACACCAGCCTCCTTCTTTATGACATTTCTCACCGCATGGCGGGTTAGAATGTTTCCTTTCGCAGCTCTACCTTTGATTTCAAGCGTTGCAAAGTCGAAGTCAATGATCAATCTACGTAACTTAGGCTTAGGTCTAAGGGCAATTCTCAGCCTTTCAGCCTCCCCGTTAGGGTTGACACTCAGATAAAGCACCTTGGTACCTTTAGCCTCAGAACCCAGGTAATAATCCTTATCCCGGGTTATGGAGGTAACCGCAAACCGTTTCACATAGCTAACATGGGTCGTACCGTCGATATAGATAAGATTATAAATGGTGCGTTCATCGTTTCGCCGAAAGACATCTGCATGGATAACATTCTTCCCAATAAAGACCTTATCGGCCACCTTTGTGACCATCATCGTTCCATCATTTCTGATGATGATAATATCATCAATATCGGAGCAATCGCAGAGGTATTCATCCTTCTTCAAGCCAGTACCAATGAAGCCCTCTTCACGATTAATATAGAGTTTAGCATTAGCAACGGCAACTGAGGCCGCCTCAATAACATCGAAATTGCGTATTTCCGTCATTCTGGGGAAGAGATGACCATACTTTTTCTTAATCTGGTGGAAGAAGTTTATGGTATAATCAATAAGATGAGCCAGGTGATTCTTAACTTCATCCATATCGGCATCCAACTGCCTGATGTGCTCATCGGCTTTAAAAGTGTTGTAGGCCGAGATTCTCTTAATTCTTATTTCGGTAAGACGCTCAATATCTTCTCTGGTGATTTCCCTGCGGAATAAGGTCTTATATGGAATCAACCCCCTATCAATCGTCTCAATTACATCCTCGAAAGAGGTACATGCTCTAATATCCAAATAGATCTCCTTTTCAATAAAGATCTTCTCAAGTGATGAACTATGCCAATCCTCTTCAAGCTCCCTAAGTCTCAGTTCCAACTCCTGTTTTAAGATCTCAACTGTCTGCCATGTGTTAATTCTTAAGATCTCCTTGACATCGGTAAACATGGGTTTATTCTGATGAATGACGCAAGCATAGACCGAAAGAGACACCTCACAATCGGTAAAGGCGTAGAGAGCATCAATGGTGACATCAGGAGAGACCCCGGCGGCAAGGTGGACAACGATCTCGACATTAGCAGCCGTATTATCATCAATCTTTCTAATCTTTA
>JACCEE012323691.1_pt1 | contig 10186 bp, 10 predicted proteins | sample 7449931 | NCBI WGS metagenome assembly JACCEE01 (sample SAMN15323457, study PRJNA562643) | freshwater metagenome | isolation source: river surface water | place: USA:Blue River Watershed | collected 2017-08-19
CATGCGCCTGTTCCAGGTGTACTCGGCAGGCAACTTCATCGAAGCCACGCCCGAAACCCCCTTCTTCCAGATCGGCGAAAGCAAATACGGCAAGCCCGTGCTCGACCGCGTGATCACCCCCACCACCCCGCTGGACGAAGCTGCCAAGTGCGTGCTGGTCAGCATGGACTCCACGCTTAAATCCAACCTGTCGGTGGGCCTGCCGCTGGACTTGTCCGTGTATGAAGCCGACACGCTGCAAAGCGACAAGATCACCTGCATCGACGAGCACAACCCCTACTTCAAGATGGTGCACAGCACCTGGGGCCAGAAGCTGCGCGAAGTGTTTGACAGCATCGAGCACCCCACCTGGGATGGCAGCCACACCGAAGTCCCCCTGCTGACCGGCAGTGGCCGCAGCCTGCCCCTGAAAAAAATCAGCAACGAGCAGGAACGCCTGATTTGATGACCCAGAAACCGCTGGTCATCTTCAGCCACGGCAACAGTTTTCCGGGTGGCACCTACCGCCTGGTGCTGGAAGGGTTGCAAGCCCAGGGCTTTGACACCCTGGCACTGGATCGCTTCGGCCACGACCCGCGCTACCCCGTCACCAGCAACTGGCCGCACCTGGTTCAGCAGCTGGCCGACTTTGTGGAGCAAGCCATGCAGGTACGCACGGCAGATGACGCGCCGGTGTACCTGGTGGGCCACTCGCTGGGCGGTTTTGTCAGCCTGATGTGTGCCGCCCGGTTCCCCCTGCTGGGCGGGCGTGGCGTGCAGGGCGTGGTGCTGCTGGACTCGCCCATTCTGGGCGGCTGGAAGGCCAAGGCGCTGGCCGTGGCCAAGCACACGCAGGTGGTGGGCTCGCTGTCACCCGGCAAAGTCAGCCAAAAACGCCGCCACCAGTGGCCCAGCGCCGAAGCTGTGCATGAACACCTGGCACACAAACGCGCCTTTGCACTGTGGCACCCCCAGGTGCTGGCCGACTACATTGCCCACGGCACCGAAGACGCGGCCCTGCCCGATGGCAGCACCCACCGCGTGCTGCGCTTTGACCGCGACGTGGAAACCGCCATCTACAACACCCTGCCCCACAACCTGGACCGCCTGCTGCGCCAGCACCCGCTGACCTGCCCGGTGGCTTTTGTGGGTGGCACCCAGTCGGCAGAAATGAAGCAGGTGGGCATGACCATGACCCGCAAGGTGGTGCAGCCCGACCAGCACCCCGAGCGCCTGCGCATGATCGAAGGCACCCACCTCTTTCCCATGGAAAAACCGGCTGAAACGGCGCAGGTGGTGGGTGAGGTGCTGCGCGCACTATCATCACGCCATGCCCACCCACCAGGAACTTGACGAGAAAAGTCTGCGCCTGCACCAGCTGGTTGCCAGCAAGGTGCGGGCGCATCCTGAGCTGCTGGAACGTGCGCAAGCCACCTTGAAACACTGGCGGGCCACCGCCTCCCCGCGCACATTCAGCTATCTGGACGAATGGCAACGCTGGCTGGACATGGATATGGACACCTGCCTGCGCCTGGCACTGGACACCAGCCAACACGCCACCGCCATGCGCCAATGCTCCCCGTTGGCCTGCCTGCTCAGCAATGCCGATCGATTTGCATTTCTGAAGTCCTGGCGCGAATCCCATCCTTCATTGGGCACCCCCCATGCGCCGCACTGAGCTGGAGCACATCATCCGCGCCGCCTCGGCCATCACCAATGAATATGAGCTGGTGATCATTGGCAGCCAGTCCATCCTGGGGGCAGTGCCCAACCCTCCCGACTCCTTGGTGGAGTCGATGGAAGCAGACATCTACCCTCTGCAATCCCCCGAGCTGGCCGACCTGATTGACGGAGCCATCGGCGAAGCATCGCCATTTCATGAACGGTTTGGCTACTACGCACAAGGGGTCGGGCCAGAAACCGCCATCCTGCCCGCAGGCTGGCAACACCGTCTGGTCAAACTGCAAAACCCGAACACCGACCTGAAAGTGGGTTGGTGCCTGGATTTGCATGACCTGGCCATTTCCAAACTGGCTGCCGGGCGCGACAAGGACTGGCCGTTTGTGGCTGAGATGCTCAACCACCAGCTGATCAGTGCCAACGAACTGCGGCAACGACTGGCACAGACCACATTGCCCGACAGTCAATCCAAGCGCATCCAGGCGTGGATTCAAGCCAGAAATCCGCGTTGCTGAAAACACCCCGGCCCATCACGCCCTGAACACCCCGCTCAGCAGCTCGGGCAGGCGCTCGGGTGGCATGCGAAAGCCGCAGGCCTGGGGGTGGCCGCCGCCGCCCAGGCTTTCGGCCAGCGGAATCACGTTGTAGCTGCGCACCGCACGCAGGCCGCCCTTGACCAGGCCTTTGTCCGTCACCGTCCACACCAGGGCAAAGGTGCCTGATTGTTCACTCAGGATGTTGCCGACCAGGCTGTGGAAAGCGCTGGGGGCATTGACCATCAGGCCCTGCTCGCCGTTGAAGCTGATGGGGCGTGCATCCTTGGCGATGTCCTGGGCCAGGCGCTGGAATTTGTCGTCCATCGCCTGGCCGCGTGCGATGTAGGCGGCCAGGGCCTGGCCGTCCATGTTGGCCACGGCATCCCAGCGGGCAAAGTCCTGCGCCTCCATGTCCAGGGCCGACAGGAAGGCGGCGCTGTCGGGCAGCTGCCACAGCCACAGGTCGCGGTCTTCCACCATCGCCACCAGGGCTGGGGGCTCCTGATCGGGGAAGAAGAACTCCCAGGCCAGGCGGGCACCGCTTTTGCCCATGTCGAAGTGGACCGCACCGCAGCGGCAGGCAAACCCGGCCAGCTTGTCGGCGGCGCTCTGGTGGTGGTCGAGCATGACCAGCTTTTCTGCACAGCCGTCAATGGCCGTCAGCACGTCGGCGGGCAAGGAGAAGTCGAGGATGTACACCGCCCGCCCGGCCACGCCGGGCAAGTCAGCCAGCGACGAGACCTGGCCGTGGTCCAGCCCGAGAAACTCGGCCTGCCCGCCGTAGTAGCGCCAGGCCGCCAGTGCGGCGGCAAAGCCATCGGGGCAGCCTTTGCCGTGGAACAGCACCAGCGGACGGGTGTCAGCGGGGTTGGGAGCGATGTGCAGGCGCAAGGGCAACAGAGTACGGTGTGATGGGGACATGGGATGAAGGTAAGCGATGCGGCACCAGGCCAATGCCCGATTGTCGGGCCTGATGCGCGGATCACTGCACCACGCTGCGCACCAAGAACGAGAACCTCGCACACCAGAATGCAGATTGCGCACAAAAACCAATCACAAATTGCATACAACTTGATCTTCCGATTGAATTCAAAGCTGGCACAGTGTTTGCAAAAGCTCGGGCATGGATGCCCACACCCCCCCGCCCCCCTCTCTGGAGCTGGTCAGCCTGACCAAGCAGTATGGCCCCGATGCCGTGGCCGTGGATGCCATCGACCTGAAGGTCGCCCCCGGCAGTTACTGCTGCCTGCTGGGGCCATCGGGCTGTGGCAAAAGCTCCACGCTGCGCATGGTGGCGGGGCACGAGTCGGTGTCGTCGGGCGACATCCTGCTGGGCGGGCGCAACATCACCGACCTGCCTGCCGCCAGCCGGGGCACGGCCATGATGTTCCAGAGCTACGCGCTGTTTCCGCACCTGAGTGCGCTGGACAACGTGGCCTTCAGCCTGAAGATGAAGGGCGTGGGCAAAACCGAGCGCACCGCCCGCGCCGCCGAGCTGCTGGAGCGCGTGTCGCTGGGCCACCTGGCGCACCGCAAGCCGGGTGAGCTGTCGGGCGGGCAGCAGCAGCGCGTGGCGCTGGCACGGGCGCTGATCATGCAGCCGCAGGTGCTGCTGCTGGACGAGCCGCTGTCGGCACTGGACCCGTTTTTGCGCGTGCAGATGCGTGCCGAGCTGCGCCGCTGGCAGCAGGAGCTGGGCCTGACCTTTGTACACGTGACCCACTCGCAGGAAGAAGCCATGGCCCTGGCCGACCTGATGGTGGTGATGAACCACGGCCGAATCGAGCAGGCAGGCCACCCGCGCGAGGTGTTCAACCGCCCGGCCAGCGAGTTTGTGGCCCGCTTCATGGGCGGGCACAACGTGCTCGACACACACGCCGGGCGCGTGGCCATCCGCAGCGACCGCATGGCAGCCACCCCCACGCCGCCCGCCACCGGCGACCACCCCCACCTGCCCGGCCAGGTGACCGATGTGGAGTACCAGGGCACCTATGTGCTGCTGGGCGTGAAGGTGGACAACCCCGCCTCGCAGCAGGTGAGCGTGAGCCTGAGCGAAGCCGCTTATCTGAACCAACCCATTGCGCACGGCCAGCACATCCACCTGAGCTGGCTGCCCGCCGATGCCCACCCGCTGGCGGCCTGAAGCCGACGGCACACCCACCACCACCCGTTTTTTCCATCCGCTGCCTGACGGTTTTCAGGTGATCCCGCACTGAGGAGTGTTTTTGATGAAACCCACCACGCCCGAAACCCTGGCCTCCACTGCAACCCACACTGCAACCCATGCGGCAGACGGTCTGGCCACCACCCGCCGCAACCTGCTCAAGGGCACGGCGGCCATCCTGGCTGCGGGCACCTTCCCCGCCATCCATGCCGACGAAAAGCCCGTGCTGCGCTACCTGGGCACCGCCGTGAACCAGGACAAGGCCATTGCCGAGAAGTTCGAGGCCGACACCGGCATCAAGATCCAGTACGTGGCCGTCACCACCGATGAAGTGACCAAACGCGCCATCACCCAGCCCAACAGCTTCGACCTGATCGACACCGAATACTTCAGCCTGAAGAAGATCATCCCCACCGGCAACCTCAAGGGCATCGATGTCAAGCGCATCAAAAATGCCGACAAGATCACCACCCTGTTCACCAAGGGCGAAGTGGCCGGCAAAAAAGTGGGCGACCAGGGCACCGCACCCAAGAAGGTGATGTACCTGGACAAGCCCGACAGCAAGACCTTCAGCGCCGCACCCACGCAGTTCATGACGCTGATTCCCACCGTGTACAACGCCGACACGCTGGGCATCCGCCCCGACCTGATCAAGCGCCCCATCAGCTCGTGGGCCGAGCTGCTCAACCCCGAGTTCAAGGGCAAGGCCGCCATCCTGAACATCCCGTCCATCGGCATCATGGACGCGGCGATGGTGGTGGAAGCGATGGGCATCCACAAATACGCCGACAAGGGCAACATGACCAAGGCCGAAATCGACCTGACCATCAAGACCCTGATCGAAGCCAAAAAGGCCGGCCAGTTCCGCGCCCTGTGGAAAGACTTCAACGAGTCCGTCAACCTGATGGCCTCGGGCGAGGTGGTCATCCAGTCCATGTGGAGCCCTGCGGTGACCGCCGTGCGCACCAAGGGCATCGACTGCGTGTTCCAGCCGCTGAAAGAGGGATACCGCGCCTGGGCCGCCGGTTTTGGCGTGCCCAAGACACTGGCGGGCAAAAAGCAGGATGCAGCCTACGAGTTCATCAACTGGTTCCTGGACGGCTGGGCCGGTGCCTACCTCAACCGCCAGGGCTACTACAGCGCCGTGCTCGACACCGCCAAGGCCAAGATGGAAGCCTATGAATGGGCCTACTGGATGGAAGGCAAGCCCGCCGCCAAAGACATCAAGAGCCCCAACGGCGACCTGCTGGCCAAGGCCGGCAGCGTGCGCGACGGCGGCAGCTACGAAGCCCGCATGGGCGGCATCGCCTGCTGGCACGCCATCATGGACGAGAACGAACACATGGTGCGCAAGTGGAACGAGTTCGTGGCCGCCTGATGAGCGACTGATGCCCCACTGACCACCCAGTCCCTGGCCCCGCAACACCAGACCCCGAACCGCACCGAAAGAACCCGCCGCCATGAGTGCTTCCACCGCCCCCAGCCACGGCCAGCGCCCCAGCACGTCGGCCCTGGCCCCCGCTGTCCACCCCTGGTGGCAGGCTGCGCCGCTGGCGGCGGTGTTCGTGGTGTTTTTTCTGGTGCCGCTGGCCCTGGTGCTGATGGTCAGTTTCTGGGACTTCAACGAGTACGAGTTGCTGCCGGGCTTCACCTGGCGCAACTACTTTTCCATTTTTGAAGGCTGCACCCAGCTCACCGACAACGGTGACCTGTGCGTCAGCCTCTCCACCTACCTGTCCACGCTCAAGTTCACGCTCATCACCTGGGCCGTGACGCTGGTGCTGGGCTTTGCCTTGGCCTACTTTCTGGCCTTCCATGTGCGCTCACCCGGCATGCAAACGCTGCTGTTTGTGCTGTGTACCGTGCCGTTCTGGACATCCAACGTCATCCGCATGATTTCGTGGGTGCCGCTGCTGGGGCGCAACGGGCTGGTCAACCAGGCGCTGCTGGGGCTGGGCATCGTGGACACGCCGTTGGAGTGGCTGCTGTTTTCGCAGTTCTCGGTGGTGCTGGCCTTCATCCACCTGTACACCATGTTCATGATCGTGCCCATCTTCAACAGCATGATGCGCATCGACCGCTCGCTGCTGGAGGCCGCCAGCGATGCCGGGGCCACCGCCTGGCAAACGCTGTGGAACGTGCTCATCCCTTTGAGCAAAACCGGCATGCTCATCGGCTCCATCTTCGTCATCACCATCGTCATGGGCGACTTCGTGACCGTGGGCGTGATGGGCGGGCAGCAGATTGCCTCGGTGGGCAAGCTCATCCAGGTGCAAACCTCTTACCTGCAATTCCCGCTGGCGGCGGCCAATGCCGTGATGCTGCTGGCCGTGGTGCTGATGATCATCTGGGGCCTGACCCGCATCGTCGATATCCGCAAGGAGCTTTGAAATGACCACGCACGCTCCCTCAACGACCACCACCCCGCCCGCCGCTGACAAGCCCCCCCGCGCCTGGGGCCGCACGGCACAGGGCGAGCGCCGCGCACCGGGCTTCTGGCCACTGGCCACCGTGTTTGCGCTGTTTGTGCTGTTTCTGTACGGCCCCATGCTCACCATCTTCGTGCTCAGCTTCCAGGGGCCGGAAGGCGGGCTGACCTTCCCCATGCGCGGCTGGTCGCTGCACTGGTACCACCAGCTGGCCAAGGGCCTGGGCGTGGTGGACATCGGCGCGGCCTTTCGCCGCTCGCTGGCCCTGGGCGGCGGGGTGATGCTGCTGACCGTGGTGCTGTCGGTGCTGGCCGGGCTGGCCTTTCGCAAAAAGCTGCGCGGGGGCGATGCGCTGTTCACCGTCACCGTGGCCAGCCTCATCATGCCGTCCATCATCGTGTCGCTGGGCATCGGCTTGCAGTTCAGGCTGATCGACGGTGCGGTGCGCCACCTGCTGGAGGCGGCAGGGGCCACCGACTGGCTGGAAACCTTCAACACCAGCCTGGGCCTGGCCACCTCGGCCCTGGGCGCGCACCTGACCTGGACGCTGCCGTTTGGCCTGCTCATCATGTTCGCGGTGTTCAACCGCTTCAACCCCGCCTACGAAGAAGCCGCCCGCGACCTGGGGGCCACGCCGTGGCAAACCTTCCGCCACGTGGTGCTGCCGCTCATCGGGCCATCGGTGGTGGGCGTGGGCATGTTCGGCTTCACGCTGAGCTGGGACGAGATTGCCCGCACCTCGCAGGCCATCGGCGATGTCAACACCCTGCCGCTGGAATTGCAGGGCCTGACCACCACCGTCACCAACCCGGCCATCTACGCCCTGGGCACGCTGACCACCGTGGTGTCGTTTGCCGTGATGGGATTGGCGATACTGCTGACCTGGTGGCTCAAAGCGCCACGGCCCAAAGGACATTCGTGACCAACCAGCTCCCACAACACAACGAGGCGGACGAGACACCGCCCGCATCTGCCGCTGCATCTGCATCTGCATCCGCACCCGCCCTGCACCACCCCGCCCCGGCCCAGCGCAGCCCGGCCACCGTGACCGATGCCGAGATTTACGACCGCGTGATCTCCGCCATCCTGGACCACCGGCTGCTGCCCGGCACCAAGCTGGTGGAAGACAAGCTGGCGGGCGCGTTCGGCGTGTCGCGCACCCGCATCCGCCCGGTGCTGGTGCGCCTGGCCAACGAGAACGTCGTCATCATGCGGCCCAACCGGGGTGCGGTGGTGGCCGAACCCTCGCCCGCCGAGGCGCACGAAGTGTTCGAGGCCCGCCGCCTGATCGAGCCCACGCTGGTGCAGGCCTACATGGCCGAAGCCACCGATGACGACATTGCCCAGCTGGGCCAGCTCATCCGCCAGGAAGACGAGGCCCGCCTGCAAGGCGACATGCGCCGTGCCATCCGGCTGTCGGGCGACTTTCACCTGGCCATTGCCGAAGGCTCGGGCAACCAGACGCTGGGCCGCATCCTGCGCGAGCTGGTGTCGCGCACCTCGCTCATCCTCATGGCCTACGGGCCGGTGGCCGCCACCTCCAGCCGGGCGGCCTGCGGCTGCCTGGAGCACCAGGCCCTGCTCGATGCCATGCGCCTGCGCGCCGTGCCCGAAGCCATGCGGCTGATGCGCGAGCACCTCAGCCGCATCGAGGCCGATTTGGTGTTTGAACACCAACCGCCCGCCAAAGAAGACCTGGCCGAACTGCTGGGCCTGTGAGGAGAACACCCTGTGCGCCACCTGCTGGTCATCAACCCCAACACGTCTGAGGGCGTGACGCACGATTTGCAGCGCCAGTTGCAGGCTGCGCTGGGCACTGGCGTGGCCGTGCGCTCGGCCACCGCCCGCTTCGGTGCGTCCTACATTGCCGACGAAGCCAGCTACGCCGTGGCCGCCCACGCCACGCTGGATACCTGGCAGCGCGACCGGGCCATGCAGCTTGGCCAGCCGCTGCCCACCAACCCGCACGCAGGCACAGCGCCAGCCACATCCACCATCGCCACCGCCGCCACCACCTATGCCACCCGCACCGGGGCCGTGCTGATCGGCTGCTTTGGCGACCCCGGCCTGCATGCGTTGCGCGAGTGCTGCACCGGCCCCGTCACCGGCCTGGCCGAAGCCGCGCTGGCCCAGGCCGCGAGGCTGGGCGACTGCGCCATCGTCACCGGCGGTGAGCGCTGGGGGCCCATGCTGCACCGCATCTGCGCCGGGCTGCCGCACGGCAACCGGGTCAAGGGCACCGTGACCGTGGCGCTGACCGGCGGTCAGCTGCGCGAAGACCCCGCCACCGCCGAAAGCGTGCTGCTGGCCGCCTGCCAGCAAGCACTTGCGCAGCACCCCGGCGTGGCCAGCCTCATCATCGGTGGGGCCGCACTGGGCGGCTGGGCGGCCCGTTTGCAAAACCGCATGCCGCTGCCCCTCATCGACAGCGTGCTGGCCGGGGCCTGGCATGCCTTCAACGCAACGCAGGGTGAAGGCCTGGGCACACCCCCGTGGCTCCTCACAGGCCCATCACCGGGCTGATGCCGGAAAAAAGCGGCCTCACTCGGCCCAGGTTATCCAGCCGAAATGGGCCGTCACCAGAATCAGGATGCCGAAGGCAATGCGGTAATACGCAAAACCGCTGAAGCTGTGGCTGGCGATGTAGCGCAGCAGCCAGCGTATGCACAGCCAGGCGCTGGCAAACGCAAACAGCAGACCCACGCCGAACATGGGCGCATCGGCCCAGCTCAGCAGCGCACGTTCTTTGTAGAGGCTGTAGGCACCGGCCCCGATCAGCGTGGGGATGGCCAGATAGAAAGAAAAATCGGTGGCAGCCTTGCGCGACAGGCCCATCAGCATGCCGCCGATGATGGTGGCCCCGCTGCGGCTGGTGCCCGGAATCATGGCAAAACACTGCACCAGGCCCACCTTCAGCGCGTCTTTCCAGGTCATGTCATCGGCATCCAGAATGCGTGGCGCGGTTTCGGCCCTGGCCTGGCGGGCTTCGGCCCACAGAATGATGAAGCCACCGATGATGAAGGTGCTGGCCACCACCGTGGGCGTGAACAAATGCGCCTTGATGGCCTTGCCAAACACCAGGCCCAGCACCACGGCGGGCGTGAAAGCAATGGCCACATTCAGCGCAAACAGCTGCGCCTGGCGCTGGCTGGGCAGGGCCACCACGGTGCTTCTGATTTTTTGCCAGTACACCAGAATCACGGCAAAAATCGCCCCGGTCTGGATGGCGATGTCAAACACCTTGGCCTTGGCATCGTCAAAACCCAGCAGGCTGCCCGCCAGGATGAGGTGGCCAGTGCTGGAGATGGGCAGAAACTCGGTCAGCCCCTCCACAATGCCCATGATGGCGGCCTTGATCAGCAATGTGATGTCCACGGTAAGTCCTGTATTGAAGAAAG
>JACCEE012038028.1_pt1 | contig 10185 bp, 2 predicted proteins | sample 7449931 | NCBI WGS metagenome assembly JACCEE01 (sample SAMN15323457, study PRJNA562643) | freshwater metagenome | isolation source: river surface water | place: USA:Blue River Watershed | collected 2017-08-19
AGAAACATATTCGGGGCTATTTCCTGCCAGCTTCCCAATCAGAGAAAGTTTCCAAAACAGCACCACCGCAGACCTGAACTGGATTCTAGGAGGCATTGACTCCAGCACCAATACCGGCGGTGGTGATGCCTACCTCACCAGTGGCGTTACTGACCCCTTCGGCAATACTGACCTAGTTGGGGATGGATGGCTGCGTTTGACTTCCCCAGAAAATCCAACCGACAGCGCTACTGACACTGGCTACGCTATCTATAATCAACCCTTCAGCTCCAGTAATGGTATTGTTGTCAGCTTCGACTATGCCGCTTATGGCAAAACCACTCCTAACGGGGGTGATGGATTTAGCTTTTTCCTGCTGGATGGTAGCATTGCTATTCCTACTACTGGCACTACTGCTGGTGGTGTGGGCTATGCCAATAAAGTAGCCACAACAGTTGCCCCCGGAACCGGCGATGGCCTCACTGGTGGCTATGTGGGTATTGGGTTTGATGTGTTTGGCAGCTTCACGAGGCAGGATATCGGCACTGATGACAGCGACCCTAAAGAGTGGACTCCTGTAAGTCCGGGGAATCCCAATATTAACAATCCCCCAGCGGCGGCAAAAAATACCGTAGCTCTGCGTGGTAATGCGGCGTCGGGCTATCCCTTATTAGAAAAGCAGCCAATCAGCGACGTTGTACCCGGTGCCACGATCGATAACGTCACCCGCGCCAATGCCAGAACCGTCCAAATTACCATAATTAATGACTTTATCAAAGTCGAGATGGATTTGGGCAGTGGCCTGCAAGAAATATTTACCTATAATGACCTTTTAACCAATAATGGGTTGCCACCAACAGAATATAAAATGGGGTTTAGTGCCGCCACTGGGGGAGCGAACAACTACCACGAAATCCGTAATGTTGAAATTCAACTGCCCGCCGACCTGACAATTACCAAAGATGATGGGTTAACCACCGTCAATCCCGGCGACCCTATCACCTACACTATCACTGTCAGCAACAACGAATTTAATGCTGTCAACGGGGTTCAGATTGCCGATGCTTTGACGGGCATTAGCGGCATTAGCTGGAATGCCATTTACACTGGTGGCGCCACCGGACTTGAAACTGGTACTGGCAGCTTCAACCCAACGGTGAACCTCCCGAAAAATGCGGCCATCACTTTCACTGTCACTGGTACTGTGGATGGCACTGCCCCTCTGACCAGTGCCGCGACGATCGCCCTCCCAGCCACTGGGGAAAAAGATGTGAATTTGGCGGATAATAGTGCCACAGATCCCACTAATATCGCTCCGGTTTTCACCAGTACCGCTACCACCACTGGCGCGCAAGGAGTTGCTTACAGCTACAACATCACCACTGCTGACCCAGACAATCCTGCCACTATTATTACTGCCCCTACTTTACCAGCATGGCTGACTTTCACTGATAATGGTAATGGCACTGCTACCCTCACGGCTACACCGGGGCCATTGAATGTAGGTTATCAAAATGTCCTATTGCGGGTAGATGATAGTATCGCTTCTAATGACCAATCATTTACTATTTTCATCAACGGTAATGCTCCTACCCTGACTGGGGATGGCACTTTGCCCGCCATGTATGAAGATGCTGCTCCGATCCGCGAAAGCATCACCAATCTATTTGGGGGGATGTTCCAAGACCCCGACTCTGGAGACAGTCTCAGCGGTATTGCGGTAGTGGCAAATAATGCTGACCCTGCCACCGAAGGTACTTGGCAATATTCCGCAGATGGGATTAACTGGTTTGATATTGGTCTGGTGGGGGATGACTCAACTGCTTTAGCTCTGTCAGCCGCAACCCAACTGCGGTTTGTGCCAGTGGCGGACTACAACGGTATTCCTCCGAGTTTGGTGGTGCGGGCTCTAGATAGGGGTTATGGGGCGGGTTTCACGGCTGGGGCAACTCGGGTTAATGTGAATACTACCATTAATGGGGGCAGTAGCTCCATTTCTAGCACTACGAGCAATCTCAACACTACAGTTAACCCTGTCAATGATGCTCCGAGCTTCACTGCTACTGGCCCTGGCCCAATTAATGAAGACAGCGGCTCAATAACCATCCCCAACTGGGCTACTTTCAACCCTGGAGCGGCTCACGAAGCGGGTCAAACTGCCACCTATACCGTCAGCAACATTAGCAACCTTGGTTTATTTGCTGCTATTCCCACTGTTGATAGTAGTGGTACTCTCTCTTACATCGCGAATACTGACACTAGCGGTGTTTCCACGTTTGATGTGGTGGTACAAGATGACGGTGGCGGTAATGATATCTCCCTGGTGCAAACTTTCACTATTGTTGTTAACCCGGTTAACGACCCTCCCAGCTTTAGCCATTTGGGAGACCAAACCCTCTCTACCTGGACAAATTTACCCCAAACTGTCCCTAACTGGGCAAATAGTTTGATTTTTGGTCCAGTTGACGAAAGCACTCAAACTGTGGCGGATTTCCTCGTAACTATTGTATCTGGGGATACCTTATTTACTGCTCTCCCTGATGTGGCCGATGATGGGACTCTCACCTACACTCTTACGGGAGAACCGGGTACAGCTACGATTTCGGTTCAGCTTCAGGATAGCGGCGGGACGGCTGATGGTGGTAATGATACTTCGGCTCCTGCAAGTTTTATCATTACTGTCCCCCCACCCACGGTCAACCTGGAAGTTATTCCTAATATTGGCAGTGAAGTTGCCACCAGTACCATCACTATTAATGCCATTGCTGCTGGCCCGGTATTTGGCGACCAAACCCTAGATATCACTTTATCTGGCACAGCGGATAATACTGACTTCACCACGCCTATCCCGGCTCAAATTATTATTCCTCATGGTGCCTCTACTGGTTCTGTTACCGTTACTGTTGCTGAAGACAATATCGCCGAAGGGGAGGAAACTGCTACTTTTACCATCAGCAACCCTTCGGCGGGTATTCAGTTGGGAAACACTACTACCGCTACCGTCACTCTTACTGAAGATGACATCGAGATGATAACTGTCACTCCTATCAGCCTCATCACCACTGAGGCTGGGGATAGTGGGGATTTTTCTGTGGTTCTGAATCTTCAGCCGACTGCAGATGTGACGATAAATCTTTCTGGCGACAATACCGCTGAAGGCACAGTTAATTTACCAGCTCTCACATTCACATCGGCTAACTGGAATCAGCCCCAAACCGTCACGGTGACTGGGGTGGATGATAATGTAGATGATGGGGATATCAATTACAACATTGTCACGGATCCTGCCATCAGCACTGACCCCAACTACAACGGTTTTGATGCGTCCGATGTGGCGGTGACGAACACCGATAACGACACAGCGGGGATAAATGTCAGTGCTAGCAGTATTAATATAACTGAAGGCGGAGCTACTGGCACTTATGACCTTGTGCTGAGCAGCGCTCCCACAGCGCCTGTGACAATTAATTTTACCACCGATTCGCAACTTAATCCCATTGACCCGATAATTTTTGATGCCTCCAACTGGAATGTGCCCCAAACCGTGATAGTATCGGCAGTAGATGATGGCAATATTGACAGATTGCATCTGGGCAATATTACTCACACCGCTGTGAGCAACGACCTCAATTATAATGGCATGACTATTGATCCTGTGGTCGCCAATATTGCCGATAATGACATCGGTGGGGTGTCGGTTATTCAGCCTGTAGGCAGTACAGATGTCATCGAAGGTTTTGGCTCGGATGTTTACAAACTGGTGCTGACATCACCCCCAGTGGCGGATGTGACTATAGCTCTCAGCACTGATGGTAAAATTACCACAGATATGGCCACGGTGACGTTTACTCCTTCTAATTGGAACCTGCCCCAAGCTGTTACAGTGACGGCGGTAGATGATAGTGAGATTACAGGCAATCAGTTGAGCAATATTACCCACACTGTCACCAGTGCCGATACCGCTTATCATAACATTGATGTGGGCATCATACCTGTAAATATCAGTGATAATGATAACCGAGGTGAAATTTTCACCTTAGCCCAACCAGGGATAATTGGGCTGACATCTCAGGATGATGTTGTCACTGGTTCCACTGGTAATGATATTATTTATGATTGGGATGGTAATGATATCATTTATGGTCAGGAGGGGGATGATAAGCTGTATGCACAGTTTGGGGATGATGGCATTAATGGTGGTAGCGGTAATGATGTGATTTTTGGTGGGTTGGGGAATGACCATGCCACCGGGGGGGGCGGGAATGATATCCTGTATGGAGGTGAGGGGAGCGATCGGCTCGATGGTAGCGATGGCAATGACCAGTTATTTGGCGATGCAGGCAATGACTTCTTGTTTGGGGGTGCGGGTGTGGACACCCTCACCGGGAGTAGCGGACGGGATGCCTTTGCTCTGGGTGATGGTACAGGAGGGATGACTGTAGAGGCTGCTGATGTTATCGTTGATTTTGTCAAAGGTGAAGATATCTTCTATTTGAGTGGTAATTTGACTTTCGGTCAATTAATCATCACTCAAGGGACCGAGCATCTCGCCAATGATGCGATTATTCAAGATGGGCCATCCGGTGAGTTCTTGGCGGTAGTGCAGGGGGTTTCCGCCGCCAACCTGGCTGCCGGTGATTTTCTGTAAAAACAGGTATTTTATTGTCAAACCACCCCAGAGGTAAGGGATAAATTACCTCTGGCATTACCCCCCCTGCCCAGATTTATCAGATCAAATCCTACGGCTTCGTTGGTGAATAACTGAGGGGGCAACCCCCCTGTGGTTGCCCCGAAATTACCCAATCGATGCCCCCGGAATTGATATCACATGAATTTTAGGAAATCCATCTACCAAAATATTTATGCCGCCAATATTTGCTAGGATAAAAATCTCTTTGGCTCTGTTCATTCCCCCCATAGCCTTAATGGGAGGGAATGACCCCACTAATGCTCAATCAATTATTCCCGCTACAGATAGCACCAACACCCAGATTACCACCAATCAAAACCAAATCAATATAACCGGGGGAAAACTTTCTTCTGACGGTGCCAATTTATTCCATATTTTTCAACAATTTGGCTTAGATGAAAACCAGATTGCTAACTTTATATCTCAACCACATATCCGCAACATTTTGACTGGCATCAATGGCGGGAATCCTTCCATTATCAACGGCTTAATCACCGTCACCGGCGGCAACTCTAATTTATTTTTCATCAACCCCGCTGGGATCGTATTTGGTGCTAATGCGGCTCTGAACGTTCCCGGCGACTTCACCGCCACCACCGCCACCAGCATCGGTTTTGATAACGGTTGGTTTGACCCGAATGGCACCAATGACTATCATACTCTAATTGGCCAACCCAGCACTTTTAATTTTGCTATTCCCCAACCAGGTAGCATCATCAATGCCGCCGATTTATCTGTGCCACCCGGACATAATCTCAACCTCATTGGCGGGACAATTATTAACAGCGGTTCCCTTACCGCTACTGGCGGCAATATCACTATTACCGCCTTTTCCTCTGACTCCCCCCTTGTTAAGGGGGGTGAGGGGGGATCCACCATCCGCATTTCCCAACCAGGACATATCCTGAGTTTGGATATCCCCGCCTCCAACGTTCCTATAACCCCCCTCACTCTTCCCCAACTCCTGGGCAATATCCACATTCCCCACGCCAATACTGTCACCGTCACCCCCACCGGTGAAGTGATTTTGAGCGGTTCTGGTTGGTCGGTTCGTCCAGGGGATGCGGCGTTAGTAGAGTCCTCACTTATAGCAGATAATGCCACTGTGTCAGCCAGCAATAATATCACTTTAGTTGGCAGTCAGCTAGCCGTAAACCAGGATTTACACATATTGGCTGGGGATACGGTGCGGGTAAGGGATGGGATTTTTCCCTTACTCGCCACCGCTGGTGGGGAAATTTGGATTCAAGGTGACAAAAATATCGATATTTTAGCCTTAGAGACAATTTCGCCTTTTTCGGCCTTAAGTGATATCACATTAGCCAGTAATGGCCAAATTTCCGGCGATGCTCACTTTAAAACCGGAGGTAATTTCTCGATTGAAAACTTAACTGGACAACCAGGGACTTTTATCAGTTGGTATGACCCGATAATTATCGCCGCCGGAGATATTCTATTTGGTGATTACACCGGGGTGGCTCTGAAAGTGGAAGCGGGAGGCAGCATCACTGCTGGTAATATTACTATTACTGGACCTGATGTGACTCTGGCTAATGCGGCTGACCCCGATGCTGGGGTTTTGAGTAGTAGTGCGGCTTTAATTCTCCGTTCTGGTGTCACCAGTTTTAGTAGTTCGCCCAATTTACCGCCAAATATTAACTTTAATAACACTTCTTTTACTACTACGCCTATCTCTGGTAATGGGATTTCCACTGGGGCAATTAGTACAGCAGGGGGACCGGTAATCTGGAATTCGGCTGGGGATATTGCGGTTGACAGAATCGAAACTAATGGCGGCAATATCGATATCACTGCGGCTAATCATATTACTATTGTCCGTTTTCTCAATTCCAGTGGTGGTGATATTGATATTACGAGTAATCTGCTCCAAGTCCGGGGTAGTTTTATCAATCACAATGGGATTGATGCGAGTATTTCCAGCAGTTATGATGGTGGCGGCGGTAGGATTACTATTCGCCATGAGGGCAGCATTAATACTCCTTTTATTGTGGGTGATGCTACCACATTAGGCACGACTGGGGCGATTACCAGCGGCGGTGAAACGATTAATCCGCAGTTTGTTGTCCCTGTGCCCCCGGATACTTACAATCAGGGCAATATTACGATTATAACTCCTGCCCCTGAGACATCACCAGGGTCATCAGAGGAAGGGCCTGCTTTACCTGATAAACCATTGGAAGACCCAAACGAAACTGACTCTGGGGATGATACTGGCTCAGAAGTACCTGGGGAGGAAACGAATGGGGAAACTGATTCTGGGGATGATACTGACTCGGAAGTGCCTGGGGAGGAGACAGGTGGGGAAACTGACCCTGGCGATACTGGTTCAGAAGTGCCTGGGGAGGAGACAGGTGGGGAAACTGACCCTGGCGATACTGGTTCAGAAGTGCCTGGGGGAGATACGAATTCTGAAACTGACCCTGGCGATGATAATACAGGGACAATCAATGCTCCTGGTGTTGGTGGGAGTACATTGGGAACTCCCACATTGACTCCTGATGCTACAGAGAATGATTCGGCAGAATTGGGGGTGGATATGGCTGATAGTGATGGGATGCTGCCAGAAGGGTCAACGGTGGATGCGGATATCACGGATGGTGAGCTAACTATACCGCAGGCAGAAGCGGGAGGGGGAGAAAATGCGGAAAATTTATCCATAGGAATGGCTGAGCTATCGGAAATGGCGCGGGAGGAACTTCTGGAATTTATCCAGGAAAATCCGGGTAGCAGTGCTGATGTGAATAATATTGTTAATCAAATCCTGTCTGGGTCTATAGCTAATGGGATGGTTATTGATAATGTGATTCCGGGTGACGGTTTGGTTTCTCCATCTACTATAGCGGCTATTAATGATATCGTGACTGCTGATATCGCCGGAATCAGTGAGAGCGTGACTGCTGATATCGCGGGAATCAGTGAGAGCGTGACTGCTGATATCGCGGGAATCAGTGAGGGGGTGACTGCTGAGCCTGTGACTGTGCGATCGGTTAGCCGTAGTGATGTGGCGGGGGCGATCGACTCTGGCAATCTGTCAGAGGCTACGGCTGCTCTCGATATTATGTTTAGTGAGGAATTAGGCGATTATATCCAGAAACCTGTGATTATAAATCGCAAATCTTTTAGAGATATTCAACGAACTGTAGGGGGAATATCTAACTTGACAAGGAGTAAAACAGCGATTATATATCTGTTTGGGCGTCCAGAGCAGCTCGATATTATCATGGTGCCTGTCAACGGTGAGCCGATTTACCGTCGCGTTCCTCAAGCTGCTGGGTCATTGTTGCTGGCCACTCATCATAGATTTAGTGATGAAATTACTAACCCGACCCGGCGTTACCGCCACACCTATCTGGCAGATGCACGGCAGTTATATGATTGGATAATTGCGCCCATAGCCTCTGAACTAGAAACCCGTGGTATTGACACGCTTTTGTTTTCTATGGATGTGGGTTTACGCTCGCTTCCCATTGCTGCTCTTCACGATGGCCAGCAGTTTTTGGTGGAAAAATATAGATTGGCGCTGATTCCCAGCATTAATTTAACCGATACTAGCTATTCGTCCCTAAAAGATGCAGAAGTTTTGGCAATGGGGGCATCCCAGTTTCCTGATAACCGCTCTTTACCGGGGGTAGCCTTAGAAATTGCCAGCATCACTAAAGCATGGGAGGGTGTATCTTTTCTCAATGAAAATTTTACTCTGGAAAATCTCAAGGAGCAGCGACAAGCCAGAGGATTTAGAGTGATTCACCTGGCCACCCATGCGGAGTTTGTGCCGGGAGAACCAAAAAACTCTTATATTCAGTTAGCAGACCAGAAATTGACGCTCGATCGCCTGTCGGAATTGCGCTGGAATGACCCACCTGTTGACTTATTGGTGTTGAGTGCTTGCCGGACCGCCGTTGGGGACGATCGGGCTGAATTAGGATTTGCCGGATTAGCCGTACAAGCGGAAGTTAAAACCGCACTGGCTACCCTATGGTACGTCAGCGATGAAGGCACCCTCACCCTGATGACCGAATTTTACCATATCCTCAAACAAGTCCCGATCAAAGCCGAAGCCCTCCGCCAAGCCCAAATCGCCATGATTCACAACCAAACTCGCATCCAAAATGGCCAGCTCATCCTAGAAAACATCAACAAAACCATCCCTCTCCCCCCAGAACTTGCCAATCAACCCCGCCCCAATCTTCAACACCCATATTATTGGGCTCCTTTCACCATGATTGGCAGTCCTTGGTGATTTGTTATTAGTCATTTGTCCTAAGTCCAATGTCCTTTGTTTATTCAGACAAAGGACAAATGACGAGTGACCAATGATTAATTTTTATGTGTCGCCCTTGACAAATGACCGCAGGACAAAGGACAAATGACAAAGGATTTGTTACTAATGACCGATCCCATGAAACAAGCACATCTGAACGATTTGATTGTATCTTGTCAGGCACCGCCTGACTCACCTCTGTTCGAGCCAAAAATTATCGCCGCGATCGCACTGGCGGCGGTGAACCGGGGAGCCAGTGGTCTGCGGATAAATACACCAGCTCATGTGTCCGCTGTGCGGTCGGCGGTGGGAGATAAAGTGCCAATTATCGGCTTGTGGAAACAAGTTTTACCGGATTTTCCCGTGTATATTACCCCCCGATTTGACGATGCGGCGGCGATCGCCGCCGCCGGTGCAGATATCATCGCCATTGATGCCACCCTCCGTCCCCGTCCCGAACCGCTTCTCACTCTAATTCAGCGCATCCACCAAGAACTAGAACGCCCAGTTATGGCTGATGTGGATACCATAGAAAGTGCCTTAGAAGCCGTAGCAGCGGGAGCCGATTTCCTCGCCACCACCCTCTATGGCTACACAGAAGCCACGGAAACCAACTCTCCTCCCGGTTTTGACCTACTCACAGAAATGGTTTCAGGAACCACTATCCCCATCATTTGCGAAGGAGGTATATCCTCCCCCGCAATGGCCAAACAAGCGATGAACCTGGGAGCCTCGGCGGTAGTTGTGGGTACAGATATCACCGGGATTGACCTGAAAGTAATGGCGTATCTTCGGTGTTTAGGGGTAGAGAGCGGCGCAAAATAATCATTCCAGACCCCACCACTGGGGAGCGAGCCAACAGGTGTCGCTCCGAGTCGGTGATTTCCAGGGTTTGGAAGTCGAGCCCTCGAGCCTCCACCAGCATTTCATTGGCGAGCTGGTTTTGCCGATCGCTCGTCAAGCTGTACCATTCATTATTCAGTAACACCACCAATTTGCTGCGGACAAAATCCGCTTGAATAGAGCGGATCAAACCGTTGCCCAGTTTGCTGGTCACGTTTTGTACTTGGGATTCGATCGCCGCAATCAGAACTTGCTCGGGAGTTAACTGTAATTCCGGCTCAGGCAGCGGTTCTGGGGATGGCGTCGCCGACTCCGAAACTGGGGCCGACTCCGAAACTGGGGCTGGCTCTGAAACTGGCGGAGCAAGGGAGACGGGGAGACTGGGAGACTC
>JACCEE012168904.1_pt1 | contig 10185 bp, 6 predicted proteins | sample 7449931 | NCBI WGS metagenome assembly JACCEE01 (sample SAMN15323457, study PRJNA562643) | freshwater metagenome | isolation source: river surface water | place: USA:Blue River Watershed | collected 2017-08-19
AGCGAGCGACTCATTTTTTCAGATGATTGGTCACCCTCCCGAAGATGTCATTGGGAAAACCCCATGTTATTGGGACGTCTGTTATAATAAACAAGAAATTCAGGACCTGATCAAGGAAAACATTCACAAACCTGAAGGTATCCGTTTTGAAACGCTTTATCAAAATGCTCAAGGTGAACGCTATCCGGTAGAAGTCAGCTCTGTGATGGTTCATCTTGATGACTACCAGGTTTTCTTCGGTTCAGCACGTGATATTACGGAACGCAAAAAGGCCGAAGAGAACCAGCGGATTGCAGCGACAGCATTTGAATCTCAGGTCGGGATGTTAATTACTGATCCCAATCTGGTGATTTTACGTACCAACAAAGCATTTTCCGAAATCACCGGTTATAGCCAGCAAGAACTGATTGGACATACGCCTCACATCCTGCAATCCGGCATGCACGATAAAAACTTTTATGCCACCATGTGGGACCACATTCGTACCACAGGCTCCTGGCAAGGAGAAATCTGGAATAAACGCAAAAATGGAGATCTCTACCCGCAACACATCTCAATTGCCAGTGTTCGCGATGAAAATGGTCAAATCACTCACTATGTTGCCTCGATTACCGATCTCTCTGCCTACAAAGCCTCGGAAGAAAAAGTCCGTTTGCTTGCCTTTTATGATTCTTTAACTAAATTACCTAATCGCCGCTTATTTTTAGAACGTCTTGAACAGAGCATACGCGATGCAGAATCTAACAAGCAAACTGGTGTGATTCTGTGTATTGATCTAGATAACTTCAAGGCCTTGAACGATACAGAAGGTCACGAAACTGGTGATCGTTTACTTCAGCAAGTAGCCACTCGCCTATTAGAATGTGTTGGCACAAATCATATGATTGCCCGTCTCGGCAGTGATGAATTTGTTGTATTACTGGATCCGCTAAGCACGTCCGAAGCCAGCGCAATCCAGCAGGCTGAGAGTACGGCAAAGCGTATTCTACAAGCTCTAACTCAACCCTATTTCTTTGAAAATTCAGAATATCGTAGTTCAGCGAGTATCGGAATTAGCCTGTTCGGCTTACAAGCCGATGAGAATGTCCAAGATCCGATTAAAAGAGCGGATATCGCCATGAGTGATGCCAAAACTTATGGTCGTAATACCTATCGCTTTTTTGATCCACAAATCCAATCTCAGGTGCAACAGCGTGCTGATATTGATGCGGGCTTACGTCAAGCACTGGAAAAAAATCAGTTCATCCTGTACTACCAACCTCAAGTGAATGGTGCAAGACAGGTCACGGGTGTGGAAGCGCTGTTACGTTGGCAGCATCCAACGCAAGGGATGATTTCACCGGCCCGCTTTATCCCGGTAGCAGAAGAAAATGGTCTGATTATTTCATTGGGGCGTTGGGTATTGGAAACGGCCTGTCGCCAGTTAACGGCATGGTCCAAACAGCCACAAACAGCCAATCTTAGTATTGCCGTAAATGTGAGTGCCAGTCAGTTTGCACGTGATGAGTTTATACAAGATGTCCTTAATATTCTAGAACGTACTCAAGCCCCAGCACATCTACTAAAACTGGAACTCACTGAAAGTGCATTGGTGATGAAAATTGAAGACATCATTGAAAAAATGACGGTGCTGAAACGTTATGGTGTCATGTTTTCGCTGGATGATTTTGGTACGGGATATTCTTCACTTACCTACCTGAAACGGATTCCGATTGATCAGCTCAAAATCGACCAAGGCTTTGTCCGCGATATTGAGGTAAGTACGAATGATGCAGAAATTGCAAAAATGATTATTGTACTGGCAAAAACCCTCGGTATTTCCGTTTTGGCAGAAGGTGTAGAAACTGAAACTCAACGCGATATATTAGAAAAACAGGGTTGTTATCATTATCAAGGTTATTTATTTGCTAAGCCGATGCCGATTGATGAATTGGAACATTATTTATTGCTGCAACAAACCCGTCGGAAGGTATTGAAAACTCATTTATGAGTTCGATGAACGATTTTAACTTAGGGCCTGTCATCAATTAGCTTGAGAAAACCTAACTTGTCCTCATTATTTTTTTCATGACCAAACGCTATGCATTAAGAGATGATTAGTGGGAACGGATTAAGAATCTGTTGCCTGGACGGGCGGGTACTGTTGGTGTAACCGCTAAAGACAACCGATTATTTGTTGAAGTAGTAGTGTATCGGTATCATTCAGGTATTCCGTGGCGGGACTTACCAGAACGCTTTGGGGATTTTAGGGTCGTGCACACTCGCTTTAGCCGTTGGGCTAAAGCAGGCGTATGGCAGAAAGTTTTTGAAGTGCTATCACATGAAAGTGATAATGAATATGCCATGCTGGACTCAGCCATTGTGCACGCTCATCAACATAGTGCCGGAAAAAAAGAACAGGCGATCGGACGCAGTAAAGGTGGCTTAAGTACCAAAATTCATGCCCGTACTGATGCTTTAGGCAACCCAACAGGATTTTATCTCACTGCTGGACATGCTCATGACCTAAATGGTGCTAACGTGCTGCTGGACTTATCGTTAAGTCAGACTTGGCTTATGGATAAAGCTTACAATTCCAAGGATCGAGTGATTGACCCAATCCATAAGATTAATGGTCAGATCGTGATGCCATCCAAAAGTAACGCGATTGATCAGCGTGATTTTGACCAATATCTTTATAAGGCAAGACATCTGATTGAGAATTTCTTCGCCAAGCTCAAGCAGTATCGAGGTATTGCTACGCGCTATGATAAATTAGCTCAAAACTTCCTGTCAGCGATCTACCTTGCTTCAATCATGATATGGCTTAATTGATGACATGCCCCAGTTACTTTTATTTAAATAATTTTTTAAATTGCTTAGGCTATTTATATCCAATACACTTCCGAAATAAAAAGCCCACTGCGAAACTCAATGGGCTTTTTTGTTGTCTAAACTTGAGTGATTAAGGTGCAGATTTATATTTGCCTTGAACCGGATCAAAGCGTAAATTCTCGCTATAGTTCACATGCCGAATCGTGTCATCTGCCATCGGTTTCTCGCCTGTATAAGTCACACGAACAGGATAATAAGCTGCACCATTCGGAATTATTTTTAAAGTGCTCATATAATTATAAAATAACGGAGAATCTGGCTCATAATTGCCTACATTATCTGCACCACCATCCGCAATTTCATAACTGCGAATATAGTCATTCTCGGATAAAAATAACGCTTGCCAGCTACTCATGGTTGTGCCGGTACTGGTATAACCACTTTTGAAATAACTCCCAGTGAGCTGTTTACCGAAGGGCTGGATATTCTGTTGAATCTGTTTAAGATCCAGATCAACTCGTCCCCATGAACCGCCAAATTGTGCTTTCGGAGCACTCCGGCTGACCAGCTGGAATCGCCCATTCGGCAATTGTTTAAACAGATAAAGATCTGCATCAGCACTACAAGCATGACAACTTTGTACTGCTCCATCACTGACTTGCAGCTTTTCAATCATCACCAGATAGCGCTTCTGTTGCGAGATATTTTGGTAGCTGAGCACGGGATGCATCACGGCAACCGTTTGATTATTGTCACGGTCGGGTTTTCCTAATCCAATGTGGGGCATCTGCGCAATGCCCTCATCCTGCACATCAACATTGACCATTTGTCCTGGATATAAAGTGCGCATCAGGTTTTTAAAACTTAATGAGTCGAGCTGGGTTTTGGCGATTGTAGTCGCATTAAATACAACTGCTTTTGCTAAAACCATCGGCGAGAACATGAAGCTAGAAGCCAATACACCGCACAACATTATTTTTTTCATTGTTACCCTTCTATCAATTTTTCAGGTCAAAATTTACAGCGAGTTTGCCGTTTATTTCAGCTATTCATAAGTAGTGAATATCTTAACAAAATGTGATTTAAATCACATTTAAACCTTTTATACAAAAATTTTAATGTGCAAGTACGCGATCTGGCTTCACCGTCAATTACCTTTCATTGCTTAATTTTTTCTATTAAAACAGTTGTGAAGTTAAATATAAGAGGAATCATTCTAAATGCACAAAAATAGAGCATTTTCTATCATGTAGTAAAAGTACACAATCTCTGGATATTTCACATTTCTGTCATATAAATTTTATAATTCTGTCACGATTGCGAAATTTAAATTAAAAGTAAAACTAAGTTTATATTTTATATTCATTTTTCTTATATATTTAAAAATTTAATGTAACATTACTGTCATATATAAAACCTAGCATGGCTATACATTAAAAATCTTTCTCCCCTCTTGTATAGTGAATTTCCACGATATGGACGATTTTCAGCACTCCTCAAAGACCTATTTTAACCGTGAACTTTCATTATTCGAGTTTAACCGTCGTGTCCTTGCGCAAGCCAAAAATCTAGAATTACCTTTATTGGAAAGACTCAATTTCTTGATGATTTTTTCACGAAATCTGGATGAGTTTTTCGAAATCCGCGTTGCAGGTTTAATGAAACAATTTGATTTAAATAATGCTACCCGGACACCAGATGGTCTTCCGACAGAACGTGTGCTGAGTGAACTTTCACAGAATGTGCATCAAGCGGTGCAGGAACAGTACAATATTTTGAATTATGCCATTCTGCCGCAATTGCAGGGTTTAGGCATTCATTTTATTCAACACAAAGATATTCTGGATAAACATAAAAACTGGATCGCAGCTTACTTCGCTAAACAGGTTCAACCGGTTGTTACGCCTATTAGCCTGGACCCTTCTCATCCTTTTCCACGCTTAGTGAACAAAAGCCTGAACTTTATTGTCAGTCTGGAAGGTAAAGATGCCTTCGGTCGGGAAATCAGTATGGCGATTGTACCTGCTCCACGCTCATTACCGCGATTGATCAAATTACCCCCAGACGTTGCAGGTGGAGCTGAAGAACATATTTTCCTTTCGGCGATCATTCAAGAGCATATCAATGACCTGTTCCCTGGCATGAAAGCAACGGGATGTTATGCTTTCCGGGTGACACGTAATGCTGACTTGACTCTCGCAGAAGATATTGATGATTTGGCGGTTGCCTTGAAAGATGAATTGTCTTCACGGCGTTTTGGGCGTGCGGTACGTCTGGAAGTCAATCAGGAATGTCCAAAGGAAATTGTTACGTACTTACTGGATCAATTTGATCTGGATGAGCAACAGCTTTATCTGATTGACGGTCCGATTAATTTATCACGTTTGACGACTGATTTTCCCTATCCAGAGCTGAAGTACACAAAGTTTACTCCTACGATTCCTAAAGCCATCTATAAGGCCAAATCGATTTTTGAATTGCTAAAAAAAGAAGATGTCCTGCTGCATCATCCTTTTGACTCTTTTAACCCAGTCATTAACCTGTTAAAAGAAGCAGCCAAAGATCCGAATGTTCTGGCCATCAAACAGACCTTGTATCGTAGCGGACCGGATTCGGAAATTGTTCAGGTCTTGGCAGAAGCAGCACGCAATGGGAAAGAAGTCACTGCCGTGATTGAGTTACGCGCACGTTTTGATGAAGAATCCAATATTACCGTCGCGAACATCTTGCAGGAAGCGGGTGCCGTTGTCGTGTATGGCATCGTCGGTTATAAGACACATGCCAAAATGATCCTGATCGTGCGTCGCGAAGAACATCACCTAGCGCGTTATGTCCATCTCGGCACCGGAAACTATCATGCCGGTAATGCCAAAATGTATACGGATTATGGCCTGATGACGACAGAAGCCGACATTTGTGAAGATGTGCATAAGATGTTCCAGGAACTGACTGGTATGGGGCGCATGGCAAAACTCAATAAACTGTTCCATGCCCCATTTACGCTGCACAATGAACTGCTTAAGCTGATTGAACAGGAAATTGCTTTTGCACAGGCTGGTGAAAGTGCTCACATTATTATTAAGGTCAATGCCTTAACGGAACCACAACTGATCACAGCGTTATATAAGGCGTCCAATGCAGGTGTCAAAATTGACCTGATCATCCGCTCGATTTGCTGCCTGATCCCGCAAGTCAAAGGTCTATCAGAAAATATTCATGTGCGTTCAATTGTCGGGCGTTTTTTAGAACATACCCGGGTTTATTATTTTAAGCATGGCGGTGAAGATAAACTGTTTTGTGCCAGTGCAGACTGGATGGGACGTAACCTGTTTTCTCGGGTGGAAACCTGTTTTCCAATCCTCAACAAGAAGGTCAAGAAAAAAATCTTTGAAGATGGCCTGATTAATTATCTGCATGATAACCAAGGTGCATGGGAACTCAGTGCAACAGGAGAATGGCGTGAAGCCCTGCCCGATGCAGGACAGAGTCCTCACAGCGCCCAGCAATATTTACTCAATCAAAAGTTGCTAAAAATATAATTCTAGGGCGTTAAACAACATCTGCTCAAAATAAAAAAGTCTGCCCGATGGCAGACTTTTTTACTTTACCTATATTTATCCATAACTGTTATGCGATTAATTGCAGTACAGCTTTGATCAGCATATATAGCGCAACACCAATCACCGTAAAGGCAAAGATTTTTTGTACCAAACCTGCAGGAATTTTACTGATCGCCACACGTCCGATTAACATCCCGGTCACACAAGCTGCGACAAAGGTCAGTGTAACCGATACAGGATAATCAAACCCTTCGAGCACGTTAATCGCGATACTCATGCCCCCGATCAGGAAAATGATCATCAGGGAAGTCGCCACGATACTGTGCATACTCAAATTGGTGGCTTTACGTAAGGCGGGTACAATCACAAATCCACCACCCACTCCGAGCATCCCGGTCAGTAACCCGGCAATGACACCAATCATACCCAGCACACCTGCTGTTTTCACATTCCAGATCAGCTTACCGGTTTCAGGGTTGATCTTGCACGGCGGATTGGAAAACTCCGAACTGCCATGAGCGAACAATCGGTAAGCCACAATAAACATCACGCCACTGAATGCCAAAGCCAGCCAGACTGCAGGAATCTGCTGGGCCAAACGCACCCCAACATAAGCCATCGGTGATGAAATCAGCGCAATCCACATGGCTGCACGATAACGTACAATTCTCTTCATCAGGCCCTGTATGGTTCCGATCAGCGCTGAAAACGTTACAGCCAGCAAACCTACTGGCGCCGCCTGAGAAACAGTCCAGCCCTGGCTAACCATCAAGGCAGGTACAGCCAGAATTCCGCCGCCTGCTCCAGTCAAACCTAGCAGTAAACCAATGAGAATGCCTTCAATCACCAATAGCATCATGAAAATTCTTCCTAAGCCTGGTGACTCTCCTGAGAGAAACCACCGTCTTATTGAATTGGCTACAGAGCGCCAAGTTGTATTGCAAAAACAGCAGATTAAACAGTTTCAACCTGTTTTTTGGGCTTGACCATCCACTCGCGGCCTTTAAGCATCCCTTGCCAGTAAATTGGTGGCAGGATCTGCTCTTTCAGCAGCCAAGCCATTCGTGATGGCTGAGTCCCATCGATGAACCATTTTGGAAAACTTGGTAACAACTTGCCACCATAACCGAATTCAGCCAATACGATCTTGCCACGCTCTACCGTAAGTGGACATGAACCATAACCGTTATATTCAAAGAATTTCTGACGGCCCTGAAGCTGGGCCAAAACATTTTCAGCCACAATCGGAGCCTGTGCACGCGCAGCAGCAGCTGTTTTCGCATTCGGGGTATTGCTGACATCCCCCAACGCAAAAATGTCTGGATAACGGGTGTGCTGTAAAGTTGCAGGATTCACACTGACCCAGCCTGCCTCATCGGTTAAGGTACTGGCACGAATAAAATCAGGTGCCTGCTGTGGTGGAACCACATGCAAGAAATCAAAATCAGTTTCAACAGTAGAAATCTGATCACCATCCGTCACTTTAAACCAGGCTTTTTTATTCGGACCATCCACTTTCACCAGTTGATGATTAAAATGCAGATTGGCCTGATAACGTTTTACATATTCCATTAATGCCGGGACATACTCTTTCACGCCAAACAGCACGGCACCCGTATTATAGAAATCGATGGAAATGTCTTTCAAAACCCCTTGTTTTAACCAGTAATCCGCAGACAGATACATTGCCTTTTGTGGTGCACCGGCACATTTGATCGGCATCGGCGGTTGGGTAAAGATTGCTTTACCCTTTTTCAGGTTTTGTACTAACTGCCAAGTATAAGGTGCCAGATCATAACGATAATTTGAAGTGACTCCATTTTGACCCAGCGTTTCGACCAGACCATCAATACCATGCCAGTTCAGTTTTAATCCTGGACACACCACCAAGGTACGGTAACTAAGCGGCATGCAACCTTCCAGAATCACTTGGCGTTGTTCAGGATCAAACGCAGCGACTGCAGCCTGAATCCACTTCACCTGTTTCGGCAATACACTCTGCATTGGTCGTGCGGTTGTCTGAGGAGAAAAGATTCCTCCACCCACCATGGTCCAGCCTGGCTGATAATAGTGCACATCAGCCGGATCAATAATGGCAATATCCAGATTCGGTTGGCGGCTAAGCAGACTGGCCGCAACCGAAATCCCCGCGGCCCCCGCCCCAACAATCACCACCGAATAACAGGCAATTTCTTGACTTGGAAAATTCTTTTTCATCAAACGCGGTACAATGGCACGTAAGTCATAACCTGCTGCACTACTGCGAGCCAACATCTCCTCATAAGATTGTGGCTGTACCTCAGATAAAGCCCACAATGAAATCGAGCGTGTTCCCGAACGGCAATAGGCCAATACAGGTTTCTCTGCAGCACGATAATTTGCAGCAAATTCTTGTGCCTGTGTATCGGTAATTTTGCCACTCAGCACAGGCTGATATTGAATCGCGATACCATATTGCTCAGCCATTTTCTGAATTTCGATAAAGTTTGGCTGATCACTACCTTCACCATCCGGACGGTTACAGAAAATGGTTTTAATCCCTTTTTCTGCAAGCTCAGCAACATCTTGAATGCTAATTTGGTCTGCGACCCAGAACTCAGAGTTGATCTGTTTCAATTTCATCGATTTACTCCTAATCGCTTACTTGCTTGCGCCACACGCTTTATTTGCAGGTAAGGCAATATCAATCTTGGCTGGATACGGTAGATTCAGGTTATTCATAATTTCAATGAATTCTTCACGGCTGCGATGCTGTCCCAAACGTGAATTGTATTGACGCTCATGGCCGATCGTAGACGATAAACGGCCTTTATAATCATGTCCCGGATAAACAATCGTTTCGTCAGGCAAAGTAAACAGCTGTTGATGAATACTGTCATATAGGGTATTGGCATTGCCTTCCTGGAAATCGGTACGGCCACAACCATCAATTAACAGCGCATCTCCAGTAAACACCATGTTATCGACCACATAACTGGTACAGGCGTTGGTATGGCCTGGAGTATAACGTGCTTCAATCAGGAACGTGCCCACCCGTACTGCACTGCGATCTGTAATATAGATATCCCCACATTCAACGCCACTGTTACGATGCAGGATTGAACGCGAACCACAAATCTCTCTTAACGCATTCGCAGCCGTCACGTGGTCAGCATGTACATGGGTATCCAAGGTATAGAGCAGCTTTAATCCATGCTGTTCCAGCTCAGCCAAATAATGCTCGACTTCCGAAGTAACCGGATCAATCAGTACAGCTTCTTTCGTCTGTTCACATGCCAGTAAATAGGTATATGTTGAACTTTCCTTTTCAAAAAATTGCTTAAATAACATTGTCTTGAATCCATTTAATTTGAAAACCTACTCTTATAATGCAAAGGATGTGCCATATTTTTAATAATATAATTTATATTTAAATTTCAATATCTTATAAATTTTAAAAAGATATATTTGAAAGTAGCACCATGATTTTTGTTTCAATTACTGTTTCACCGATATACTATGAAACAATAGTTGAAACATTAATCACATTTTATATGACAAAACTCCTTTTAACATCATTAGCACAACTCAAAGAACGCTCTGCACAAAGTCTGCAATTATTTCCCCAAAGCATCCTGTTGCTTTGTGATCTCACGCATCAGGTCATTTGGCTGACACAAGGGGCTGATTCCCCAACAATAGACGTGCAAAATCTGCTTGATCAGCTCAAATCTGAATCGCCCTTATCTCCTGTCATTCAACTACAGGATAAACAACAGCATGTTATGCAGTTATTACACTATCGGCAGCAAGTGCAGCTTATTCAAGAAAA
>JACCEE010763967.1_pt1 | contig 10176 bp, 7 predicted proteins | sample 7449931 | NCBI WGS metagenome assembly JACCEE01 (sample SAMN15323457, study PRJNA562643) | freshwater metagenome | isolation source: river surface water | place: USA:Blue River Watershed | collected 2017-08-19
AAATCGTAAACACCTTTTTACTTTTTAACTAATCTTAAAGAATTATGATAATTCATTAAAAATTTAATAATTCAAAAACAGTTTACTTAAATAGTAGATTACTCTTCTTGAAAAATAGCTTTTAAATGTAATTCAAAAGTAGTAACTAATTCTGCGGTAAGAAATGATAAAAATCAGGTATTAAAAAAAGAACTAAAACTATATTTTCTATATTTTTATTTTTATACTACATTTGCTGTCCTATGCTAAAATCAGTTAATATTCTCAACAAAAGAGCGCGCTTTGATTATGAAATAATCGAAACATATACTGCTGGAATTGTACTTGTAGGTACCGAAATTAAATCTATTCGTTTAGGTAAAGCCAATATTACCGAAAGCTTTTGCGAATTCAGTAATAATGAATTATTTGCCATCAATACGTATATCGAAGAGTATGCTTTTGGAAACCAATTCAATCATAAAGCCAGAAGTGAACGTAAATTGCTATTGAACAAAAGAGAGTTAAAAACCTTAGCACGAAGTGTTCAGGCTAAAGGCCTTACTATTATTCCGCTTAAACTGTTTACCAATGAAAAAGGAATGGCAAAACTGCAAATAGGTCTTTGTAGAGGTAAGAAAAATTATGACAAAAGAGAATCTCTAAAAGAGCAAGACACTAAAAGAGACTTAGATAGAATAAAAAAAGCATATTGATTTTAATCTTTTATTAAGTATTTAACTTCCCTATTTTGTATTTTATTTATTAGTTGTGGTAGCAATACTGCAATTGTAAACAGTTGGAATGACCCAGAAACTACAATCACACAAGAACAATTTAAAAAGATTTTGGTGGTAGCTTTGGTAAAAGACGAAGCCACTCGCAGAACAACTGAAAACAGAATTGCCTCTTCTAACCCAATTTTTAAAAGCTCCTACCAATATTTAAATGGCACCAATTTACAACTTAGCAACGAACAAAAGCTTAAAATTCTTAAAGACGAAAACTTTGATGGAGTATTAACTATGCGTTTGGTTAGTACAGAAAAAGAAACCAATTACGTTCCTGGCACAAATACTTCAATTTATTATGGAGGAATTGGAGGAATGTATACTGGAATGTATGGATATGGTTTAGGAAATGGGTATGGAATGTATTCCCCAAATTTCTATTCTCCGGGTTACTATCAAGAAACTACGTATTATATGGTAGAAACTAACATTTTTTCTCTGAGCAAAAACAAGTTAATTTGGACAGGGACTACAAAATCATCTTACATCACTGATATAGGATTAACAGTTGATGAAATCATGAAAACACTTTATAAAGAAATGATAAAAGACGGTTCTGTAACAAAAAAATAGCATTTGAATAACCATAAAAAAAGGGGTTTGAAAATTATTTCAAATCCCTTTTTTTATTTAATTTTTATCTTCTAATAAAGGAACAAATCGAAACTCTCCAAACTCGTGCTTTTCAAATTGAGTGGCATTTTTCCGAATTAATAATGTCATTATTTGAACATCTTCCCCTAAAGGGATGACTAACCTACCTCCTATTTTCAACTGAGCCATTAAAGGTTTTGGAATAATAGGTGCGCCAGCCGTTACAATTATGCTATCAAAAGGTGCATGCAGTGGCAAACCTTTATAGCCATCGCCAAAAGACAAATGCTTGGGTCTTAAGCCTAATTTAGGAAACAAAACTGAAGTTTTTTTGAACAATTCATTCTGACGTTCTACACTGTATACTTTTGCTCCCATTGCACACAAAACAGCCGTTTGATATCCTGAACCCGTGCCAATTTCTAATACTTTATCATCTTTTTTAACCTCCAATAATTGGGATTGAAAAGCGACAGTGTAGGGTTGTGAAATTGTTTGACCGGCACCAATAGGAAACGCTTTGTCTTGATAAGCATAATCTTCAAAACTTGAGTTCAAAAAAAGGTGTCTTGGTATCTTACTTATTGCATCTAACACGTTCTTATCAGTTATTCCTTTTTGTTGCAAAAGGCTTACTAATTGATTCCGAAGTCCTTGATGTTTGGCAGTATCTTTCAAATCTAAAACTAATTATTTTGGTAAAAATAAACTAAAAATTCAAATTCCAAATGAAAAAGAAAATCAAATAAAAAATAGCTATTTTTAATAAAAAGAGGCTTTAATTTGAAATTGTAAAAATTGGAAATTCTCATTAAATTGTTATTTTTGTAGAAAGAACATTCTTATGCTAAAAATTGGAGTATTGGGTGCAGGTCACCTAGGAAAAATACATTTGCGTTTGTTGCAACAATCAGAAAAATACGAGTTGGTTGGTTTTTATGATGAAAATCTAGAAAATGGTCAAAAAATTGAAAAAGAATTTGGCTACAAACAATTCAAAACTATCGCTACTCTAATCCATGCTGTTGATGTCATTGACATTGTTACACCAACACTTTCCCATTTTAAATGTGCCAAAGTTGCCATTAAATCTGGAAAGCACGTCTTCATAGAAAAACCTATTTCTAATACCGTTGATGAGGCTCTTGAAATTATGGCTTTAGCCAAAGAAAATAATGTAAAAGGACAAGTGGGCCATGTAGAACGATTCAATCCTGCGTTTATCGCTACCAAAAACATGATTGAAAACCCCATGTTTATTGAAGCGCATCGATTGGCTGAGTTCAATCCTCGTGGTACAGATGTTCCTGTTGTACTCGATTTAATGATACACGATATCGATGCTATTTTAAGTGTGGTGCAATCCAAAGTAAAACATGTAAGTGCAAGTGGTGTATCTGTTATTAGCGAAACTCCAGATATTGCCAATGCAAGAATTGAATTTGAAAACGGTTGTGTTGCCAATTTAACAGCTAGCCGAATTTCAATGAAAAACATGCGTAAATCAAGATTTTTTCAAAAAGACGCGTATATCTCTGTTGACTTTCTAGAAAAAAGATGCGAAGTAGTAAAAATGAAAGATGCTCCAGAAGTTCCTGGTGATTTTGACATGATTTTACAAAATGCCGAAGGTGTAAAAAAACAAATCTATTTTTCTAATCCTGAGGTAGAACAAAACAATGCTATCTTAGACGAATTAAATTCTTTCGCAGATGCTATTAACCACAATACTACACCAGTTGTTACCTTAGAGCAAGCAACAGAAGCGCTTAGAGTAGCGTATCAAATTATTGATTGTTTTAAAAAATAATACTACTATAAATAACAATTTAAAACTAAGCTTGAAGTTGTATACTATAACTTTGAGCTTTTATATTTAAACAAAAACTTATGAAAACAATAGCTGTTATAGGTTCAGGTACTATGGGTAACGGAATCGCCCACACCTTTGCACAAAGCGGATTTACAGTAAAGTTAATTGATGTTTCTGAGAAAGCATTAGATAAAGGAATGGCAACCATTGCTGCCAATTTGGACCGAATGGTAAGCAAAGGCACCATTACAGAGGAAGACAAAGCCAAGACCATTACCAATATTATTACGTATACAGACATCAAAGACGGAGTAGTGGGTGTAGACTTAGTGGTAGAAGCCGCTACAGAAAACGTAGAGCTAAAACTAAATATTTTCAAGCAACTGAATGAAGTTTGTTCCCACAACACTATTTTAGCAACCAATACCTCATCAATTTCAATCACACAAATCGGAGCTGTGGTAAGTCATCCAGAGCGCGTTATCGGTATGCATTTTATGAATCCAGTGCCTATTATGAAATTAGTTGAAATCATTAGAGGATGCAACACTTCTGATGAGGTTACGGAAATCATCATGAAATTATCCGAAAAACTAGGAAAAGTTCCTGTTGAGGTGAACGATTATCCTGGTTTTGTGGCGAACCGAATTTTAATGCCTATGTTAAATGAAGCCATTGAAACTTTGTACAATAAAGTAGCAGGCGTTTACGAAATAGACACTGTGATGAAACTAGGTATGGGACATCCAATGGGACCATTACAATTAGCTGATTTTATTGGCTTGGATGTGTGTTTAGCCATTTTAAATGTAATGTACGAAGGATTCAAAAATCCAAAGTATGCTCCTTGCCCATTATTGGTCAATATGGTGCGCGCTGGAAAACTAGGAGTAAAATCAGGCGAAGGATTCTATGACTATAGCGAAAGTAAAAAAGCTGAAAAAATTTCAAAAATGTTTTTATAATTTTTTACTCCCTAAAAATAACAAACCCCAAAATCATTTGATTTTGGGGTTTGTTTTTATCTAAGCTTTCCAGTTTACAATAACGAATGACTTGTCATCACAGCAGGTTTTTCAATTCCCATCAATTCTAAAATTGTTGGAGCAATATCACCTAACACACCATCATTAATTTTTTTCAATTCTTTGTCAACTAAAATAATTGGCACTGGATTCGTAGTGTGCGCTGTATTTGGACTACCATCAGGATTAATCATCGTTTCGCAATTTCCGTGATCCGCAATTACGATAGTAGTATAATCATTTGCCAAAGCCGCTTCAATTACTTCTTTCACACAAGCATCTACTGCTTCACAAGCTTGAATAGCAGCACTCATTACTCCCGTGTGCCCAACCATATCACCATTAGCAAAATTCAAACAAACAAAATCAACTTCGCCTTTATTCAATTCAGGAACCAAAGCATCTTTTAGTTCATAAGCACTCATTTCTGGCTTCAAATCGTAAGTAGCTACTTTTGGGGAATTCCTCAAGATACGAGTTTCGCCCTCAAATGGTGTTTCTCTACCTCCAGAGAAAAAGAACGTTACGTGCGGATACTTTTCTGTTTCTGCAATACGGATTTGTTTCTTATTCGCTTTTTCTAAAACCTCACCTAAAGTCTCAGTAATATTATCTTTATTATAAACTACTTTTACATTTTCGTAAGTTTCATCATAATTCGTCAAAGTAACATAATACAAAGGCAGTTTATGCATGTTTTGCTCATGAAAATCTTTTTGTGATAACGCTTCTGTTAACTCACGACCTCTATCTGTTCTGAAGTTAAAAAAGATCACTACGTCCTCAGCCTGAATAGTTGCCAAAGGTTGATTAGTAGCATCAACCACTACTAACGGATCAATAAACTCATCTGTAACATCTTTTGCGTAACTTTCTTCAATAGACGCAACAGCATCTTGAGTAGGCTTTCCTGTTCCGTTAACTACTAAATCGTAAGCTAATTTTACGCGTTCCCATCTTTTATCACGATCCATAGCATAATATCTACCTACAACAGAAGCTAATTTAGCTGTAGTTGGTGCCATGAAATCTTCTAAATCTTGGATGTATTGTTTTCCTGATTTTGGATCCACATCACGACCATCAGTAAAAGCGTGTACAAATACATTTTCTAAACCGTATTCTTGAGAAGCAGTAATCAATCCGCGTAAATGCGAAGTATGTGAATGCACTCCTCCATCAGAAACTAGGCCTAAAAAGTGTACTTTTTTGTTGTTTTCTTTGGCATAAGTAAAAGCATCAATTAGAACAGGCTCTTTTGCTAAAGTATTATTAGCTACCGCCAAATTAATTTTAGCCAAATCTTGATACACGATTCTTCCCGCACCAAGGTTCATATGACCTACTTCACTATTTCCCATTTGTCCTTCTGGCAAACCAACGTTTAAACCATCAGTTCTTAACTGTGCACTTGGATAGTTGTCGTATAGACTATTTATAAAAGGAACATTTGCATTGTCTATTGCAGATACTTTAGGATCAGGAGATTTTCCCCATCCATCAAGAATCATAAGTATAACTTTCTTATTCATGATAATTTTTTTATCAAAGATAAAGAATTTTCAAAAGCCGAAAAAGGTTTCAAAATATACCTAAAAATTTCAATCGTTGTAGGGGATAAATAATCACAAATAAATAGCTAAATATTGGATTTAGCTTTTTACAAACTGATTTTTGATTTCGTTGAAATCAATAAAATAGCGAACACTTACCGAAAGCGTATGTTGTAATTTTTCATTAGTCAAAAGAGCATTAATATTGTCTTTATAATTTTTATTAATAACATTTTCAAAAGTAGCAGAACTATTGCGGTACAAAAATGAAACTTGGCTTCCAGGAGCAAACCACCAAGAATACGACAAGTCCATATTCCAAGTATAAAAACTAGAATTTTTATTTTCTTTGTACCCCAAATAATCTACCAATCGACCTTTATCTGTTAAGGAAAGAATGTTTTTATTTTCCGCATAAGACCAATATTGACGAATTGACAAGTTAAAATTCATTTGACTGTTGATTGAATATTTACCTGAAATAATATGAGCATATGTAATTACATTTCGATTAGCGAACAATATCACATTGTTGCCCGAAGAGTCAAAAACATTACCTAAAACATCTATAAAACCTTTATTATTGTTACGTCTGGAGTAACTAAAATCATAAACCATCGCTAGTTTATCATTGAAACGATATCTTGGACTAAGAGTAATCCCAATAAAATCTCTCCCTGGTTCATCAGCTTTTGAATATTCTGGATTGATATCAAAGGCAAATTTATAGTTATAGTTACGAGAATAATAAGCCCAAAAACTGTAGCTAGTGGGAGTAATAACAAATCTTCCCTCTTGACGTGGTTCGTAATAATCATAACGTTCAAATGGATTGAAATTGATTCCAAAACCGTAAGAATTATTCTTCAAAGTTTCAATATTGGTGTTGATGTTGATATTGCTTCCCTGAACTTGCCCCGTTTCTTTGTTAAATTGAATGAAGTTATTATAGTTCACTCTAAAACCATTAAAACGCTTGGTTGGGTTTAGAATTCGATAATTGGCATTTCCATAAAAACTGTAATAATTCGTCTCAAAATTGATTCCCAAATCATTGTTATCAAAATCTTTGGTATACATATCGGCGCCTAAACTATAGCGATAGTTACCAGATGTTTCTGCAAAATTTAATTGAGTTGCGATACCCGTTTTAATTTTATCTTCATTGACGTAACTGTATTTAAAATCACCCGATAAATTGTAAGAATTCGCTTTGGTATTCAAGTCCCAAACCAAAGCAGAAACATTACCATCTCTGAAACTGCCATTTCTGGTCACATTTGTATTTACAAAGGCAATAGAAGAATTTTTTCTAAAACGCTGATCCAAAACCAAGACATTATAATTCGCTAAAGGTTCTACCACTTCTTTTCGTGAATCTCCCGTTACAGTATTTGTAATAGTTGCTGTGGTCTTTTCAGTAACCGCATTCAAAACCCCAATACCAAGTCCACCTTTGGTTCTTCCTGATATTTTTAAAGCATTAATCAAGTTTACACTTGCAGGATTATCTGTAATTATTTCATTTGTTCCTGTGATAGGATAATTAGTCGGTGCGCCACCAATTCGTCGAGAATACAACAAATTCCCTTTGCTAAACAAGTCGGTCCCTTCTGTAAAGAAAGGTCTATTTTCATTAAATTGTTGTTCGAATGGACCTAAATTTAAAATCACATCATCATATTTAGTTTGACCAAAATCTGGAATCAAAATGGCATCAAGCGTAAAGGCATCGTTAATTCCGTACTTCAAATCTAAGCCACCTTTTAAAGTACCTTTCGTTTTTTGTTGGTCATTGGCATTCAAATAAAACGAAGAATAAGGTAAAAAGAACAAACGTGTTGGGGTTTCTATATTTGCTATACCCGTTAAAACCCCATTTTGTTGCGTGAACGTTCCTAATTTTGAGTCAATAAAATTCCAAGAATACTTTTGACGGTCTCTACGTATTTCTCTAAAAAAGTTAACGCCCCAAGTTTGCACTTTTTCTGGAGAAAAACGCAACGCGGCATATGGAATTCGCATTTCAACTACCCAACCAAAATCGGTGATTACAGCTTTGCTATCCCAAACCGCATCCCAAGAATAATCTTCTCCATTTGAATCTGTTGCCAAACAATCAGCTTGTCCGTCGGCTGCATTGACAAAGAATTGAAAATTTTGCTGTCCGTCATTGTAACCATTAATGAAAATTCCAAAAAAGTCAGCCGTACCAAAATCATCTCTTTTTGAAATTTCTCTCAAGATTTTATTAGGCTCATTATCATACATCTTTGCAGCGATGTAAATAGCTGTGTTATCATAAAGTACTTTAACTTCTGTTCTTCTTTCAGGAATTACGGGTTTTCCGTTATCTGGTTGAAACATCACGAAATCGGTAGCAGAAGCAACTTGTTCCCAAGATTGCTCGTTTATTTTACCATCAATTACAATAGGAGTTGTGATAAACTTTGTTTCGAGGTTTTTCTTTTGGCTGTAGCCAAAAAAAGTAAATAAAAGTCCACTGATAAGAAGAAAAAATTTCATAGAATCTGATTGATTGATAATGAATGCGTCTGAATTTCTTTAATAGACTTAATATATTAAAGTTTGTTACAGTTTTACAAACTAATTTTCATTACATCATTTCAAAACGAATCTTGATTATTCAAAAAGTGATTATTTTGGCTACAAAAACTAAAAACTATTCTTTATGGTATTGTAGTCAATAAAATAACGAATACTTACAGAAAGATTAGTGGTCAAATTGTTATTTAAAACATTTTTAAAATTGGTCGAAAAGTTCTTTTCAACAGCATCTGTCCTGTCTAAAGCAAAATTTCGATATAAAAAAGACAATTGACTACCAGGTGCAAACCACCAAGTATAGGATAAATCAAAGTTCCAAGAATTAAAGTTTCGATTTTTGTTTTCGTTGTATAAAGTATTGAGAGCTAACTTTCCGTCATCTTGTAATGTTAGAAATTCATGGTTTTTAGCATAAGACCAATAATAACGTGCAGTTAAATTTACTGTCATTTTTTCGTTTATTGCATACTTACCCGTAAAATCATGTTGAATGTATTCTCTATTGCGTTCGGCAAAAATAATTCCATCAGTTGTAGTATCTACCCATCCCCTATCATTTTTTTTATTCAAATAATCGACAGCATAAGCCAAAGACAACTTATCATTAAAGCGATACTTTGGACTCGCATAAAAACCATAATTATACCTTCCTTCTTCATCAAATTTAGCACCTGAAAGGGTTAAATCAAATGTAAAAGGATGGTTTCTGTTCATTTCAATTCCAAAATAAGATGAAAATCGCTTGGGAATAAACACATAACGATTGTACTCTCTAGGCTCATAAAAATCATAGGTAACTAATGGATTCGCAACAAAAGCAAACTCAAAGTAATCATTATTTAAAGTAGTTCCTTTTAAAACGGTCTTATACCAAGCCTCCTGAAGTTTTCCAAATGTATTTTGAATCTCGGCATTGAATTCTTGTTCTACTTTAAAAGTATTGAAAACTTTGGTTGGATTGACAATTCTATAACTTCCATTTGCTAAAAAACCGTGGTAATTGGTATAAAAAATAATACCCAAATCATTGATGTCATAATTTTCAGAAATGTATTTACCTGAAAACAAATAGCGGTATTTTCCGCTAGTTTTAGCAAAATTTATTGCGGTTTTATAACCGTTATAATCTTGAACATCATTGATGGTACTGTACTTAAAATCTCCATATAAATTATACGAATTTGCTTTGGTACTTAAATCGAATAAAAGCCCAGAAACATTGGCATCTCTAAAACCTCCATTTCGTGTAGTATTCGTATTGATAAAGGTTACCGATGAGTTTTGATTAAAACGCTGGTCAAAAACTAAAACATTATAATTCGTAAGAGGTTCGATTACTTCTTTTCTTTGAGAATTGGTGATTGTATCTCTTATGGTAGCAAATGTTTTTTCGGTAACAGCATTCAAAAAACCAACACCCAATCCTTTTTGGGTTCTACCAGAGACTTTTACAGCATTAATTAAGTCTACTGAATTAGGATAATTGGTAATTTCTTCATCTGGATTGAGATTGACCTCGGTTGTAGGAGCCAGTCCAATTCTTCTGGAATAAAACAAATTTCCTTTTGTAAACAAATCGGTTCCTTCAGTAAAAAAAGGACGGTTTTCTTGAAATTGTTGTTCAAAAGGTTCAAGAATCAAAATGGCATTATCGAATTTGGTTTGACCAAAATCAGGAACTAAAATAGCGTCTAAAGTAAAGGAATCATTTATACCATATTTCAAATCCAAACCCGCTTTAAAAGTCGTTTCTGAACCAATGTCATTTCTTTGATTGTATATGGAAGAATAAGGGATTAGAAAAAGTCGTGTTGGTGTATCAATATTCAAAATCCCTTCTAATATTCCAGCTT
>JACCEE011749391.1_pt1 | contig 10176 bp, 5 predicted proteins | sample 7449931 | NCBI WGS metagenome assembly JACCEE01 (sample SAMN15323457, study PRJNA562643) | freshwater metagenome | isolation source: river surface water | place: USA:Blue River Watershed | collected 2017-08-19
ACTGAGTCGTTCACGTTGATCGCACGGAACATCAAAGTGCCTTTGGCCGACATTTCTTTCAAACGATGCACGCCGGTCGTGGTCTCTTCGGTCACGCCGATGATCTCCGCGCCCTTGCGGCTGTACCAGGTGGGGTCCACCGCCAGCTTGGCCTTGATGGCGGCAAACAGGATGCGCTCTTCTTCGCTGCCGGGGTGGGCCAGAACGCTCTGGTCCTTCTCGGCGGCCTTGCCCAGGTGCATCAGCATGGTGGCGTCACCACCGTCGTCCAGGATCATGTTGGGGCCTTCACCCGCGCTGCCCTGGGGGCCGAACTCGAAGATGCGGTGGGTGTAGTCCCAGTAGTCTTCCAGCGACTCGCCCTTGTAGGCGAACACGGGGGTGCCGGCTTCGACCAGGGCGGCGGCGGCGTGGTCCTGCGTCGAGAAGATGTTGCACGAGGCCCAGCGCACGTCGGCGCCCAGGGCTTGCAGGGTCTCGACCAGCACGCCGGTCTGGATGGTCATGTGCAGCGAGCCGGTGATGCGCGCGCCCTTGAGGATCTGCTTGGGGGCGTATTCTTCGCGGATGGCCATCAGGGCCGGCATTTCGCTTTCGGCGATTTTCAGTTCCTTGCGGCCCCAGGCGGCCAGGGACAGGTCGGCGATGGCGCAGGGCACGCCTTTGTGTTCGGTGATCAGGTGGACAGCAGACATGGACAGAGCTCCTCAACAGACAGAAGCCGCTGTGCGCCGCCGGGCAGGCAAAAAAAAAACGAGATACCACTCACCCAGCGGGACACATGCGGGTGAGCGCCGTTGCAGAAGTCGTGTCTTTCGAGCCTGGGATCCGTGGCGGACCTTGCAACGCTCCTCGAAAGCGGACGCCAGTATAAAGCGAGCCTCCCGCTGGCGGGGTGGATTTGGAGGGAAAGTCGGCGGTTTGCAGGGGTTTTGACCCGGAATTGCACGCTTTGATACGAAAAGCGCGCTCATCCCGGGCAGACACCGACGTCGGCGCGCCCGGGCGCCCCTAACATGACAGGCGATGATCACGATTGCGCACCGGCCCCACGAAGAACACTGCTCGCCACCAGCCCCGGTGGCGCAGCCGCTCACGCCCGACGCGGGTCTCTCCGCCCTGGCGGCCCTGGCCTGCACGCTGTGCCAGACCCCGATGGCGCTCATCAGCCGGGTCACGCCGCAGTATCAGCAACTGGTCGCCCAAGTGGGTTTGGGCCTGGATCTGGGTCTGGGCGAGTCCAGCGCCGCCCTGCCCCACCTGGCCTGGACCATTGCCACCCTGAGCCACCCCGGCCTGCTCGTGGTGTCCGACGTGTCGGCCGCCCCGACCTGGCAGGACGACTGGCTGGCGAGCGGCCCCGCCGGCATCCGTTTTTACGCCGGCCTGGCCTTGCACGGCCCGGACGGCCAGCCCATCGGCACCCTGTGCGTGATGGACACCCAGCCCCGCGAGCTCGATGCCGCCACGCAGGCGCAGTTCAGCGCTCTGGGCCAGGTGCTCGGCCCGGCGCTGGCGCCCTCCCTTCCTGAGGAGCGTCCCTCCGGCGCCGTAGAGAGCGAACTGGCGTGCTACCGCACCCTCGTCGAAAGCCAGACCGATCTGATCAGCCTGGCCACGCCGCAGGGACGCCTGACCTTCGTCAACCCGGCCTTTGCGGCACACGCAGGCCGCCCCGCCGAGGCGCTGATCGGCACGAGCCTGTACGAACACCTGCCCGCCGCCGACCGCGAAGCGGTGGCCTCGCAGGTGGCCGCCGTGTGTGCCCACGCCCTGGTGCTGGGCAGCGAGGTGCGCCACCCCACCGACGAAGGCGCGGCGCGCTGGACCAGCTGGACCCACCACCCCCTGTGCGATGCCCAGGGGCGGGTGTGGGCGGTGCAATCGGTGGGGCGCGACATCACCGAGCGCAAGCTCACCGAGCGCTCGCTCAAGGACAGCCAGACCCGCCTGCGCTCGCTTTACGAGTCAACGCCGGCCATGCTGCACTCGATCGATGCGCAGGGCCGCCTGCTCACGGTCAGTGACACCTGGCTGGCCAAGATGGGCTACACGCGCAGCGAGGTGATCGGGCGCAATTCGGCCGACTTTCTCACGCCCGAGTCGCACGACTACGCCCGCAACGTGGTCCTGCCCCGCTACCTGCGTGACGGCCGCTGTGACCTGATCGAGTACCAGATGGTGCGCAAGGATGGCACCCTGATCGACGTGCTGCTGTCGGCCACCATGGAGCGCGACGCGCAGGGCCACCCGCTGCGCTCCCTGGCCATCCTCGAAGACGTCACCGAGAAGCACGCGGTGGAAGCGGCGCTGCGCGCCAACCAGGAACGCCTGAGCCTGGCCACCCAGGCCAACGGCATCGGCATCTGGGAGCTCGACCTGGTCACCCAGCGCCTGACCTGGAGCGAGATGATGTTCCAGATCTTCGGGCTGAGCCGCGATCAGTTCCAGGGGCGCGCCGAGGACTGGCAGCGCTGCGTGCACCCCGACGATCTCGCCCTGTGCGTGCAGCAGATGGCGCGCGCCGTCGCCACCGGGCAGCCCATGAACTTCGACTTCCGCATTGTTCATGGCGACGGCAGCGTCCACGATGTGAACGCCAGCGCGACGGTGTTCTACGACAAGGACGGTGGCCCGCTGCGCATGCTGGGCACCAACTACGACGTCACCGAGCGCAAGCGCATGGAGCGCGAACTGGCCGAGAAGCACGAACTGCTGCGGGTGACCCTGCACTCGATTGGCGACGCCGTCATCACCACCGATGCGCGCGGGCGGGTGCAGTGGCTCAACCCGGTGGCCGAGCGCATGACAGGCTGGCGCAATGTCGAAGCCTGCGGCCAAGCCTTGAGCGATGTTTTCCGCATCGTGGACGAGGCCACCGGCCAGCCCGAGATGTGCCCGGTCAGCCGCAGTTTGTGCGAAGACCTGATCGACAACCCGGCCCGGCTCACCCAGTTGATCTCGCGCGACGGCACGCTGTATGGCATTGAGGATTCGGCCGCCCCCATCCGCGACGCGCAAGGCCAGGTGCTGGGCGTGGTGCTGGTGTTCCACGACGTGACCGAGCAGCGTCGCATGGGCCACGAGATGAGTTTCCGGGCCACGCACGACGAACTCACCGGCCTGGTCAACCGCAGCGAGTTCGAGACCCGCCTGCTGCGCGCCCTCCACGACAGCCAGCAGCGCGACAGCGCGCACGCGCTGATGTACATCGACCTCGACCAGTTCAAGCTCGTCAACGACGCCTGCGGTCATGCCGTGGGCGACCAGTTGCTGCGCCAGGTCACCGAGTTGCTCAACGGCTGCGTGCGCTCGCGCGACACGCTGGCGCGCCTGGGCGGCGACGAGTTCGGCGTGATCCTGGAGCACTGCGACGTCGAGCAGGCCGAGCGCGTGGCGCAGAAAATCTGCGACCAGATGGAGGAGTTCCGCTTCGTGCATGACGGGCGGCGTTTCCGCATCGGCACCAGCATTGGCCTGGTCCCGCTGGACAAGCGCTGGAGTCACGGCGACGCCATCATGCAGGCCGCCGACACCTCCTGCTACGCGGCCAAGGAGGCCGGGCGCAACCGCGTGCACGTGTGGTTCGACACCGACCTGACCATGCACACCCGCAAAGGCGAGATGCAGTGGGCCACCCGCCTGGAGCAGGCCCTCGACGAAGACCGCTTCCTGCTCTATGGCCAGCGCATCGTCCCCATCCGCCCCACGGGCGAAGGCCTGCGCTGCGAGGTGCTGATCCGCCTGCAGGACCACGACGGCAGCATCATCCCGCCGGGCGCGTTTTTGCCGGCGGCCGAGCGCTTTCAGCTGGCCTCGCGCATCGACCGCTGGGTGGTGCGCCAGGTGTTCGCCTTGCTGGCCTCGGGCGATCCGGCGCTCGATGCGGTGCACACGCTGGCGGTCAACCTCTCGGGCCAGTCCATCTCCGACCCAGCCTTCCAGCGCTACCTGCTCGAGCTCATCGACAGCCAGCCGGTCGACCTCGGCAAGCTGTGCTTCGAGATCACCGAGACCGCCGCCATCACCAAGCTGGCCGAAGCCGGCAGCTTCATCCAGGGCATGCGCCGCCTGGGCATGCGCCTGGCGCTCGACGACTTCGGCTCGGGCTCCTCGTCGTTTGGTTACCTCAAGGCGCTGCAGGTCGACTACCTGAAAATCGACGGCCAGTTCATCAAGGACGTGGTGCACGACCCGCTCGACCGCGCGGCCGTGCGATGCTTCTGCGACGTGGCCCGGGTGATGGGCCTGAAAACCGTGGGCGAGTTCGTCGAAGACGATCCCATCTTGCAAGAGCTGCTGGAGTTGGGCGTGGACTACGCCCAGGGCTACCTGATCCACCGCCCGGAACCGCTGGGGCGGCTGCTTGGCCTGACCGAGTGAGGGTGACCTGCGGGGGCGAATCGGCTAGCATGTCGGGCTTCGCCGGAGTCTGCCTGCCGTGACCACCTCAGTTTTTGCCCCTGAAACCAGCCGCCGTCGCACTTTTGCGATCATTTCCCACCCTGACGCGGGTAAAACCACGCTGACGGAAAAGCTGCTGCTGTTCTCGGGCGCCATCCACATTGCCGGTGCCGTCAAGGGCCGCAAGGCCTCGCGCCATGCCACGTCCGACTGGATGGAGATCGAAAAGCAGCGCGGCATCTCGGTGGCATCCAGTGTCATGCAGATGCTCTACCGCGACCACGTGGTCAACCTGCTCGACACCCCCGGCCACAAGGACTTCTCGGAAGACACCTATCGCGTGCTGACGGCGGTGGACTCGGCGCTGATGGTGATCGACGCGGCCAACGGCGTGGAAGCGCAGACCAAGCGCCTGATCGAGGTCTGCCGCCAGCGCGACACCCCCATCATCACCTTTGTGAACAAGATGGACCGCGAAGGCCGCGACCCGCTGGAGCTGCTGGACGAGGTCGAGCAGGAGCTGGGCATGCCCTGCGTGCCGATGACGTGGCCGGTGGGCCAGGGCAAGCAGTTCGGCGGCATCGTCAACCTGCGCACGCAGTCGATGCGCCTGTTCGACGCCGGTGCCGACAAACGGGGCGAAGCCGACGAGGTCGTGCCCCTGTCCGAGCGCGACAAGCTGCACGCCCGTTTTGGTCACGAGTGGGAGCTGGCCGAGCAGAACATGGAACTGATGGCCGAGGCCGCCCCGGCCTTCGATCTGGAGCTGTTCCTGGCCGCCAAGCAGACCCCGGTGTTCTTCGGCTCGGCCGTGAACAACTTCGGGGTGCAAGAGGTGCTTGACGCGCTGGTCGACCTGGCGCCCTCGCCCCGCCCGCGTTTCAGCACCGAAAAAGACGGCTCGCACAAGGAGATCGCCCCGGACATGGAGAACTTCTCGGGCGTGGTCTTCAAGGTGCAGGCCAACATGGACCCGTCCCACCGCGACCGCATCGCGTTTGTGCGCGTGTGCTCGGGCAAGTACACGCCGGGCATGAAGCTCAAGGTGCAGCGCTCGGGCAAGGAGCTGCGCCCCACCTCGGTGGTGACCTTCCTGTCGCAGCGCCGTGAAGCGGTGGACGAGGCCTATGCCGGCGACATCATCGGCTTCACCACGCACGGTGGCGTGCAGCTGGGTGACACCATCACCGATGGCATCTCCCTGCAGTACACCGGCCTGCCCTTCTTCGCGCCCGAACTGTTCCAGACGGTCGAGCTGGCCAACCCGATGAAGAGCAAGCAGCTGCAAGCCGGCCTGGTGCAACTGGGGGAAGAAGGCGCCATCCAGGTGTTCCGCCCCGAAGTCGGCGGCTCGATGCTGCTGGGCGCCGTGGGCCAGTTGCAGTTTGAAGTGGTGCAGCACCGCCTCAAGGCCGAGTACAGCGTCGACATCCGCCTGATGCCCTGCCGCTTCGTGGGCGCGCGCTGGATCACGGCCGACACGCCGGCGGCGATGAAGAAGTTCACCGACGAGAACGCGTCGAAGCTGGCGCTGGACGCCGCGGACACCCTGGCCTACATGATGACCTCGGCCTACGACCTGCGCCTGACGGCCGAGCGCCATCCGCAGGTGCACTTCCACCCGCTGCGGGAGCACGCGGGGCTGAGCCTGTCGAACCAGTGAGGCTGCGCCGGGTTCAGCCCGGCTGGTTCCAGAGCTGATCGAGGTTCTGGAACCCCCACTGGCTCTTGGATTCACGCGAGACGATCTGGTCCACGGTCTTGCCCAGGTCGAGCAGTTCGACCGGGATGGGCTGGTTGGACTTGGTCGAGAAAAACACGCGCACGATGGGCGAGAGCAGCGAGCCCGTGCCCTGCTCCACCACCACGGCCAGTCGGCCAGATTGCAGCTTGACCAGCGAACCGGTGGGGTAGATGCCGATGCTCTTGACGAAGGCCTGGAAGACACGCTCGTCAAAGTGCCCTTCCTTGGTCCAGGCCGCCATCTTCATCAGCGAGTCGGCCGGGTCCCAGCCGGCCTTGTAGGGCCGGTTGGACGTGATGGCGTCGTAGACGTCGCACACCGCGCCCATCTTGGCGTACAGGCTGATCTCGTCACCCTTGAGGCCCTTGGGGTAGCCGCGGCCATTGACCTTTTCATGGTGGTGCAGGCACACGTCCAGCGCCACGGCCCCCACAGCGCCCCCTTCCTTGAGGAGCTTGTAGCCCTCCTCGGGGTGGCTCTTCATGATGGCGAACTCTTCTTGCGTGAGGGCGCCGGGCTTGTTGAGCACCTCGGGGGGCATCAGGGCCTTGCCCATGTCGTGCACCAGACCGGCCATACCGGCTTCGCGGGCCTGGGCCTCGCTCAGTTTGAGCTGGCGGGCCAGCGACACCATCAGCGCACACACCGCCACCGAGTGCATGAAGGTATAGGCGTCGCTGGTTTTCAGGCGCGCCAGGCTGACCAGGGCGCCGGGGTTGCGCTCGACCGAATCGGCGATCTCGTTGACCAGGGGCAGGCAGTGCTCGGTGTCGAGGGCCTTGCCCATGCGCGCGTCCTGGAACATGCTGCGCATGGCCTCGCGGGACTTCGCCAGCACGCGTCCGGCCTGGGCCAGCTCGGCGCGGAAACTGGTGCGCTCCTGGGGCGTGGGCGGGGCTTCCACGGGCGCGCTGGGCAGCGGCTCGGGCAGATCGCTGAAATCGGTGGACGGCACCTCGATGTCGTCCATCACCGCCATGTCCACGTCGCGGCCCTTGTCGGTGTCGATGATCACCTCGCGGATGGCGCCCAGCTGACCGATCTGCGCCTCTTCGGTGACCTTGAAGGAGCCACGCCAGAACGGATGCTCCAGCCAGGAGCCGCACACCTCGTGGACGTGCATGCCAACGCGCAGGGAATCGGTGGGGATTTTTCGGAGCATGGTCAGCGGAGGAGGCAGCCATCGCTGCGAGATGCCTGAATCTTAGGATGCGGAACGCACAACGTTCAGACGAGCTTGCGTGAAATCACCGCAAAGTGCGTGATTTTACTCAGGGTTATCCCTGGCTCGATTTCGTGACGCGCCGATTCACCCTCAACATTCACATGTCACTTCGGTTTCTGGGTGTTTTCCTTTCTTGTCTGGTCTTTGGCATGCGTCTTCACAATCTGGGCATCGCCCGCAAACTCTGGCTGGGCGTGATCTTTCTGATCGTGGCCAACATGTTCATCGTTGGCTTCTCGGGCGTGCGCACGGCCACGCTCACGGCCCGCTTTGACGCGGCATTCGCGCAGCTGGATGCCAAGCTGGCGGTCGCCCAGGAGTGGGCCAGCCAGAGCGAAACCGAGGCGAACCGTGCGGCCGTGCTGAGCCACACACCGGGCGCCATCGATCCGATGGCCGTGGCCCGCGAGCAGAGCCAGGCCAAGCTGGTGACACTCCGCCAGCAACTGGACGATCTGCCGCTGGACGAGGCCGACCGTGCCCAGCTCGCGCGCATCGACGCGGCACAAGCGCAGTTCACCCAGGCCCTGGCCCAGCCCGAGCAGATCGAGCCGGCGCTGAAGGCCTATGCCGAAGCCCTGCGCGAGTTCTCGGCCATGCAACCGAGGGCCGCCACCGCCTTGCGCCACCAGTTTGGCGAGGCGCGCCGTGGCACGGTGCTGATCGCGGGCGTGATGGGCGTGGTGGTGCTGAGCACCATGGCCTTGGGCGCCGCGCTGCTGATCCGCTCCATCCGTCGTCCCCTGAACACTGCTGTCGAAGCGGCTGCCCAGATGGCCGCCGGCAACCTGCGCGTGCACGTCAGCTCGCAGGCCAGCGACGAGATCGGCCAGTTGCTGAACTCGCTGGGCACCTTGAGCAGCTCGCTCAACCACCTGGTGGGCGATGTGCGTCACACCACCGACAGCATCTTCACGGCCTCCAGCGAGATCGCGGTGGGCAACCAGGACCTCTCCAACCGCACCGAGCAGACCGCCGCCAACCTCGAAGAAACCGCTTCGTCGATGATCGAGCTGACCGGCAATGTGCACGAGTCGGCCAGCGCGGCCCAGCAGGCCCACGCCCTGGTCGAGCAGGCCTCGGCCACCGCCCGGCGCGGGGGTGAGGTGATGGACCGGGTCGTGAGCAACATGGACGGCATCGCTCAGGCCTCGCGCAAGATCGGCGACATCATTGGCGTGATCGACGGCATCGCTTTCCAGACCAACATCCTGGCCTTGAACGCGGCCGTGGAAGCTGCGCGGGCCGGTGAGCAGGGCCGCGGCTTTGCGGTGGTGGCGGGCGAAGTGCGCACGCTGGCGCAGCGCAGCGCGGAAGCCGCCCGCGAGATCAAGGGCCTGATCGGCGCCTCGGTGACGCAGGTGGAATCGGGCGCCAAGCTGGTGCAGGATGCGGGGGCCACCATGCAGGAAATCGTCAACGACGTGGTGCGCGTCAGCAGCGTGATCAGTGAGATCTCGACCGCTGCGGCCGAGCAGAGCAGCAGCATCGGCCAGATCAACCAGGCGGTCAGCCATCTCGACCAGATGACGCAGCAGAACGCGGCCTTGGTGGAGGAGTCGACCGCCGCTGCCGCCAGCCTCACCGAGCAGGCGCAACGCCTGGCCAATGCGGTCAACGCCTTCCAGACCGACGCGCAACGGGGCTGAACCCCGCGCCCTCAGCGGGGGCGCAAGCGCGCCAGCTGGCGGTCGTGCCAGCGCGCCAGCAGCGCCTGGGCCAGCATGGCGCCCAGGGTGGCCATCAGCATGTCGGCCTGGGTGTCAAACGGGTCGCCCTGCGTGGCCAGGAACTCGTCGGCCCCGGCGCCCAGCGCCAGCGCGGCCCACCACTCGATGAACTCGTAAACCGCACTGATGGCCAGCGCCACGCTGGTCACCAGGGTGAAGAGCCAGCCACCCGGCTGCAAGGGCGTCTGGCGCAGCAGGATTTCGCGCGCCACCATGGCGGGGATGAAGCCCTGCGCCAGATGGCCGATGCGGTCGTAGTGGTTACGGCTGAAATCGAACCACTCCTGCAGCCAAAAGCCCAGCGGCACACGGGCGTAGGTGTAGTGCCCGCCCACCATCAGGATGATGGCGTGGACCAGGATCAGGGCGTAGACCAGCGGCGTGAGCGGAAAGCGCGACCGCGTAAAGGCCAGCACCGGCACGGCGATGAACACCGGCAGCACCTCCATCACCCAGACGCCGGGATCGTAGGCGCCGATCCAGGACCAGGCGAGCACCGCCAGGATGATGGCCAGCCAGGCGACTTCAGACAGGTGTGTGCGTGCGTTCATGCGGGGTCCCTAGACATGCAAAAGGCCGCACGAGGCGGCCTTTCATTGTGCACGGGTGTGGAGGTCAGCCCTTCAGGCCTGCCTCTGCGCGCAGCACCTGGGCCTTGTCCGTGCGCTCCCAGGTGAACTCGGGCTCGTCGCGACCGAAGTGCCCGTAGGCGGCCGTCTTCTGGTAGATCGGGCGCAGCAGGTCCAGCATCTGGATGATGCCCTTGGGGCGCAGGTCGAAGTGGGCGTTCACCAACTTGGCGATCTGGTCGTCCGGGATCACGCCGGTGCCGAAGGTGTTGACCGTCACGTTCATCGGGCGGGCCACGCCGATGGCATAGGCCACCTGCACCTGGCACTGCTTGGCCAGGCCGGCGGCCACCACGTTCTTGGCGACATAGCGGGCGGCGTAGGCAGCCGAGCGGTCCACCTTGGTCGGGTCCTTGCCGCTGAAGGCTCCGCCGCCGTGCGGGCAGGCACCGCCATAGGTGTCCACAATGATCTTGCGGCCGGTCAGACCACAGTCACCCTGCG
>JACCEE012347285.1_pt1 | contig 10176 bp, 8 predicted proteins | sample 7449931 | NCBI WGS metagenome assembly JACCEE01 (sample SAMN15323457, study PRJNA562643) | freshwater metagenome | isolation source: river surface water | place: USA:Blue River Watershed | collected 2017-08-19
CAATAATTTCTTTGCCGAATATATAATTATTTTCGCCACTAAAGTCGCAAACCTTACCTCCTGCTTGTTGTACAATAAATGCACCTGCTGCAACATCCCACGGTTGAAGGCTGTATTCGTAAAATATGTCAAATCGTCCGGCTGCTACATATACTAAATCGGTGGCAGCAGAGCCCAGCCGCCGTATCCCATGCGATTCGCGCATAAAGAATTCCAGCGAATCTTTGAAGTTTTCCATGCGGGAGAAGTCGTAGTAAGGGAATCCCGTTGCCACAAAGGTGTCCTTTATCTGAGATGAATCAGATACCCTTATCTCTTTTCCATTGAGGTAAGCTGGGCTGCCTTCCCATGCATAAAAGCATTCGTTTAGGGAGCATTCCATTACTACTCCCATAATTAACTTGTTTTTATGCAATAGCGCTATACTGATGGCATAGGGTGAAATTCCATGAATGTAGTTTGTTGTTCCATCTAGCGGGTCTATGATCCAGAGGTAATCAGCCTCTTCTTGTGTTACGGTACCCTCTTCTGCCAGAAACGCGCTACCTGGTAGTATCTCCTTTAGCCCTTCAATTATCCGTTTTTCCGATGTTTTGTCAACGTATGATACAAAGTCGTGGAGACCCTTTACCTCAATTTTACTCTTAGTGAAAGAGGCTCTCTCTTCTTTCATGAAATGGCTAACCTTGGTCTCAAGGGCCACAACTTGGAGACATATTTCTTCTAAATTCATTGCTAAATGATTTCAACGGTTGCGGTATCATTATCGGAGATACCGGTAATTCTAACCTTTACGGTTTTATTAATGAGATTCTTGTTTAATGGCGTCTCTACCAATAGGTAGTTGCCGGTATATCCAAGCATTAAGTCTCCTTTTTTTCTTCCTTCAAACAGCACAGTCTCTGTCTTTCCAATATTGTCTAGATAGAATTTTCTGTGTAACTTATTTGAAAGGTCTCTCAATCTATTTGTTCTTTCGGTAATACTCTTTGGCAAAACCTTTGGTTCCATGAGTTCTGCCGGTGTATTTGGCCGAACAGAGTATGGAAAGATATGAAGGAACGACACGTTTAACTCTTCGAGCAACGTGTATGATTCCATAAACTCTACCTCCGTTTCGCCCGGAAAGCCTACAATGATGTCGATACCCAAGAAGGCATGAGGCATAGCGGCTCGAACTTGGCGAATTTTATCCGCAAAAAGTTCGCGCTTGTATCGTCTACGCATGAGGCCTAGAATTTTATTGGAGCCCGATTGTAGCGGGATATGGAAGTGTGGTAAGAACTTATTTGATTTGGCAACAAACTCGATGATCTCCTCTGTGAGTAGGTTTGGTTCAATACTGCTTATTCGGTAGCGTTCTATTCCTTCCACTTCATCGAGTGCTTTTACTAACGCGAAGAAAGATTCACCTGTAGTTTTTCCAAAATCGCCAATATTAACTCCTGTGAGAATTATCTCCTTAATACCCTTCTGTGCAATCTCGCTTGCTTCAGTAGTAATTTCCTTGATGGTAAGGTTGCGGCTTTTACCTCTTGCAAGTGGAATGGTGCAGTAGGAACAGTGGTAGTCGCAACCGTCTTGTATCTTTAAAAACGAACGTGTTCTGTCGGCGGAAGAGTAGGCGGGGAAAATCTTTTCAACCGATTCGATGTCGCACGAAAGAACTTCCGGTGTTGAATCGTCGTGAAGATTTTGGAGCAACTTAAAAAGATTACCCTTCTCCGATGCTCCCACAACGAGGTTTACCCCAGGGATAGACGCTACCTCCTCGGGCTTCAGCTGTGCATAACACCCAGTTACAATCACCTTTGCATTTGGCGATTGGGTGATTAACTTTCGGATGGCATGCCGGCATTTTTTATCGGCATGGTCGGTTACTGAGCAGGTGTTAATTACATAAACATCGGCAGGCGATGTGGCTGGAACGCGTTGGTAACCGTTATCTTCAAACTCCCTTGCAAACGTTGATGATTCTGAGAAATTCAACTTGCAACCGAGGGTGAAAAATGCAACTTTTTTTGATGATATAGGCATTGCAATAATGTATGATACAAGCCTGCAAATTTACTATATTAATCGTTTAATCTTTTCCAAATTGTCGCCCTTGTTCTTCTTAATCTCTTTGTAGAGCTTTTTTATTATACCGTCGGATACACCAATGGTAGGAACAATTATGTTTTTTGCACCAATCCAACCGGAAACCGACAAGAACAGTTCACCTGCAGGAATGATTACGTCTGCTCTGTCGAGGTTAAGGCCTAGTTCTGCAATGCGTTGCTCGTAGCTTAGCTGCGACATCTTTTTGAATAGCGCTTTTAGTTGGCTCGGTTTGATGACTACCTGATCTTTTCGGTTTATCATCTTGTTTATTTTGTTGATGTTACCACCGGAACCAATAATGTCGACGCTACCGAATTCTGTCCGGATTTCATTAACCCAGGCTTCGAGTATGTTCCATTTTTCACGTGGCACTTGCTTGTTTAGCAAGCGAATTGTTCCAATATCGAAGGAGCGCGACCGCTTAACCTTCTTGTCTATAAACAGTGAGAGTTCAGTGCTGCCACCACCAACATCCATATATAGGTATGGTTTTGTGGTATCAACGCTATCGGTAATTTGGTTTGAGTATATAATCTTTGCCTCTTCTTTTCCGTCGATAATTTCAATTTCGATGCCGGTTTCTTCCAAAACCTTCTTTACGATTTCCTCTCCGTTATGAGCTTCACGCATTGCCGACGTGGCACATGCTCGGTAGGCTTCAACTTCATTCACCAGCATCAGGTGCTTGTATGCCATCATTAGCCTTACTAGCCGTTCAACGTTTCTGTCGCTAATTACATGAGAGGTAAATGCGTCCTCCCCAAGGCGTACCGGCATGCGGATAAGTGCAGATTTTTTGTATTCCGTTTTACCATTGTTTACTACAACATTGGTGAAAAGCAAGCGCACAGCGTTGGAGCCGATATCAATAGCTGCAAGCTTATGTATCTCAAGAGATGATTTTGGGTTAATCTTCACTTTGGGCTTTATAATATTTGTAAAGTTCTAATTGCGACCGGAATGGCTTTTTATCCTTAGCGGTCTTGTAGGTGTTGTTCAAATTCTCCTCTATGATTCTTGATTTTTGGTTGTCCTTCAAACCGTAGAGGATAACATTTTTCAAATCCTCCTTTATTTTGGGGTCAAATATTGGCGCAGCAACCTCAACTCTTCGGTCAAGATTTCGCGTCATCCAATCGGCAGAGGAGATGTAGCAGATTTCATTTCCACCGTTGGCAAAAATAAATATCCGTGAGTGTTCCAAAAAGCGATCGATAATCGATACAACCTCAATTTTTTCACTCAAGCCCGGAATTCCCGGTATGAGAGAGCAAATGCCTCTTATTATTATTTTAATAGTAACTCCCGCTTTGTTTGCTTCGTAGAGCTTTTCAATCACGTCAAAGTCAACGAGGTTATTTATTTTTGCAAGCAAGTAGGCCTCTTTTCCATCTTTTGCATTTTCAATCTCCTTGTCGATTAGCGTGTAGAGTCGCTTGCGCATGTGGTTAGGCGAAACGAGCGTATGCCTGTAAGGGTAAATCTTGTAGGGGTGCTCCAGAAAGTTAAAAACGCGCTCTATTTCCGATGTTATTCTTCCATCGCTAGTGAGCAGCGTTATGTCGGTGTAAATGCTGGCATTTCCTTCGTGGAAGTTGCCTGTACTCACGGTTGCATATCGAATCAGCTTAGGGCCCTCTTGCCTCGTAATAAGCGTCATCTTGCTGTGTACCTTTAGTGCTGCTACACCAAAAATAACGTTAACGCCCGCTTCTTCCATCCTCTCGGCCCATTTAATGTTCGAGCGCTCATCGAAGCGTGCCTTAAGTTCGACCATGGCCGTTACCTCTTTCCCGTTTTGAGCAGCATTGATTAGCGCTCTTACAACTTTTGAATCGGTAGCAACACGGTAAAGCGATATTTTAATTGACTTTACGTCAGGGTCAACCACTGCCTTCTTTAGTAGCCGAATGTAGTAGGAGAAGCTATGGTATGGGTAGTGAAAAATAATGTCTTGCCCCTTAATTACATGGAGCATAGATCTGTTTTTCTCCAGAATAGGGATGGTAATGGGTGGCAACGGCGGGTTAACCAAGTGGTTTTTTCCGAGGCTGGGGAATTTAATAAAGTCACGGAAGTTGTGGTAGCGACCTCCCGGAATTACTGTATCGAACTGGTCCAAGTCCATCTTTTGAACAAGGTAGGAGAGAAGGTCTCCAGATATTTTGCTGTCGTAAACAAAGCGAACCGGATCACCTTTCTTCCGATTCTTAACTCCTTTTGCCAGCCTTTCGAGAAAACTTTCGGAGATATCATTATCTACATCGAGCTCGGCGTCGCGCGTTATCTTTATGGTATATGCTTCAAAGTGATCGTAGGAGAACGTAGAAAATACCTTGTGTAGGCAAAATCGAATTACGTCTTCTAGAAGTATGATGTATGAATTCTCGTTGTTGCTTGGAAGTACAATGAACCTAGAGTAGCTGTTGGTTGGGATTTCTATAATAGAGTATTCCTTGGCCATCTTCTTCTTGCTCGTCATCTTTACCGCCAAGTATATGGTCATGTCGTTGAGTTCAGGAAAGGTGTTTACCTGATCGAGCATGATGGGCGAAAGGGAGTGAGTTAGGTTGCTTTCGAAGAAATCGTTGATGAAATCGACATGCTCAGGGAGCAGCTGTGTTTCACTTAGTAGGAATACGTGCTCCTTCTCCAACTCTTTTTTTATCTCTAAAAAGACTGAGTCGAACCTCTTTTGGTAGTCGGTTACAAGGCGTTTGATTCGGCTTAGGATTACCTTAGGGTTGTCACCATAAAACTCCTTTGCCTTTTTTTCATACTCCATAAGCCGCCTAAGCGTAGCCACGCGCACCCTGAAAAATTCATCCAAGTTGTTGGAGAATATTCCAAGGAACCTCATCCTTTCAATTAAAGGAACCGAAGGGTTTTCTGCTTCTTGCAGCACCCTTCGGTTAAAGGCTAGCCAGCTTATCTCCCTATTTATATAGCGCGAGGGCTTTTTGAACATAGTTAAAACGTTGTATTACTCCTTTTTTGGAAAGAACAGTTCGAATTTGGTTAAGTTCTCCTTTGATATGCTTTTCCACGATTCGGTATTGAAGTTTAGAACAGCAACACCCGATGTTGGAAGCTCAAAAATAGGATCTTTTAAGAATTCGTTTGCTGCAAAGGTAAAAGTTGGATTGTGCCCAACTAGCAGTAACGAGTTAATTTTTTCATCTGTTTCGAAAATCAGCTCAATGACATCCTTTAAACTTACCGCGTAGAGTTTAGTTGTTAGGCTAATAGCCTCCATGTGGATGTGTAGGCATTCGGCAAAAATAGTTGCGGTATGGCACGCTCTTGCGGCATGGCTTGTAACTATTTTTTCAGGAATGATGTGCTTATCCTTAAGCGTTTTTGCAATTGTTAACGCATCTTTTGTTCCTCTTACCTTTAGGGGCCTGTCAACGTCCTCAAACGCCTCTTCGGGCCCAACGGCTTTTCCGTGTCTGACCAGAATTAATTGTTTCACAGTAGTAAGGCTTGGTTAGTAGTAGTTTATGGTTTTGCTCGTGGTAAAAGAATACCACCCATGAAACATCTGGTGGGGAAGCTGCATGGGTGGTTTATGCTTTGCCGGCTATAGAATGTTGCTTGCGAGCTCTGCCAACGGACTTCTTTCGCCCTTTACCAGGTTGATGTGGGCAAAGATTTCGTGGCCGTGCATTTTGTCGCAGAGGTAGGTTAGCCCATTCGATTTTATGTCGAGATACGGGGAGTCAATTTGGTGGATATCGCCTGTGAATACAAACTTTGTTCCTTCGCCTGCCCGAGTAATAATGGTCTTTATTTCGTGCGGGGTGAGGTTTTGGGCCTCGTCTACAATAAAGTAAACGTTCGATAGGCTTCGTCCGCGGATGTATGCCAGCGGTGTAATAACTAGCTTTTCGTTTTTCAGCATCTCCTCCACATGTGCGTATTCTCGGCTTTGTATCTTAAACCGATTCTTTATCACCGAAAGGTTGTCGTAGAGAGGGAGCATGTAAGGACCAATCTTCTCGCTTACGTCGCCGGGCAAGAAACCAAGATCCTTGTTGGCTAAAGGAACAATTGGACGCGCAAGGAGTATTTGGTCGAAGCTCTTGTCTTGAACCAGCGCAGCTGCAAGGGCAAGTAAGGTTTTCCCCGTTCCGGCCTTACCCGTTAAGGCTACGAGCTGCACTTCCGGTCGAAGCAGGGCGTCGAGCGAGAAGGTTTGCTCGGAGTTGCGAGGCTCTATTCCGTAAACTCGTTGCTTGTCTATTCTGTGAATGGTGTTGGTGCCTGCGTTGTAGTATACCAGGGCGCTTGAGTTGGCTCCTTTTAATACCACATACTGGTTTGCAAAGAACTTAAATTTGAATACCGATGCGTCAATGCCTTCAGTTTGCTGATATAGCATGGCTATTATTTTGTCGTCGACATCGCAAATGGTATCGATCTCCTTTTTAATTACATCGATATCCCGAACCTTGTCCGAAAGGTAGTCTTGCGCTTGGAGCCCCAGCGATTTTGCCTTGAGGCGTAGGTTTACATCCTTTGTTACTAGAATTACCGGACTGGTTTTTGTTGTTTTTGCAAGATAGTCGGCAATAGATAGAATCCGGTGGTCGGGGGTGTCTTCGCTGAACGACTCAAGCATCTCCTTCGAGAATGGCTTTCCGGTTTCAACGCGCAGCTTGCCAAGCCCCTTGCCTAGAGATATTCCTCCATTAAACAGCTTGTCGCCGGCTAGCTTGTCGAGCTCTCGTGCCAGCTCACGCGCATGAAAATTAATCTGGTCGTTACCTTTCTTAAATTTGTCCAGCTCTTCCAATACTACAATAGGTAAAACAATGTCGTTTTCTTGGAAGTTGTAAATACACTTATAGTCGTGCAACAATACGTTGGTGTCGAGCACGAAGGTTTTTTTATTCTTTTGCATAGCCTAATGGAATAAGTGAATTATGCTTAAATGTAGGAAAAAAAAGCGCCCGATTTACAAAAAATGGTTAACTATTTGTGAATATCTCAGGGGGCTTTTCTTTACCTTTGCAAGCCAATTGCTTACACAATGAACTATCAGGAAACACTCGATTATTTGTTCACCCAACTGCCTATGTTTCAGCGGCAGGGTAAGTCTGCCTATAAAGCAAATTTGAATAATACCCTGCTGCTCGACGAGCACTTTGGCCATCCTCACCGCAAGTTCAAGTGCATACATGTGGCGGGCACAAATGGCAAGGGATCTACCTCGCATATGCTTGCCTCTGTATTGGCCTCTGCGGGCTATAGGGTTGGGCTGTATACCTCGCCTCACCTTAAAGATTTCAGGGAGCGAATAAAGGTGAATGGCGTGATGATACCCGAAGAGGAGGTTGTGTCGTTTGTCGAGAAGAATAGATCTACGTTTGAAGAGATAATGCCGTCGTTTTTTGAAATGACCGTTGCCCTTGCGTTCTCTTACTTCGAAAAGCAGGCCGTTGATGTTGCTGTTGTCGAAGTTGGGTTAGGTGGCCGTCTCGATTCTACCAATATTATTACGCCGGAGCTGTGCGTAATTACCAACATAGGGTTTGATCATACCGATCTTTTGGGCGATACGCTTGAGAAGATTGCTGCCGAAAAGGCAGGGATTATTAAGCCTAACGTTCCGGTTGTTCAGGGTGAGTCGAACAAGGCGTATAATCATGTAATTGCAGGAAAGGCTCAAGAGCTGTCGGCACCTCATATGCTTGCGGCTAACCTTTTCAACGTGGAGGAGAGTGGCTATACACCGGATGGACGGCAGTGGTTTCGCATTGGCAGGGTAGATGAGAGTGAACTCTACGAGGTGGATTTAGCCGGGACTTACCAGCAGAAGAATATTGTTACCGTAATTACTGCTCTCGAGGTTGTTAAATCGGTTTGGCCAAGGGTTACGACGGAAAGCATTAAGTCCGGGCTAAAGAGCGCTGCTGCAAATACCGGGTTGATGGGGCGCTGGCAGGTGCTAGGGCAAAATCCGCTGGTTGTGTGCGATACCGGGCACAACGTGGATGGTATTCAGTATGTAGTTGAGCAAATTGCCCGCACACCGCATGCGCAGCTCCATTTTGTTGTGGGAATGGTTTCCGATAAGGATATTAGCGGGGTGCTTAAGATGCTGCCTGTTGGTGCAACCTACTACTTTACCAACGCGGCTATTCCCCGTGCAATGCGCGCGGCCGACCTCAAGAAACTTGCTGCCGAATTTGGTTTGAGCGGCAATGTATACCCCACGGTTGAATTAGCGTTGCGTGAAGCAAAAAATAATGCAAAAGCTAACGATTTGGTTTTCATTGGCGGAAGTACTTTTGTGGTTGCCGAGGTAGTGTAATTTTGAAATATTTTTTTGAAACCCTTTGCAGGTTTGGAAAATTGCCATATATTTGCATCGCTTTTGAAAAGAAACGCTCTTAGCAAAAGTCTTCGGGAGCTTAGCTCAGTTGGTTCAGAGCATCTGCCTTACAAGCAGAGGGTCGCTGGTTCGAACCCAGCAATTCCCACAAAGCCTCGCAATCGCGGGGCTTTTCTTTTTGTGCATGGTTCGGCACCGGTTCACTCCTTTTCGTTTCAATCTGTTTTCTTTGGGTCTTGTAGCTACTGGCTGCTGCATTTAACTCATAGCTGTAGTCTAAATCCATTTGCTACAGCCGGCGAACCAATTCCCTGCCGGGAAAAGCACCACCCAAATCCTGGCGAACACTTTCCGGGGCGGGAAAACAGTCCCCAGCTTCCAGCGAAGCAATTCCGGGGTGGGAAAACATCCGTTTGCATTTAAACTACCATTTTCCCTGCCGGGAAAAGTCTCACCCAAAGTCTGGCGAACACTTTCCGGGGTGGGAAAACGTTCCCCAGCTTCTGGCGAAGCAATTCCGGGCTCGGAATGATCTCCCCGGCAATTCAACCGCCATTTTTCCTCTCCGGAAGCAGCTGCACGTAAACCGAATGGTAGTTTTCCGCACGGGGAAACGGGCAGAGCTGCTCCAGCCGCACGCAGCTGCTTCAGCAAAACGTTTATCAATCTCCCTCTTTAGCATCAAGGGGAGCCAAATGCTACCGGCGATGATAAGTTTTTTATTTATCCTGAATGGCTTATAGATGCTTAGGTTTAGATTGTTGTGAAATTTTTTTTACGAAAAAGTTGGTGAACTTAAAAAAGTTGCCGTAACTTTTCACGACAATTAATTATTCACCAACCAATTCGTTTATGTTTAAACCTACCCTCTTTCACCAAATGCGCACCGATGAGAGCTGCAACTTTGGACTGCGGATGATTGACATCTGCGAACCCTACAACCTAACCGAGCTGGCCTCCACGTTGGTTCCCGTAAAGGAGAGTGCCAACAAGCTGAAGGTTCACCTGGCACGGGTTACCCACAAGGACAAAACGGAGGCCGTTGAAATCGCCGATCAGGTGCGCGACAACAGCTTTCTTTCGTTGCGCTCCTTTCTGGAGTCCCTGCTCTACCGCCGCGATGCCAAGCTGGTGGCCGCTGCCACACGCCTGCTCGAAACTATTCGTGGCTTTGGATGGAACCTCCATCTGGAGAGCTACAGCACCGAGTCGTCGCGCCTTAAGGGGCTTATTGCCGAGCTAACCACCAACCCCGAGCTAATCGAAGCGGCGGCCATTGCCGGAATATCCTCTCATATTACCGAGCTTATCGAGGCCGAGGATGGCTATGAGGCCATTTACCTCGATCGCGACAAGGCAAAAGCGGCCAAGCCCGATACCACCGGCGTGGAGATTAGCAAGCAGCTGCGCGTTGCCTGCAACGACCTGTTGCAAACCATAGCTGTGCTGCACCGCACAACGGGCCGCGCCGAATACGCCGAAATGGCTCGCCGCATCAACGAGGTGATCGATGCCCAGGCGCAGGTGATTCGCGCCCGCCTCACCCGTGCTGCCAACGCTAAATTGTCGGATAAAAACAGCTCGGCCAGCTAGTGCTGCTCTTCATTACCCTATAAAGCAAAAGCCCCGAACTTCGGGGCTTTTGCTTTATGCTACGATATTGAATTTTGCTATAACTGACGGGGTGACTTTTTGCTACCGAAAACAGTCACCCCGTCAGTAAAGGCCACAGC
>JACCEE011383317.1_pt1 | contig 10175 bp, 9 predicted proteins | sample 7449931 | NCBI WGS metagenome assembly JACCEE01 (sample SAMN15323457, study PRJNA562643) | freshwater metagenome | isolation source: river surface water | place: USA:Blue River Watershed | collected 2017-08-19
GAGCAACGCGTGACCGGCTGGGACGATCCACGCATGCCCACCATCGTGGGATTGCGCCGCCGCGGCTTCACCCCCCAGAGCATCCAGCTGTTTGCCGAACGCATTGGGGTGAGCAAAAGCGACAGCTGGATTGACTACAGCGTGCTCGAAGGCTGCCTGCGTGAAGACCTGGAAAACAAGGCCCATCGCGGCATGGCTGTGCTCGACCCGGTTGAACTCGTGCTCACCAATTGGGCTGAGGTGTTTGGTTCTGCCGATCATGTCGAGGTCTGCACCCAGCCCGCGCTGCCCCACTCTGCATTGGCGCAAGGCCAGACCCCGCCGCCCGAGCGCGTCTTCCAGCTCGGGGAGTCGGTCTGGATCGAACGCGATGACTTTGAGGAAACGCCACCCAAGGGCTACAAGCGCCTCTTCCCCGGCAATTTGGTGCGCCTCAAGGGCGGCTATGTGGTGGAGTGCACAGGCTGCGTGCGCGATGGGCAAGGCCAGGTCACGCAGGTGCTGGCCAAGCTCATCCCCGATACCAAGAGCGGCACACCCGGCGCCGATCTCGTCAAGGCCAAGGCGGCCATCACCTGGGTGAGCGTGGGCGACGGTGTGGCCGCGCAAGTGCGCTTGTATGAGCACTTGTTCATCGACGCCCAACCCGATGCCGGAGGCAAGGACTTTTTGCAAAGCCTCAACCCCAACAGCCTGCGCGCCGTGACCGCCTATGTGGAGCCTTCACTGGCGCAAGCCCAGCCCGATCAGAAATTCCAGTTTGAACGCCATGGCTACTTTGTGGCCGACCGCGTGGACCATCGCCCTGGTCATCCCATCTTCAACCGGGTCACCGGGCTCAAAGACAACTGGAGCAAGTGAACCCCATGTCCACCGCACTGGCTCAACTCAAGGCCTGCCGCGATGCCCTCGCAGCCTGGCGTGAAGGGCGCATGTCCATGACGGCGTTTTGCCAGCAAGCCCGCTCAGCACAGGACTGCCTCAACGCCCTGCCCGCACGCTACGCCGAGGTGTGGCACAACTTGCTCGACCGCCTGGAGTCGAGTGCGCTGTTTGCCGAGGAGAGTTGTTCGTTCAGCCAGACCGACTTGGTCGATGGCTTGAGCCAGTGGCTGGATCAGGCTGAAAAGCGACTGAGTGCAACGCCGGCTTGATGGCGCGAGAAGGCCACCGCCCTGGTGGGCCTATTGCAATGGCCCCTTGAGCGCCGCAGGAATGGGCAGCGCCACCACCTGAATGCCCTCTTCTTCCAAGGCCTGGGCTTGCTCGCGAGAGGCCTGTCCCCGAATGCCTCTGGCCTCGGTTTCACCGTAGTGGATTTTTCGTGCTTCTTCGGTGAAGCGCTCGCCCACGTCCTCGGTTTGCGCCATCACTTCCTTGACGGCTTTCATCCAGGCCGCTTGCAGTTGCTGGGGATTGAGCTGGGCCAAATCGACCGCCTCGGGCATGGGAAAAGCCGGGGTTGAGGTCGTGGCGGGTGCCGATGCGGCAGCGGGCTCGCTGGCACCCAGGTTGAGTCGGGGGGCACTGAGCTTTTTAGAAAGGGACTGGCTGCCGCACAAGGGGCAGGTCAGCAAGCCGCGGGCGAGCTGACTCTGGAAGTCGTCTTCGGAGGCAAACCACCCCTCGAACACATGTTGATGCTCACATTGAAGGTCAAGGACTTTCATGCGGGCATTATGTCAGGCAGGCATCTCACCTGTGATCATGAGGACAATGCCTGGACCATGGCTTGCGCGCACAGGCTCATGAGCCAGCCCGGCAACACGCCCACCACCAGCACCAAGGCGCCATTGAGGGTGAGCAGCCACCGCACATCCGCACCAGCCGTGACGGGCGTTGCAGTGATGGGGGTGTCAAAGTACATGACCTTGACCACGCGCAGGTAATAAAACGCGCCGATGAGGGACATGGTCACAGCAAACACCGCCAGGACCATGCTGGGCGTGTCGCCACCGGCCACCAGGGCTTGCAACACGGAGAGCTTGGCCGCAAACCCCACCATGGGGGGAATGCCCGCCAGCGAGAACAGGCAAATGGCCATCACCGCCGCAAACAAGGGGCTGCGCTGATTGAGGCCTGCAAAGTCTGAAATCTCTTCGCTCTCAAAGCCACCACGGGCCAACAGGAGGATCACGCCAAAGACAGCCAGCGTGGTGAGCACATAGCTCACCACATAGAACATCGCGGAGCTGTAGGCGTTGGCGGTGTATTGAGGTTGGCCATGCACCACGCCGCTGAGCATGCCCAGCAGCACAAAACCCATTTGGGAAATGGTGGAAAAAGCCAGCATGCGCTTGATGTTGGTTTGGGCAATCGCGGCCAGGTTACCAATGAGCAATGAGGCCACTGCCAGCACGGCCAACATTTGCTGCCAGTCGAGCGCCAGGGGCAAGAGCCCGTCGACCAGCACACGCATGACCAGGCCAAACGCCGCCAACTTGGGCGCGCCGCCGATCAGCAGGGTGACCACCGTGGGCGCACCGTGATAGACGTCAGGCACCCACATGTGAAACGGCACCACGCCCAGCTTGAATGCCAGGCCTGCGACCACAAACACCACGCCCAGCACCAGGACCTGGGAGTGAATCTGACCGGTGGCAATCGCCTTGAACACGGTGTGCAAGTCCAGACTGCTCGTTGCGCCGTAGAGCATGGACAAGCCATAGAGCAAAAAGCCGCTGGCCAATGCTCCCAGCACGAAGTACTTCATGGCGGCCTCAGTGGCAATGGCCGAATCGCGGCGCAAAGCCACCATGGCGTAGCTCGACAGGGTGAGCAATTCCAGGCCAAGGTAGATGACCAGGAAGTTATTCCCACCAATCATGACGTACATGCCCAAGAGGGCAAACATGGCCAGGATGTAGAGCTCGCCACCCTTGAGCATGTCGCGCTCCTGTGCGTAGGCGTGACCGTAGACCAGCGTCACCGCCACCGCCAGGGTGGCAAAACACTTGAGCCAGCTGCCCATGCCGTCGACCACCACCAGATTGCCAAAGGCATACACGGTGTCGGACTGCATACCGCCTTGCGCCAGGATCACCACCAGGCCCAGCAAAGAGCCCAGGGTGAGGTAGTGGGTGAGTTCGCGGCCACTGGACTTCACGCCCAGGTCAATGAGTGCAATCAGGCAAGCCAGGGTCAGCAGGATGATCTCTGGATAAACGGCCTGCCACAGTAGCGATTCGGTCATGATGAAGTCCTGTCAGTTGGGCTCGTCATTGAGGCAATTTGGAAACGGAGACATGGCGCAGCAACTCGGCCACGGACGCATCCATCACATCGGTAAAAGGCTTGGGATGGATGCCCATCCAAAGCACGGCAATCGCCAGCAAAGCCAGCATGAGGAATTCGCGCGCGTTGATGTCGGTGAGGGTTTTGACGTCCTCATTGACCACAGGTCCGAGGTAGACGCGCTTGAACATCCACAGGGTATAGGCCGCACCAAATATCAGTGCGGTTGCGGCTCCAAAGCCCAGCCAGAAGTTGGCCTTGACGCTGGCCAGGATCACCATCCACTCGCCCACAAACCCTGCCGTGGCAGGCAAGCCGCAATTGGCCATGGCAAAGAGCAAGGCAAACGCCGAGAACTTGGGCATGGTGTTGACCACACCGCCATAGCTGGCAATCTCGCGTGAATGCACGCGGTCGTACAGCACGCCAATGCACAGGAACATGGCACCCGACACAAAACCGTGGGCAATCATCTGCACGATGCCACCGGCCATGCCCAGGTCATTGAAGATGAAAAAGCCCAGGGTCACAAACCCCATGTGCGCCACCGACGAATAGGCCACCAGCTTTTTCATGTCTTGCTGAACCATGGCCACCAGACCCACATAAATCACCGCCACCAGCGACAAGGCAATGATGAGCCACGCCCACTCGCGACTGGCGTCGGGGACGATGGGCAATGAAAACCGCAAGAAACCATAGGCACCCAGCTTGAGCATGATGGCCGCCAGCACCGCAGAGCCACCTGTTGGGGCTTCGACGTGCACGTCGGGCAACCAGGTGTGAACCGGCCACATGGGCACCTTGACCGCAAAGGCTGCGGCAAAGGCAAAGAAGATCAGGGTCTGTGCCGAAGCGGGCAAAGGCATCTTGTACCAGGTGGCCAGATCAAAGCTGCCACCCGACTGGATGTAGAGGTAGATCAGCGCCACCAGCATCAACAAGGAACCTGCCAGGGTGTAGAGGAAGAACTTGAAGGCCGCGTAGATCTTGTTGGGACCACCCCAGATCCCGATGATCAGGTACATGGGGATGAGGGTGGCCTCGAAGAACACATAAAAGAGCATGGCATCGATGGCGCAGAAGACCCCGATCATCAGGCCGCTGAGGATGAGGAACGCACCCATGTACTGGTTGACCCGCTCGGTGATGACTTCCCAGCCAGCGATCACCACCACCACGGTGATGAAGGCCGTGAGCGGCACGAACCAGAATGACAAGCCGTCAAGCCCGAGGTGGTAGTTGACGTTGAAGCGGGGAATCCACGGTGCAATCTCGATGAATTGCATGGCCGCCGTGCCCGTTTGAAACTGACCCAGCAAGGGCAAGGTGGCCGCAAGACCTGCCAAGGCGCCCAGCAAGGCCAGCCAGCGCACCAGCCTGACCTGTGATTCCTGGCTCAAGGCCAGAACGATGACCCCCGCCACTATCGGGGTCCAGATCGCAAGACTCAACAATCCCATGATGCTTCTCTTTGTTCGTGTCGTTGGCAGCGGCTCATGGATTGAGCCAGACGAACCAGGTCATGAGGACAAAAATGCCCAGGAGCATGACACCGGCATAGTGATACAGGTAACCGGATTGCAAGTGGCGCGCAATCGCGGACACCACCCCCACCAGTCGCCAGGATCCATTGACCACCGCACCATCAATCAGGGCTTGGTCACCCCCCTTCCACAGCCCAGTGCCCAGCAAACGGGCCAGGCGGGCAAGGATGTTTTCGTTGATCCAGTCCATGTAGTACTTGTTTTCAAGCAACTGGTAGATCCAGGAGAAGATGCGACGGCATGCCTCGGGCACGCGCGGGTTGATCATGTAGCAGTAATAGGCCACCACCACGCCCGCCAAGGCCAGGTAGAAAGGCAGGGTGGTGAAGCCGTGCAAAGCCATGGCCACCGGACCATGGAAGGCTTGGGCCAGTTCATGCATGGCCGGATGGCGTGCTGCATCGACCACGATGGCGCCGTCGAAGAATGTGCCAAACAGCATGCCGCCCATGGTCATGAAGCCAATCACCACCGAAGGAATGGCCAACAAGATGAGCGGGATGGTCACCACTGCTGGCGACTCGTGGGGCTGGGCATCGTGATGCCCATGGCCGTGGTGGTCATCGTGGTGGGCATCCGGGTTGAGGTGATGACGCGGCGCACCGTGGAAGACCAGGAAGTACATGCGGAAGGAATAAAAGGCCGTGACAAACACACCGCAGATCACGGCAAAGTAGGCAAAGCCCGCGCCCGGCAAATGCGACTCGGCCACGGCTTCGATGATGCTGTCCTTGGAATAAAAACCCGAGAAGAAAGGCGTGCCAATCAAAGCCAGCGACCCGAGCAAGGACGTGATCCAGGTGATGGGCATGAACTTGCGAACGCCCCCCATCCAGCGGATGTCCTGGTTGTGGTGCATGCCCATGATCACCGAGCCCGCCCCCAGGAACAACAAGGCCTTGAAGAAGGCATGGGTCATGAGGTGGAACACAGCCACCGAATAGGCTGAGGCGCCCAGGGCCACGGTCATGTAGCCCAACTGAGAGAGCGTGGAGTAGGCCACCACGCGCTTGATGTCGTTTTGGATGATGCCCAGAAAGCCCATGAACAAGGCCGTGATGGCGCCGATCACCAAAATGAAATTGAGCGCGGCATCAGACAGCTCGAACAGGGGCGACATGCGAGCCACCATGAAGATGCCCGCCGTGACCATGGTTGCAGCGTGGATCAGTGCGGAGATCGGGGTCGGGCCTTCCATGGAGTCGGGCAACCAGACGTGCAAGGGAAACTGGGCTGACTTGCCCATGGCCCCCACAAACAAGGCAATGCCGGTCACGGTGACCAGCAGCCAGTCGGTGCCGGGGAACAAGGTGGTGGCCAGGGCGGGCATCTTGGCAAACACCTCGGTGTAATTGAGGGTGTCGGTGAACGCAGCAATGAGGCCAATGCCCAGGATGAAGCCAAAGTCACCCACCCGGTTGACCAGGAAGGCCTTCATGTTGGCAAAGATGGCACTGGGCTTGTTGAACCAAAAACCAATGAGCAGGTAAGACACCAGACCCACGGCTTCCCAGCCAAAGAACAACTGCAGCAGGTTGTTGCTCATCACCAGCATGAGCATGGAGAAGGTAAAGAGCGAGATGTAGGCAAAAAAGCGGTTGTAGCCTTCGTCCTCGGCCATGTAGCCGATGGTGTAGATGTGGACCATCAACGACACGAAGGTGACCACACACATCATCATGGCGGTGAGGCCATCGACCATGAAGCCCACCTCCATCTTGAGGCTGCCCACCACCATCCAGGTGTAGAGCGTTTCATTGAAACGGGCGCCGTCCTGAATGACCGACCACAGGGTGCTGGCCGAAATCAGGAAAGCGATCAACACGCCCAGGATGGTGAGCGAATGGCACACGCGCCGGCCCAGCTGATTGCCCGCAAAACGGGTGCCGAACAGGCCTGCCAGGGCAGAACCCACCAGCGGTGCCAGGGGCACGGCCAGCAAAGTGGAAGCGTTCAGGGTTTGACTCATGATGTGCAGTGGCTGTTCGGATCAGCCTTGAAGCGAATTGAGTTCATCCACATTGATGCTGCGGCGATTGCGAAACAGCAAGACCAGAATCGCCAAGCCAATGGCCGATTCGGCCGCAGCGACCGTGAGGATGAAAAAGACGAAAACCTGTCCTTGCATGTCGCCCAGGAAATGCGAGAAGGCCACGAAGTTCATGTTCACCGCCAGCAACATCAGTTCGATGGCCATGAGCAACACAATGAGGTTCTTGCGGTTGAGAAAAATGCCCGTGACAGACAGCGCAAACAAGATGGCGCCCAGCGTGAGGTAGTGTCCAAGCGTGAGGGTCATGACGGGTTCTCCTCGGTTTTTTCAGCGGCCACGGCCGGTTTGACCGGCGCCACCTTGACGATTTGCAGGCGGTCCTTGGCACGCACGCGCACCTGGTCAGCCACGTTCTGGCCTTTGACATCCTTGCGCTCCCTCAGCGTCAGGGCAATGGCCGCCACGATGGCCACCAAGAGGAGCACCGCAGCAATCTCGACCGGATAGATGTAGTGGGTGTAGAGGGCAATGCCCAGGCTTTGCGTGTTGGAGTCGCCCGCGGCCACCATGGCCACCGGGTTGGGGATGCTCGGTGCAGAGGTGGAGCGGAAGGTGCCCAGCAAGACCGCAGCGAGTTCAAGTGCAATCACGGCACCCAGCGTGGCCGCGAGCGGAAAGTGATTCCAAAAGCCTTTGCGGATGGAATCGATGTTGATGTCCAGCATCATCACCACGAAGAGGAAGAGCACCATCACCGCGCCCACATACACCAGCACCAGGGTGATGGAGAGGAACTCAGCTTTGAGCAACATCCAGATCCCCGAGGACTGGAAAAAAGCCAGCACCAGGTAGAGCGCGGCATGCACGGTGTTGCGCGCGGTGATGACGCGAAAGGCGGCAAACAGCAAAACCGCAGCGAAGACGTAAAACAGGACAGACGTGTAGTTCATGCGTGGCCTCAGCGGTATTTGGCATCTGCCGCCTTGTTAGCGGCAATTTGCGTTTCGTAGCGGTCCCCGACCGCCAGCAACATGTCTTTGGTGAAGTACAGGTCGCCACGCTTTTCGCCGTGGTATTCAAAAACATGGGTCTCGACGATGGAATCCACCGGGCAGCTCTCTTCGCAAAAGCCGCAAAAGATGCACTTGGTCAGATCGATGTCGTACCGGGTGGTGCGGCGGCTGCCGTCATCGCGCACGTCGGACTCGATGGTGATGGCCATGGCCGGGCACACTGCTTCGCACAGCTTGCAGGCAATGCAGCGCTCCTCGCCGTTGTCGTAGCGGCGCAGGGCGTGCAGGCCACGAAAGCGCGGGCTGGCAGGGGTCTTCTCTTCCGGGAATTGGATGGTGATCTTGCGGGCGAACATGTATCGGCCCGTGAGCGCCATGCCCTTGAAGAGTTCCAACAGCATGAAGCTGGAGAGGAAATCCTTGAGAGAAAAAGGCAAACGTGTAGCGGTTGTTGTGCTCATCTCAGACTCCGATCAATGCCAGATGGTCCAGGGGGATTGCATCCACAAGCCCACCACCACCAACCACACCAGGGTCACTGGAATGAAGATCTTCCAACCCAGACGCATGATCTGGTCGTAACGGAAACGCGGGAAGGTGGCGCGCACCCACAAAAAGAGGGTCACCACCACAAAGGTCTTCAGACCCAGCCAGATCCAGCCAGGAATGAAATCGAGGGCGGCAACCGGTGACAGCCAGCCGCCAAGGAACATCAGCACAGCCAGCATGGACACCAGGATCATGTTGGCGTATTCGGCCAGGAAGAACATGGCAAAGGCCATGCCCGAGTACTCGATCATGTGGCCTGCAACGATTTCGGATTCGCCCTCCACCACATCGAACGGGTGACGATTGGTCTCGGCCAGGCCAGAGATGAAATACACCAGGAAGATGGGCAGCAGGGGCAACCAGTTCCAGGAGAGGAAGGACAAGCCCATGCTGGCAAATTGCCCCTGGTTTTGCGACAGGACGATTTGCGACATGTTCAGGCTGCCCGTGACCATGAGCACCACGACAAAACAAAAGCCCATGGCGATTTCATAGCTAACCATTTGCGCCGAGGCGCGCATGGCACCCAAGAAGGCGTACTTCGAGTTCGAAGCCCAGCCCGCAATGATGACCCCATAAACCTCCAGCGACGTGATGGCCATGAGGAACAACAAGCCCGCATTGACGTTGGCCAATGCCACTTCAGGCCCAAAGGGCACCACAGCCCATGCCGCCAGGGCAGGCATGATGGTCATGATGGGACCCAACAGGAAGAGCGAAGTCTGTGCGCGCACCGGAAGAATGATTTCCTTGGTGAGCAACTTGAGGGCATCTGCAATGGGCTGCAGCAAACCAAAGGGACCAATGCGGTTGGGACCTAGGCGAACCTGGGTAAAGCCAATGGCCTTGCGCTCCCACAGCGTGAGGTAGGCCACGCAACCCATGAGGGGCAGCAGCACAGCCACGATCTTGATGAGGTTCCAAAGGATGGGCCAAGCCAGACCGGCCCACCACGACTGAGTGGATAAGCCAAGACCAAAGGAATAGATCTCGTTGACCATGATCAATGTCCTCCCTTGGCATCAGCGGTTCGCTGCAAGGCGGGAGCGCGCCGCACCAGGCCATCGAGTTGATACAGGCTGGCCGTGACCGGCTCGGCATTGACGGGCAAGGCATCGATGGGCATGCGCGTGGCGTTGGAGAGTTTGCTCTCCCAGCCCTGGGGCAAGGCCTGCTCGCGAACCTGCTCGACCGTGTCCTGATCAAAACCCTGCAAGCCCAGGAGATTGCCCAACACGCGCAAGACCTTCCAGGCCGGGCGCGTATCACCCAAAGGCCGCACCACGCCGTGGAAGGACTGAGCCCGGCCTTCGGTGTTGATGAAGGTGCCAGCGGTTTCGGTGAAAGGGGAAATGGGCAGCATCACATCGGCCACATCGGCATTGGCCTTGAACGGCGAGAGGCTCACCACCATGCCGACATCGGCCAGACCAGCGCCGGTGCTGGCAGTGTCCAGGCCGGGTTCGACTTGCAGCAGGAAAACGGCCTTGAGGGCACCGGGCTGCAACATGTGCGTTGCGGTCTTGCCCTTGCTGCGGGGCACAGCGCCCACCACCTGCGCACCCACGGTGTTGGCGGCTTCGCCCAAATGGCCAAAGCTTGCACCCGTTTGCTCGGCAATCCACTGGGCCAAGGCCAGAAGGCTGGACGCGCGCACATGGTGTGCGGCGGCATTGCCCAAAAGAATCGCCTTGCGCTCGCCCGAGCACAGGGACTGTGCGATGGCGCGCGCCGTTTCACTCACACTCGCTTGCACGGGTGCTGGCACCCCTTTGATCTCGGCCACGGCTGAAGCCACAGAGGCCAGCGCCTGCACCCAGTCGGCAGCGGGCGTCACCA
>JACCEE011905149.1_pt1 | contig 10175 bp, 7 predicted proteins | sample 7449931 | NCBI WGS metagenome assembly JACCEE01 (sample SAMN15323457, study PRJNA562643) | freshwater metagenome | isolation source: river surface water | place: USA:Blue River Watershed | collected 2017-08-19
CCGTGAAGGTTCGACGGGGCTTTTTTAGCGTTGGTGCACTGTCTATAACTGTCTTTAAATCCATAAATAGGTGTCCACTTAAATTTTAGTGGACACTATCGCGGTATTAATGAGTTAGAAAAAGTGGAGTTCAGCGGATGCTTACGAGCCAGCGACTTTTTTAGAAGATGAGAAAAGAAGATTGAGCCTTTTATAGGGCTTCTCATCATTTGTTTAAGACTGAGCCGAGTATGGGGTAAGATTTAAGTCATCTAATTGCCTCTGAAACTGACTATTTGCTAATAAGGGTTTGCATTACTAGTTGTGAAAGCGTATTGGACTGCTCCCAGTATCCTAGACATGGAATAGCCTCATTTTGAAGCTGCCTCAAATGCTTCTGGGCTCATCCCATCGAGCTTGATACGCCCCTGATACTCCATAAAACCTGATTTGTTCATCCCCTATTGTTTGGCTTCTTCCTGAGAAGAACAGCAACAACAGTGCCTGTAATTTTGTGATCGCGCCCACGACTATAAAAATGGTCTCAATTGACCTTAAATGCTCTCAATCCACGATCACTTTATCACCATCTTAGTAGCTTTTTGATAAATTGCTTTTTTAAAAAAAAGAAACTAATATGTTTCCCATAACAACTAAAAGCAACTAATGTGTCTACAATGAGTGAATCTTTACTTCAGCAAATCAAAAAAAGACGAACCCTATTGGGCTTAAAGCAAATTGATATGCAATCCCGTACAGGCATTTCAAGACAGCAGTACCAAAAACTGGAAAGTCAGGGCAATCCTCGATTAGAGACCTTAGAAATTATCGCGGCAGGATTAAATGCTCAACTGATGCTCATCCCTGATGATAAGGTTCATTTGATCAGACAATTATTGAATGATGAAATTAAAGTCACTATTGAAGATCAGGATGACTTAATGACCAACCCATGGAAGGGTCTTCTCGGAGAAGAGGAACCATGAATACTGTTGCCGTCCTGAAATTAACATTACATCACGCTGTCGTTGGATACTTGGCAGGATTTCAGAGCGGAAAAAATATTCTGGTTTTTACAGATGCTTTCCGCTTTGATCAGCAACGCCCGACCTTGAGCCTGCTTACTTCTCCCTTGTATCCTCAAGCGGATAAGATTTTAGAAAAGACCTATGTTACACATCAGCGCTTACACCCCTTGCTATCAAACTTGTTACCAGAAGGTGCATTACGTGAACTGATTGCACAAAGCCTCAAAATACATATAGACAATGAATTTCAGTTATTGGCAGCTTTAGGTCATGACTTACCTGGAGCACTCATTGCGACCCCATTAGATCCAGAAGAAATTCCAGATGAAATAAAATTCAAACTGCAGATCTCGAATCCAGATCAGATTTTAAAGCAAGAGATTCGAACAGATAATAAGTTTTCCTTGGCCGGCGTCCAAATGAAGTTTTCCATGAAAGCCAAAGATGGGCGTTTTACACTAGCACAGGCAACGGAAGCGGAAACGGCTCTACTCGGGGACTGGATTATCAAAACTCCTTCTTCCAGACATGCTTTTGTTCCGCTAAATGAATATTCTATGATGACCCTTGCCAAAATGGTCGGAATAGATGTCCCTGAGATTCGCTTGGTAGATATGGCACTCTTACAAGACCTGCCACCATTAAATTTACCCCAAGAGCAATATGCTTTTGCAATCAAAAGATTCGATAGACAGAGTACTGCTGATACTACAGAGCTTATTCACATCGAAGACTTTGCTCAGATCTTCGGCGCATATCCACAGCAGAAATACAGCACCACAAATTATGAGCAGATAGGAAAGATCATTTATCAATTTTCAGATAACAAAATTCTTGATATTCAGAAACTTGCTAGCCGCTTACTCATCAATATTTTACTCGCCAATGGAGATGCGCACTTAAAAAACTGGAGTATGATTTATTACGATAAAAGTGCACCAAGATTATCACCCGCATACGATATATTAATGACCAGTGTATATATTGAAAATGAGCGTCATTTCGCATTAAATCTTGCCAAAAATAAAGATTGGTATTTAGCCGAGATGAAGCATTTTAAGCAGTGGGCTGAAAAAGTCGGTGTTCCATGGCGTGTTATTGAAAAACAACTTCACGCGATCATGGAGAAAGCACGCTCAGTATGGCCAGCGCTATTACTAGACTTACCTATGATTTCTGCTCATAAAGAAAAATTAAGAGAACATTGGAAAAAATTGCATCCAGACTTTCAGATACTTACAGATGATTAGGGGAACCTGTAAAAGGCTAAAATTTCTCAAACAATCTCATCACATCATTTTCCGTAAGTTTTGCTTCGCCCTCATGATCGGTGCTTAGAATAGACTGTGCCAGTTCTGCTTTATTTTGCTGCAAAGCAATAATTTTTTCTTCTATGCTTTGGTTAGTAATCAGCTTATATACAAATACAGGCTTGTCCTGTCCAATTCGCCATGCACGATCTGAAGCTTGATCTTCAGCAGCAGGGTTCCACCATGGATCATAGTGAATGACCGTATCTGCGGCGGTCAAATTCAGGCCAACCCCTCCCACCTTCAGGCTGATTAAAAACACCGGCACTTGTCCAGACTGAAATGCAGCAATAGCTTCATCTCGTTTCTTGGTTTTCCCGGTCAGTTTCACATAGTCAATTTCCGCATGCTTGAGTCGCTGCTCAATCAATTCCAGCATCGAAGTAAATTGCGAAAAGATGAGAATTTTTCTTCCCTCTTCCACCATCGGAACGACCATATCCATCAACTGTTCAAGTTTGGCAGAGTGTGCCTGCCCGGTTTTAACTGAATCCAGTTTCAGCAAACTAGGATGGCAGCATACCTGACGTAGCTTCAGCAAGGCATCTAAAATTTGAATTTGACTACGTTTAAAGCCTTTTTCTGCCACAATTTTCTGAATGCTTGCCTGCATCGTGGCGCGAACAGCCTCGTATAGCTTGGATTGCTGTTCATTCATATCAATATTGACTTCAATCGTGGTTTTTTCTGGCAATTCTTTGGCGACTTCAGTTTTTAAGCGACGTAAAATGAAGGGCTTAATCCGATTGACCAGTTTTTGCCTTAATTGCTGATCACCCCTTTTTTCAATAGAATGACGGTATTTTTTATTAAAAATTTCTTGTGAATATAAAAATCCTGGCATCAGGAAATAAAATAAAGACCACAATTCACCCAAATGATTTTCCATCGGGGTACCGGTTAGACACAGACGATGTCGTGCTTTTAATTGCCGTACTACCTGTGCAGCTTTGGCACGCGGATTTTTGATATTCTGCGCCTCATCCAAAATGAGTTGATGATATTCATATTGCTTCAGTTGTTCTTCATCTCTCGCCAAGAGCGGATAGGTGGTTAACACAATGTCATAGTGCGGAATCTGCTCAAAATACTGATGGCGGTCGGGCCCCTGTAGCAGCAATACCTTGAGATCGGGAGTAAATTTCTGCGCTTCTTTGATCCAGTTATGCATCAGCGATGTTGGCGCAATAATTAAGGCGGGGCTGTCCTGCAAATGTCCAGCCTGCTTTTCCATGAGCAAATGCGCTAAAGTTTGTGCTGTTTTGCCCAAGCCCATATCATCTGCCAGAATCCCGCCATGCTGGGTTTCCCTTAAAAACTGTAACCAGCCTAAGCCCTGCTGCTGGTATGGACGCAATTCCCCCTGAAAACCTTTTGGTGTCGGCAATTGTTGCTGATAGCCTTGTTTGAATTTCTGCGCAAATTGCTGCAGGCGATCACTGACCTGCCACACCATCCCAAGATTATGCTGTAATTCTAATAGTTGACTCGCATCATAGCGATCTATGCTACGCTCTTCTTGCTGTAAAATGCTCTGCAGATGCAACAATACCGGCTTAATGTCCTTGGCGGATAGAGCCAAATCGGGTTGATCCGCTGCAGTTTTCAGGGTGAAAATTTGACTGTCATGCAGATGACTAAAAGTCCGCGGATCAAGTAAATCAGGATGTTCTTGCACCAAAGCTACGATTGCATCGAGCAAATCATAACAATTGCCTGCACTGTCCTGAACGGTCGCCCCGATATTGAACCAGTCCTGCTGGCTTTCAGATTCAGTGATGGAAATATTTAAATTTTCAACATATTGCAGCTTAAATGGGCTGTTTTCCAGATGCTCTATCTGCCACCCCATCAATTCAATTTGATTGATGGGTATGAGTTGCCTGATCCAGTCTCCATAGAAAGCAAAAACCATAGAATCGAGACGTTGTTTATCAAGTTTTAATTGCTGGTAATAGCTAAGATCTTTCACCCACTCCAGTGATTCGACCAACAGCTGTAAACGCTGGATTGCCTGTTGTTCATGAACTAAGTCCCGAAGCTGTCGCACCATTTTTCCATGCTGCTCACCAATAAAACTGTCACCTGATGTACCTGCTTTTATTCGCCCACCTGCATAGGAGAATTCAATTTCAGCACAAACAGACTCCTCTAATTTCCAATCAAATTTATCTAAAACACCAAAGCGTAAAATTGGCTGGGGGCTACCGGCAAGGACCTCAACACTCTGAATAGACTCGGGCTGAGGCAGGTTCCCCACATCTGAATATTGATGAGTCAGTTGCTCAAACTCTGGCAAGAGCGTAGATGGAAGATCAGGCATCTGTAAAAAATGGTAGAGCAAATTTGCCGTATATTCACCATATAACTGGGCCACCGTGTTCTGTTGAATATCGACATAACATGGTGGCTGGCTAGCAAGAATGTAGATATGTGGATTTGATTTTAAATCGAGTCGAATATCACCATTGACCAATTCAATATTTAAATGCTCAGTCTGTTTTTTGACACCTTGTTCCCATCTAAATTCGATGTTGTAGCCTTGTTCTGACCATTGAAGTGCAGCATGGCTCTTTTTTTGCCAGTAAACATCGCCACTTTGAATAAAAGATTTGAAGTGCTCCAATGAAATCCCGGAGATATCAAGATTGCTCTGATAAAAGCGTTCGTCGCTGTTTATTTTGGCGTAATAATAAACCTGGTTAAATAATTGCCGTTTTTGTTCAGGTAAAGTCAGATGCTTTCTGGTGATATTCTCATATTGCGTATAATCACTTTCACCGGCAATCGAGCCATTTTTATTGCGTCTGGCCTTCTGCACCACAAGGGTCAATTTCTTTGAGCTGACAGACTGATTTAACAGATAAATTAAACACGTGTTTGTTTTGGCAGGTTGCTCAGGTTCAGTCTGTTGTAAATACCGTTTAAAATCATTCAACCAGCGTTGCGCCTGATCATACCCCTGTTGGCGTTTTGCGATTCCCTGTGGAGATTGAGATTCAGCATAACGCTGCTGAAATTCCAGGCGATATTCCTGAAAGAATAACCGTGCTAAAGCGGCAGCATGTTTACAGTTATATCCAACCGGACAAGTGCAGTCGTCATCGATTAAACGGTCTTTTTGGGGATCATAGGTAATCGCAGTATCGTAATAATCTGTCCCTTCAATTTGGGCATACATCGTGACACCGTCTTTTTCCTCAAAGAACTCAACCGTTTCCCTATCAATGTGTTTAGCATAGCTCAGACTGCGCTGAATAGTTGCGGTACTAAAACGAGATAGAAAATTGATCAATGAGGACATAATTACCAGACACTAAAAATGTTTATACAATTATAACGGACAAAGTGTCATGTCAGAAACAGTAGCCGAACTGCTCAACCTGAGCACAGATTCGACTCACTCAATAGGAATATTGTGAGTAAAGACAATCAAATCCGAGAAGTTAAACAGTTCATTGAGGTCGAAAATATCCTGATAGAAAGTGATCATTTCTTCACAACAGTTAATTTTAAACCAAATGGGGTCAAAAGTTTTAGCATTGTTTCTAGAGTTGGATTTGCATCTGATCGCTCTAGTTTCTGTAAAGTTTGAAGCGAAATTTTAGTGATCTTGGACATTTCATGTAATGTCAGATGCAGCTCTGTTCTAATGGATTTTGCAATGACATGTATCGGCCAGTCTGGATTAAGCTGAATCATTTCTAAGACATATTGTCTTTTTTTAATTTGCTCTTTTGAGAGAGGGGAGTAAAATGTTTATCCATAACAAATCTCCTTTAATTGTGCGCAAATACCTTCAATGCGATATGCACAATTTTCTAGAATTTCATCATCTATCCCGATAGATTTCATCTGGGTTAAAAGCCCTTGGTAGGAATTGGTACGCTGTGCAGGTCATTATATTGTTTGGCTTCCTCAATACAGTCCGGATTTAAAACCTATTGAAAAAATGTGGTCACGAGTAAAGTCGATTAGAAATAAATTTCGAATCAAAGACATTGATGAATTATTCAAAAAGCATTGTGATAGTTTATTTAGTTTTAGCTATACATGAATTACTTAAGCCGATACCTTTGCTTCGGACTTTTTGGCTTGTCTGGAATGCTACGCTCAATCAAACCCGCATCTATTGCAGGATTCAGGTAATTCTTTTGGAATGTTGCTCGATGGGTTAAACCGACCAATTGCATCAACTCAGCTAAGGTATAATCATCTTGTCCTAATGCTGAAATTAAACGCTGTACTTGATCGCTAACTTGTACGCTAGCTTGAGCGGTGTAATTTGAACTCAGTATTGCATCTAAAATCATCTGTAAAATGAATTCTATAAATGGTGCTGAATCAGTCTGCTCGGTACTCGCCTGCAAAGCTTCATAATAGGCTTTTTGATTCTGATAGATCAGACTCTCAACAGGAATATTTGCAAAAATAGGATTCCATTGACTCAGTATTAGTGTTTGCCACAATCTTCCCATCCGCCCATTACCATCTGCAAATGGATGTATAAACTCAAATTCATAGTGGAATACTGAACTTTGGATCAGTGGATGCTCTTCACTGTCATTCAGCCAATCGAGTAAATCAACCATGAGCCGATTGATCTGATTGGCAGGTGGAGCCATATGTACTACTCGATCACCTGACATTACGCCCACACCACCATGACGATATTGACCGACTTCATCAATCAAGCCTGTCATTAAAATTTGGTGTGCTTGCAATAAGTCTACTTCTTGGCTTGGCTGCCATTGTTGAAATGCTTCATAGGCTTTAATGGCATTACGCACTTCCTGAACTTCTTTCGGAGGTGCAATCACTGTCTTACCGTTTAGAATTGCCGTGATTTGCTCTGTACTCAGCGTATTCCCTTCTATTGCAAGAGAACCTTGAATAGTACGAATACGATTCGCTTTTCTCAGTTTTAAGCTGTCCTGAATTTCCTCTAAAATAGTCAAACGCCCAATATTCTCACTAATCTGAGCAATCAGATGAATGATTTTTGAGGTGATGGTATAAGGCGGTTGATATTTCATAGTGGCTACTCCTGTAAATTCATTTGAGAATGAAATCACAGCTTTCACCCCAAGCAATTAAGCGTCCTTTAAACTCAGGAACTAAAAAATTCAATAAATTGATTGCAATCATGTTTATAAATGGCGGATTCAAGCGGCAAGAGCAACAGTATACAAAAGCCATAATATCATTGGGTGTATACCAGCCCAGTGACTTTCTAAGGCGATTGTTCAACACAGATTCTATCCGCTCTTTTGAAACATGATCAAACGATGAAGATTTTGGCAGATATTGTCTGATCAGACCATTAGTATTTTCATTTGCAAACTCACATGAATCATTAGCAGCGACTGCTGTATGGCTATTAATACAGACAGGTTTATGCAACAAACCCCTTCTCAACTAAAGAATAAAAACCGATCACTCATCAATGCATTTGACTATTGCTGCTTGCCAAATCCAGGATTCCACAGCTAAACAATTTTTATCAAAAGATAAAAAATCGAATTATACAAAAACAGAAGAGGGTCTTATGTTGGTTATTATTGTTGATTACCACATCAGAATTAGTGACCAAAAATCAAAGTACCCCACCCTACCTTAAATTACACCACACAAAATAAAAACCCTATATAACTGTTATATATAGGGTTTATTAAAATACCAATTATGTTATTTAGTGTATTTTATGTCGGTGACTCTTGCCAAGGTTGGGGTAACACGAGTTCGAGTCTCGTTTCCCGCTCCAAATTCAAAAAGCCCTAGTAGAAAGACTGGGGCTTTTTTTATTTGCCCGATGCTTTCAGCATTTACTGGATAAAAAGCTTAAAGATGATATAAATCCCATCTGTTGATTTCAACTTTTTGCACTCTTAAGACTTCCATCCTTGATCGAAAAAATTAAAACAACTCAAGACGAGCTGAATCTTAAGAATCATTCTAGGCAGGGAGCAAACTTCAAACTCTATGGAAAAATGGGCTATCTAGATAAAAGATATGGTTCCCTTATAAATTACTGTTGCTGATCCGCCTTAATTTCTAACAGCAGGATTGCAAAGGTTAAATCTCTTGTCAGAGCTTTCGATAAACATTTATAGTCCATATCAAGTAAATACCAACAAGCTGTATTTGGTTCACCGAAATCCGAAGCTTTAATCCAAACGGGAGAAGCTGATTGCGCACTATCCACTACAAATATATCGTGATAATTGTCCTGCTTATCCTCGTCGCAGGTTTTGTAGTTTTTCGCTGGTGGCAAGGTCCTCTGGTAGAAAGCTATCGTATTAGCGCAATGCCTCTGGTACAAACGGTAGTAGCCACAGGACGCGTTTCAACGGTCGCCCGTGCACAGGTGGGGAGTGAAATCACAGGCGTGGTACTTGAGCGGCGTGTACAGGAAGGAGATCGGGTTGCACGGGGAGACCTGCTCTTGGTGCTGAAATCGGATGAAATCACGGCTCAAGTCCGACAGGCTGAGACTGCACTAGCCGAGCTCACCAGCAACCGGCGCCCTCAGGCTGCAGTGGACTTGGCCAATGCCAAAGCTCAACTGGAACAGGCTAGCAGGGAAGCCAACCGCAGACGTGATCTTACTGAACCCGGCATCGTCTCGGCTGAAATGCGGGAACAAGCAGAAAAAGCCGAACGCCTAGCGCGGAATAACTTCGAGTCAGCACGCTTAAAAGCGACTGCACTGGCACCTGGCAATGTGGAGGAGAGATTGCTACGTGAACGTCTGGCAGCATTGCAGGCCCAATTGGCGAAAACTCAGATCCGGGCCGAAATGGCCGGTACCATCCTAACTCGCCATGTCGAACCGGGTGATGTGGTTCAGCCTGGCAAGACCCTGCTGACCATTTCTTTAGCAGGGGACACAGAAATTCGTGTACCGCTCGATGAACGCAATTTACCGCAGCTTGCCTTACAGCAGCCGGCGAGCGTCATCGCGGATGCCTATCCCGATCAGCCTTTTCCCGCACGGATCAATTTTATTGCACCAAGCATTGATCCGCAGCGTGGAACCGTGGAAGTTCGTCTAGCGGTGAATCCCGTCCCTGAATTTTTACGTCAGGATATGACCGTTTCAGTGAATATTGAAACAGCCAAACGCGAACGGGCGCTGGTGATCCCGAATGATGCATTAACCGATGTGCAAGGTACCCAGGCAACTGTGCTGTTAGTCCGCCAGGGCAAAATACAGCGCCAGCGCATCACCTTGGGTTTACGCGGTCTGGCGATGTCAGAAGTGATTGCAGGCTTAAAATCTGGTGATGAGGTTCTGGCCACCCCAACCACCTCACTTGCGGAGGGCACTCGCGTACGGGTCAAACAAGAAAAAATCCCCGTTGCAGCGCGTGCCGATGCAGATAGCAAAAATGAACTACCGGTGAAATTCGATTGAAAAAACTACTCGGACGACTCTGGATTGAATGGACCATCGCAGTCAGTTTCTTACGCGAGGGACGCGCACAGTCCATCATGATCACGGTGGGTGTGGCCGTGGGTGTCGCCGTGATCGTGTTTGTTTCCGCATTAATACAGGGTTTGCAGTCGAATATTATCCAGCGCACTTTGGGTACGCAGGCGCATATCCGCGTGCTGTCTCCGGATCAGGTGAATCAGGTCATCCCGGCCAAACCCGGCACTTTACAATTAGTGCTGGAAGATAAACGCGCGCAGCGCCTGCGTTCAATCAACAACTGGCAACAAGTGACAGCCACTCTCGATCAGCTGCCGGTACTCACCGCGGTCTCTCCCGTGGTCTCGGGTCCTGCGTTTGCCCAGCGCGGTGATGCTCTGGAATCCGTCGCGCTGGTGGGGATTGATGTAGAACGTTATCAGA
>JACCEE011054799.1_pt1 | contig 10174 bp, 9 predicted proteins | sample 7449931 | NCBI WGS metagenome assembly JACCEE01 (sample SAMN15323457, study PRJNA562643) | freshwater metagenome | isolation source: river surface water | place: USA:Blue River Watershed | collected 2017-08-19
AAGCTCAGTACCGTAATTTTGGGCCACTTATCGTCTGACCCTCAGGGCCACGATGGTAATCACGATGGATTTAAGGATGAGCCTATTGCAATGCAGTTCAATATATCAAACAGATGGCTATATATGGCCGACAATGGCTTGCAAATTCGTTGGGGCTTCAAAGCTTTGAGCGATGATAGAGTCGCTGGCCAGAACGACTTTAAAAAAGATACTCCAAGAAGCCTAAATATTTGGGGTTCAAATATTAAAAATAAAGGACTGAATGGTTATTTTAAAGTTGGAATTCCACTGCAAAAAGATAATAATCAAAATATTGCAGCTGTTTTTGATTATACATACCACCAGATGGACTCATATTTCGGTATGAAAGATTTCAATGCAAAGCAAAACTCAGCATTTGTGAATTTAATGTACCAAAATACAGTTCTTCCAGAGCATAAACTTATAATTGGAGTAAGTGGTCAATACGATAATCTTGATGAGACTCTGAATGACTACTATTTTGTGAACAACACAGGTGTTAGAAATCTAATGTTCCCAGGTAGAGTTGAGAATTCAGTAGGAGCATACGGAGAGTACACCTTCCATAAAGGTGAAAAATTATCAATCGTTACTGGACTAAGAGCCGACTACAACAATATCCACGGATTACTGTTTGCCCCTCGCTTCAATCTAAAATACTCTTTTATTCCAGATCTAGTATTCAGAATAAATGCAGGTAGAGGATTCCGCTCTCCAAATGTAATTACAGACAATCTAGGTATTCTCTCAACAGGTAGAGAAATTAAGATAGACAACAACCTCGATATCGAAGATGCTTGGACATATGGAACTAATTTGACAGCCTATTTCAAAATAGGACATGGAGAGAAAGCCTCTTTAAGTTTTGACTATTTCCGTACCGATTTCAACAAACAGGTGATTGCCGACCAAGAGCGCGACCTTTCAAAAGTATGGATTTACAATCTAGACGGAAGATCATTTACTAATACCTATCAAGTAGATTTTACAGTTGAACCAATTGAAAGATTTACAATTCTAACTACATTCCGTTACACCGACTCGCAAGTTACCCTACATGGACAAGGGCTGAAAGAGCGACCATTGACAAGTAGATACAAAGGAGTTCTAAACCTACAGTATGCAACGAAGATGAATAAATGGACCTTCGACTTCACAGCACAGCTGAATGGACCATCTCGCCTTCCAAAATTCTTCGAAAATGGGGGAGAGTCTCCAGTATATGGAATGCTTTATGCTCAGATTACCAAGAAATTCAAAGAGCTTGATATCTATATTGGCGGTGAAAACCTAACCAATTATCGTCAAAAACATGCAATCATGAATTCTGCCAATCCATACAGCACAGGTTTTAACTCAACAACAGTTTGGGGACCGCTTATGGGGATAAAAATTTATGCAGGCCTAAGATTTACAATTTGGAAATAATTTAAACCAACTTTATATGAAAACATTTAATATTTTTGCAGTAATAACTGCGCTTTGCCTATTTTTAACAGCAAATATCAATGCTCAAGACAAGGCAATAAAAAAGACAGCAGAGGTGACATTTTCGGTAGATATCGATTGTCCAAGCTGTGTTAAAAAACTAGAGGCTAAACTACCATTTGAGGCAGGTGTGAAAGATTTAAAGATTGATTTGCCTTCGAAAACTGTGTGGTTCCTTTATGCCACCGACAAAACCGATAAGGAGAAGTTGGCTAAGGCTCTGGATAAGCTAGGATATCCGGCTAAAGAGGTAGAAAACAAAGATAAAAAATGACTATAAAGGCAAATTTTTTAACAGTAATATTGATGACCGTCACCGTAACGCTCTGGTCGCAGGGCACCGGTGGCGGTTCTCTTTTCTACGAAAAGGTGAGAACATTAAGTATCGACGAAAGAGAGTCTGCAATTGTCGAAGAGTTTAAAAAGGGGAATTATCCTAGTTTTATGGATTCCTTCTGCAAAATAACCACAAAGCAAAAAGATGTCAATGGAAAAACTCATCGAGTAACAATTTTTGTCTCTCCAAACTACTTAAGTATTGGAAACAATGAAGATTTCTTTATCGTCCCAATGTCTCCCAAAAGTGCTCAACAAATCGCAGAGATGTTCAATTGCTCTCTCCCAACGCCAAAAGTTGCGGATATTGTCTATGAACACTCACAATTAAAATTAGAACCTTTTAACTTCATTCCACGAGGAAACCGAAATGAGACCCCAGACATCCTCTACGACCACTCTAAGATCATTCAATCGCAAATTAAGGCGGCAGGTTTTCCTGTTACTACCCTTGTTTCTGGAATAAAAAAAGATATAGTGATTTCATCTAAACTAGCTGACCCAAAGAGAGATCACCACGTTACAATTTACGGCTGGCATAAACTTGATGGCAAGCCGATTCAACCTCTGTCGAATATTCATATCGAAATATATGTTGACTATAGCCACGGAGCAAGACTTGTGAGCGAAAAGGTTATTATAGACGGGAAGGAGCACAGATACTCCGATCTCTTGAAAGATCCGCTTCTATATACACTTTTAAGCAATGAACCCAATCCGTTGACAAAGGTCTCATATATGAAATGATTTTACTTAACCTACTAAACGACAAAAGATGAAAAGATCTTTATGCCTTGCAGCCGCTCTGGTAATCACAATTGCAGCCTTTTCGCAGCAAATTAGCGGCAACACCTGGGTGAGAGTCAACCAGGCGGGATACCTTCCCGGAGACATTAAAAACGCAGTACTAATCTCAACCATTGAGAGCGACCCCAGCTTCGAAGTCTTTGAAGCAATTACTGGAAAAAAGGTCTTTTCGGGGAGAGGAAAAAGTTACAATGCTGCAGTTTGGGGAATGAAAAGTGCTTATAGATTAGACTTTTCTGGAGTTACTCATCCTGGAGGATATTATATTTTAGCATCAGGGGCAAAGTCTCCAGTATTCAGAATTGGAAATGATGTTTATGCAGGTCTTTCCGATTATCTTTTGTTTTATATGCGCCAACAGAGATGCGGTGATAACCCATATACTGGCGAGCTTTGTCATCAGCATGATGGTTTTATCGTCGATCACCCTACCAGAGCAGGCGAGAAAATCGATGTAAGAGGAGGTTGGCATGATGCTACAGACTATCTGCAGTATCAAACAACTTCAGCAACAGCTCTATATCATTTGATGTTCTCTTACTATATGCAAAAAGACAAAAGTGTTTTTGGCGATAAATTCAAGGCAGACGGGCGACCAGGAAGCAACGGTGTACCCGATATCCTCGATGAAATCAGATGGGGAATGGACTGGATGTTAAGAATGAATCCCGAAGACAAAGTCATGTTCAGTCAAATTGCCGATGACAGAGACCATTCAGGGTTCAGACTTCCGCAAAACGATAAAGTTGATTATGGTTGGGGTCCAGGAACTGGAAGACCTGTCTATTTTGTTACTGGAAAGCCACAAGGTCTTGGTAAATATATCAATAGGACAACTGGCGTCTCGTCGGTCGCAGGTAAATTTTCTTCAGTTTTTGCCCTTGGAGCAGAACTATTCTCAAAGAGCGATTCATCATTTGCAGCAATGCTTAGAAAAAAGGCAGAACAGGCTTACCAATTTGCAGAGGAGATTCCTGGCAATACTCAGACAGCTTGTCTGAAATCTCCATATTTTTACGAAGAGGATACATATACCGACGACATTGAGCTAGCAGCAGCTACTTTTTACCATTTTACAGGCGACAATACTTGGAAAAAGAGAGCTGACTATTGGGGTGAGTTAGAACCGGTATCACCATGGATGGAGCTTGGAAGAGGCAGACACTATCAATTCTATCCATTCATCAACTTAGGTCACTTCTTCTTAGCAAAATCATCAGACAAGACAATCTCGCAAAAGTACTCTGGCCTTATGAAACAAGGACTTGAAAGCCTCAAGTCAAGAGCAACCGACGATCCTTTTATCTTTGGAGTTCCATTCCTTTGGTGTTCAAATAATCTTGTCTCGGCAGCTATTACACACGCTCGTCTCTATCGCGAAGCAACAGGAGACAACAGCTATCTCGAAATGGAGACCTCTCTACGCGATTGGCTCCTAGGCTGCAACCCTTGGGGAACTTCAATGATTGTTGGATATCCTGCATCTGCTGACTATCCTGCAACCCCTCACTCTTCGTACACTGCTCACAATGGAGACATTACACCAGGAGGACTTGTGGATGGACCTGTCTATAGCGAAATTTTCAGAACAAGAGCAGGTGCATCATTGACCAAACCAGACATTTATGCTCTATTTAATAATGGAAAAGCTGTCTATCACGACGATTTTGGCGACTACTCTTCGAATGAGCCAACAATGGATGGAACAGCAGGGCTCAGTTACTATTTTGCAGCATTGGAATCAGATGGAAAGAGTGTGCAAAAAAGAGAGGTTGAAAAGGATTCTCACGGAGCAGTAGTAAGGGTGAATCCATCAAAAAAGATTGTACATTTAATCTTCTCTGCCGATTCAATGTTCCAAGGAGGAGAGCATATCTTATCCGTTTTAGCAAAACACAAAATCAAAGGATCATTCTTCTTAACAGGCAACTTCTTACGTCTAAAAGAGAAAGAGGCAACTATAAAAAGAATCATAAAAGAGGGACACTATGTTGGAGCTCACTCAGATCGCCACATCCTTTATGCAAATTGGGAGAAGCGTCAATCAATTGTGTCCAAGGATTCACTTGTGAACGATCTTATTGATAATTACGAAGAGTTGCGTAAATTTGGGGTCTCGGCAGAACAGGCAAATTGGTATCTTCCGCCTTACGAATGGTATAACAGTGAGTCTGTTGATGCAATTTTTGGGCTTGGATTAACAACCATTAACTACACACCGGGTACAGCTACTCCAGCTGACTACACCGAACCAGGTATGAAATCCTATAAGGGTAGTCAGGAGTTGATAGACAAACTATTCGCTTTCGAAAAGAGTAAAGGGCTCAACGGGTCACTGATCTTAATTCATCCCGGAGTTTCGGACAAAAGAACAGACAAACTCTACAATAGGTTAGACGAGATTATCAAACGATTGAAAAGACTCGGATACACTTTTGAAAAATTATAGATAAATGTATAAAATACTTAAAAAAGAGCAGCTTACGCCAATAATTGTCTTAATGGAAGTTGAGGCGCCAAGATTGGCGGCATCGGCAAAACCTGGTCAGTTTTTGATCGTTAGAGCTCACGAAAAAGGGGAGAGAATACCTCTCACTGTTTGTGATTATGACACTGAGCGCGGAACTGTAACAATTGTAACCCAAATTGTTGGGGCTTCGAGCCGTCAAATCTGCCATTTGAACCAAGGCGACTCTTTTGTAGATTTTGTAGGACCATTAGGAAAACCTTCGGAATTTACAGAATTAAGTGATGAAGAGCTTAAGAAGATGCGCTTTCTTTTCATAGCTGGAGGTTTAGGTACTGCACCAGTCTATCCACAGGTAAAGTATTTTCATTCAAAAGGGGCAAAAGTAGATGTGATAATTGGTGCTAAAAATCGTGATATGCTGATCTTCGAAAATGAGATGCGAGCAGCAGCAGACAACGTTTATATTTGCACCGATGATGGATCGGCAGGAGAGAAGGGTTTGGTTACAGATGTCCTTGCAAGATTGATGGAGAATGGTGAACAATACGACCACGCAATTGCAATTGGGCCCATGATTATGATGAAGTTTGCTTCTCTGGCCGCTAAAAAGCATAACCTTCCAATTATCGTAAGTCTCAATACGCTCATGGTTGACGGAACAGGAATGTGCGGAGCATGCAGAGTTACTGTTGGCGGAAAGACTAAGTTCGCCTGCGTAGATGGTCCAGAATTCGATGGCGCACTTGTTGACTTCGATGAGGCAATGCGCCGTCAGGGAATGTATAGAACCATAGAGAGCGAAGCCGATCATAAATGTAAAATAGGACTGGGAGAATGAGAAATAAGATACCAAGAGTGCCCGTAAGAGAGCAGGACCCTCAAGTGAGGAGAGCTAATTTCGAAGAGGTTTGTTATGGATATAACTCCGAAGAGGCAATGCTAGAGGCGACTCGCTGTCTGCAATGTAAAAAGCCGTCATGTGTTGGAGCGTGCCCTGTCTCAATCAAGATTCCTCAATTTATTCTCAAAGTTGAAGAGGGAGATTTCGCTGCTGCGGCTGCCATTATTGCTGAGGATAGCTCATTGCCGGCTGTTTGCGGACGCGTCTGTCCTCAAGAGTCGCAATGTGAGGGCTCATGCATATTAGGTGTTAAAGGGGAGCCTGTTGCGATTGGAAAACTTGAGAGATTTGTTGCCGATTGGAGTCGCGAAAACAAGGTGAAATTTACCAATGTAAAACCTTCGAACGGAAAGAAGGTTGCAGTTGTAGGAAGCGGCCCTGCTGGTTTGGCTTGCGCTACTGACTTAGCAAAAGAGGGATACGAAGTAACAATTTTCGAAGTTTTGCACGAGGCTGGCGGTGTGCTTCAATACGGAATTCCTGAGTTTAGGCTACCGAAAGAGAGTGTCGTGAAGACTGAGGTCGATAACGTAAGAGCTTTAGGTGTAAAGATAGAGACAAACATCGTTGTTGGAAGGACCGTAACAATCGATTCGTTGCTCGATGACGAGGGATTTGAGGCCGTCTTCATTGGAAGCGGAGCTGGTCTCCCGAAATTCATGAATATTCCAGGCGAAAACCTAAATGGAGTTGTCTCTGCAAATGAGTTCTTAACCCGTAATAATTTAATGAAGGCGTACGACCCCTCTTATGATACTCCAATTTATGTAGGAAAACGAGTAGCCGTTGTGGGTGGAGGAAATGTAGCTCTGGATGCTGCGCGCACTGCTCTTAGCCTTGGTGCTGAGGTTACGATAATCTACCGTAGGACAGAAAAGGAGCTTCCTGCCAGAGTAGAAGAGGTTCACCATGCAAAAGAGGAGGGGATAAACTTTATGATGCTTACGAATCCTACCGAAATCCTTGGAGATGAGAGAGGTTGGGTTAAAGGAATCAGATGTCAAAAAATGGAGCTCGGGGAGCCTGATGAGAGTGGAAGACGAAGTCCTGTCCCTGTTCCAGATGCATATTTCGATACAGAAACCGATGTCGTTGTCATGTCTTTAGGAACTTCTCCTAATCCGCTGATTGCATCTACAACTCCTGGTCTTGAGACAAACAAATGGCGTTGTATTGTTGCCGATGACGATGGAAAGACTACACGCGAAGGGGTCTTCGCTGGCGGCGATGCTGTAACAGGTGCTGCAACTGTAATTTTAGCAATGGGTGCAGGACGAAAGGCTGCAGCGGCAATTCATGAGTACATCTCTTCTAAAAAGAGATAGTGTGATAATTTTAATAAGTAGAATATAAAGATAAGTGAGATATGGCACAGAAACCTTCAATACCAAAAGGGACAAGAGACTTCGGACCAGCAGAGATGGCCGGAAGAGAATATATTTTCGACACAATCAAAAGCGTCTTCCGTAAATATGGATACGCTCCAATTGAGACTCCTTCGATGGAGAACCTCTCTACTTTACTTGGCAAGTATGGAGAGGAGGGAGATAAGCTTCTTTTCAAAATTCTCAATAGTGGAGAGGCTTTCTCGGGCGTTGAGCCTTCGATGCTCTCCAACAGCACTGCGCTCTCTGTAAAAGTTTGCGAAAAGGGTCTGCGTTACGACCTTACAGTTCCCTTTGCTCGCTTTGTTGTTCAACATCAAAACGAACTTGTCTTCCCTTTCCGTCGCTACCAAATTCAACCAGTATGGAGAGCAGATCGTCCGCAAAAGGGTCGCTATAGAGAGTTTTATCAATGCGATGTAGATGTGATTGGAAGCAAGTCTCTGATTAATGAACTGGAACTTGTTCAGATTGTGGATGAGGTGTTTGGTAAAATGGGAATTGGAGTAACAATAAAAATCAATAATCGGAAGATTCTTTCTGGAATTGCTGAGGTTGCTGGTCATCCCGATAAATTAATTGACATTACTGTCGCAATCGATAAAATCGATAAAATCGGCCTTGATGCTGTGAAAGATGAGCTTCGCGGAAAAGGGTTGGATGAGTCTGCAATTGCATTCATCGAACCGATTCTTACTCTCTCTGGAAAAACACAAGAAAAACTTGTGAAAATAGCTGAATTGCTCTCATCTTCAGAGGTTGGCAAAAAGGGAGTTGAAGAGCTTTCTGAGGTATTCCGATTAATAGACACTGCTGGAATTAACCAGACCGTTGAATTAGATCTTTCGCTTGCTCGCGGTTTAAACTATTATACAGGTGCAATCTTTGAGGTTAAGGCAAACGATGTTGCCATTGGTAGTATTTGCGGAGGTGGACGCTACGACGATCTTACAGGTATCTTTGGTCTGCCTGGAGTCTCTGGCGTTGGAATCTCATTTGGCGCAGACAGAATTTATGATGTATTAAGTTCATTAGATAAGTTTCCATCTGAGGCAAAAGAGGGGACAAAAGTGCTCTTTACAAACCTTGGAGCAGCCGAGACCGATTATGCGCTTCCTATGTTAAAGGCTGTGAGAGCCGCAGGAATTGCTGCCGAAATCTACACCGAAACAACAAAACTTAAGAAGCAATTCGACTATGCAGACAAGCGTTCAATCCCTTATTTGGCAATTGTTGGTGAGAATGAGATGAACTCAGGAACTATAAACCTAAAACATCTTGCCACTGGTGAACAAGTTGAAGTTACTATACAGCAGTTGATTGAAAAACTAAGCTAATATTAAACCGATAAAAAAACCAATTAAATTTGGAACTTTAATAAATAGGCTCTATCTTTGCACTCCCATCTAAGAAACGAATCACGTTAACATATACCGCGGAGTGGAGCAGTTGGTAGCTCGTTGGGCTCATAACCCAAAGGTCGCAGGTTCGAGTCCTGTCTCCGCTACTAAAAAACCGAAAGTAATTTACTTTCGGTTTTTTTATTTTTAACTATTTACTCCTCTTGGTCTTAAACTTAGAAGTTATCTCTTGAACCTGTTCTGGTGTAAGATATTTTAGATTCAACTTCAACAACCAATGGTAAACACTTTGATCCCCTTCAGAAGCAGTGTAAGCTTGGACGAACTCCCATCCTTGAGCACCCATCCAATTCATCGCATCTACCATTGAATTAAAATTAATCACCTTCCCATTCTCATCCCTTAGTCTAGTGTCTTCGAATAATTTTGTGTTTTGACCAAAGTCAATTGTAACACTTATTTTAGTACTAAAGAACTTGGAGTATCCTAAAATTTCGGCATACAAGAAACTATCTCTTGTTTTTTCGTTCGACGTGTTCTCCTGAGCAGACATCGGAACCGACATCAAAACAATCAAAGAAAGTAATATAAGTTTTTTCATGATTTGTGATTTAGTATCCGAATATACAAAAAATCAAGATGTAAAGTATAATTTTCTTAACTTTATTGACGATTTTAAAAGTTTTAAAATGACAGAAATAGAAGAAATAATTTCTGAAATTAGAAAATTCAGAGATGAAAGAGATTGGGATAAGTTTCATAATTCTAAAGATTTATCACTTGCAATTAATATTGAATCATCAGAATTGCTAGAGTTATTTTTATGGAAAAATTGTGAGGACTTTGATAAAGAAAAAGCTAAAGAAGAATTAGCTGATATATTAATATATTGTCTGTTATTTGCCTCAAAGCATGATTTTAATGTTAGACAAATTATATTAGACAAAATAAATAAGAATGCACAAAAATATCCTGTTGAAAAATCAAAAGGTAATTCTAAGAAATATAACGACTTATAGTTTCTTCTAAAAAATCATTATAATCAAAATGTATAGATTCTCTTTCAATCGGCGAGAGTTGATCGAATTCGTTAAATAGTTTTTTTGCTAACTTGTGATCAATAGAACTAATTTCTTTACAGATAAAATTACAAAAATCCTGCTCCAGGTTTTCTGACTCCCAGTCGTAGATATTTGAAAGAGTATTAATTATTATTTGAGCTTCAAACGGTGTTAACATAATTATTCCCTTTCAAAATGTTAGCATAATCTATTTTTTTAACCAATTATAATTATTATCAAATATAACGAGCTAGAAATAAAATTTATCCAATCCAAGCAATATTTGAATTGTCATCTGCACTTTTTGAATTAAAATTTAACCATGACAATAAACTTACAAGAAT
>JACCEE010049454.1_pt1 | contig 10173 bp, 8 predicted proteins | sample 7449931 | NCBI WGS metagenome assembly JACCEE01 (sample SAMN15323457, study PRJNA562643) | freshwater metagenome | isolation source: river surface water | place: USA:Blue River Watershed | collected 2017-08-19
ACCACGTCGAGGGCTTGATCCAGCCGTTCGAGCGTGAGGATCGCGTGTATCAGGGCACGGCAGGGGAAGGGGTGGCGGTGGATGCCGATGGCACGGTGTTCGCGGCCGAAGGCCCGAACTCGCTGAGCCAGGCCGGTGGCGCCTTCACCAAGTACTCGGCCCGTTGATCGATCAGGGCCGCGCGGGGAGTGCCGCGCGGCCGTCTTTCAGGAGCATCGCATGAAGCACGCAGCAAGGGCTTTGGCATTCGGGTCAGCGATCCTGCTGGGGCAGATTGCCCTGGCCCAGGCACCCTCGGCGACCGACGCGCACGCCGCCCACGGGCACGAGCACGCTCACGCCGCCGATGCGGCCTTGAGTCTGAATGCCGGGGAACCCTGGCAGACGGATGAGCCGCTGCGGCGCGGCATGCTGCAGATCCGCGTGGCCAGCGCCATGCTGGCCCCGGCCTTCGCAGCCGCGCAGCTCTCGCAGCCGCAGGCGACGCAACTGGCCGAGGCGGTGCGCGGCAGCGTCAACACCATGATTGCGCAGTGTCAGCTGCCGGCGGATGCCGATGCCAATCTGCATGTCATCCTCGGTCGGCTGCTGGCTGCAGCCACCGCTCTGGAAAACTCACCGCTGGCGCAGGAAGGTCTGCCCGCCATCCAGGCGGCGCTGCAGGACTACGGTCACTACTTCGCTCACCCCGGCTGGCAAGAAGCGCCCGTCGCGGATGAGCACGCCCATCACTGAACCGCGCCAGCCCGGCTCAGCGCCGGGTGGGCTGCAGCGGTTTGCGGAATTTCACCGTCATGCGGTCGCTCTCGCCGATCGCCATGTACTTCGCTCTGTCGGTATCCCCCAGTCGCAGCGTGGGCGGCAGCGTCCACACGCCCTCCGGATGGTCCTTGGTGTCCAGCGGATTGGCATTGATCTCGGACGTCGCCACCAGCTCGAAACCCGCCTGCGTGGCCAGTTCGATCACATAGTCCTGGGTCACATAGCCCGTGGTCTCCATGACCTCCATGCTGCTGCCCTCGGGGGCGCGGTGTTCCACGATGCCCAGAATCCCGCCTGGCTTGAGCGCCGCATAGAACGCGGCGAAGTGCTCCTTCTGCGTGCCGGCCATGATCCAGTTGTGCACATTGCGGAAGCTCATCGCCAGGTCGGCAGAGCCGGGCGGGGCAATCTGCGTCTCGGAGGGCGGGTAGAGGTGGGTGACGCGCACTTCGCCATACAGCTCCGGGTTGGCCGCCAGCATCGCCTGATACGCCTCCAGCATCGGCGGCTGGTAGCTCAGATGCGAGCGCGGCGAGAAATGGGCGCCGTAGTAGACCCCGTTGCCCTTGAGGAAGGGCGCGATGATCTCGGTGTACCAGGCGCCGCCGGGCAGGATCTCGATGACCGTCTGGCCCGAGGAGAGGCCGAAGAACTGCAGCGTTTCCACCGGGTGCCGGGCGGCATTGCGGGCGATATTGGCCGCGCTGCGGTGCTCGCCGGTGATCAGGGCCTGCAGGCGGGCTGCATCGGACTGCTGGGCCTGGCTCTGCCCGGCCGCGAGGCTCAGCAGGGCTGCGGTGCTCAGGGCCAGCAGGGGGCGCCAGGCGAAGGGGAACGTGCTTCTTGTTGTTGTGTGCATCGTGGTCTCCAGAAATGACAGGGGGTTCAAGGGGTAGCAGTCTGTTCGTGCGCCTGCAGCCGTGCAGGGGAGGCCAGGTGACGCCAGGCCTGTTCCAGCAGGCGGCCCAGAGTCTCGCGGTCGATTCTGGCCAGATCGATCAGCACCATCGGGTAGTTCACATAGGCCTCGGTGAGATGAAACACCTCCGGGGCCTGCGCAAGCAAGCGTTCGCGCTCGGCGAGGTCGCAGCGGGTGACGAGCCAGCCCTCGGCATCGGAGCGCAGCCGGGCCAGCAGGCGGCCATCCAGGGTCAGGGCAGGGGTGCCCTGGGCGGTGCTGACTTCCACGCCGGGCAGGCGGGTGGCGAGTTCGACGGCGACGAGAAAGGGGCCGCGGTCAGAGGGGGTGCTCATGTGGGGGGACTCCTGTGGTGTTCATGTTCGTGATTGTGCCCGGCGCAGCGCCGACCTTGCAGGCGCAGGGTCACGGCTCCTGCACCTTCACCCAGTGGCCTTTCTCCTGCACGACTTCGAAGCGCGCCCATTGGCGGAACTCGCTGCGCAGGCAGAGGCCGGTCTCCCAGGCGCCGTCGCCGGCCAGGACCTTGTAGATGACCTGATCCTTGCCGGGCGGTGCGCCTTCGGCGGCGTCGATGATCTGGCGCACGCTCCACTGGCGGCCCAGGCGGCCGTTGCTGTAACAGTGACCGGGCAGGATCTGCGCCGGGTGCAGGGTGTCGCGTGCCGCATTCTCCCGCGCCAGCTCCAGCAGCTCGGTCAGGCCGTCCACGGTGATGTCGACGTAGGAATCCAGCTGCTGCATGGCGGCCGCGAAGTCTTCCTGGGTCAGTTCCAGATCGCGCAGCGCGGGTGCTGGCAGGGCGGTGGGGGAGTGACGCTTGCCCAGTGCTGCCGGGTAGCGCCGCCACGTGAAGGCGTAGTTGAAGAGAAACGCCATCAGCAGGAGGCACAGCCCATTGCCCAGCACGGGCATGAGCACATAGTCGAAGCCCAGGGCCTGGATGTCGGGGCCGCCGATGACGGCGGTGAGGGCCGTGGCACCGCCGGGCGGATGCAGACAGCGCAGGTAGTACATGACGCCCACCGCCAGACCGACAGCGGTGGCGCCGGCCAGCAGCGGCGTTGGGATGAGTCGCGCACAGGCCACGCCAAGCAGGGCAGAGAGCACATTGCCCCCGAGCACGGGCCAGGGCTGCGACAGCGCCCCGTGGGGCACGGCGAACAGCAGCACGGCGCTCGCCCCCATGGAGGCCACCACCAGGGTCCGGCTGGCGGGTTCGCTCAGCACGTGAGCACTCAGTCCGTACACCAGCAGGATGCCGAGGAAAGCGCCCAAGGCACTGAGCAGTTTCTCGGCATGACTGGTGGTATTGCGTTCGAGCCCGAGCAGGGCCCGCCAGGGGGAGCCAGAATTCATGAAGCGGCGCTTTTGCTGGTTGCGGGGCCGCTAGTCTAGCCGGCTCGTCCGCGTTTGGCGATTCAGCCCGCCAGGCCCTGCACGGCGGGCAGCAGGAGCAGCACGCACAGGGCGCTGCTGCTGCCCAGGGTGGCGCCGGCCAGGATGTCGGTGGGGTAGTGCACGCCCAGCAGCACGCGGCTCATGCCGACCAGGCTCGCCCAGACGTAGCACAGGGGGGCCAGAGGGGGATAGCAGTGCAGCACCAGCGTCGCGAAGAGAAAGCCCGCCGCCGTGTGCCCGGAGGGGAAGCTGAACTGGTCCGACGGCGTGATGGCGGCGCGGAAGGACTGCAGGCCGACGGCGGGCCGGTCCCGGCGAATGCTGTTCTTCAGCACCCAGTAAAGGGCGCGCTCCAGCGCGAAGCCTGCCGCCACCACCGTGAAGAAGTGCTGGCCGCGCGCGGAGTCCAGCAGCAGGGCCGTCAGCGCGGCCAGGACATACAGCAGCCCGTCGCCGGTGTGCGAGATCCAGCGGATGGCCTTGTAGCGAGAGACGCGCAGGCTCCCATGCAGCCAGGTGAAGGTGAAACGGTCGAAGCGGTCAACGTGGCGTATCACGGCGTTCATCGGCAACTCCTGTGCTGGGGTTGGGGAAGGACAGGGCCGGGGGCGCGCGGCGCGGCAGCTCGGCCAGCAGGCTGTCGAGCGTTTCCTGGATCGCCTTGCCCCCATAAGGTTCGCAGCCGCGCGCCGTCAGGGCGGCGTTGTAGTCCTGCAGCGCTGCACGACACTGGTCGTCCCGGGCGAAGAATGTCTGCAGCACCTCGACACTCGCGCGTCGCGCATTCATGCCGCAGCCTGAGCGTTCCAGAAACAGGGCGTTGACCTGCTGCTCGAACTGCCCCGTCATCGGCAGCGCGAGCAGGGGCTTGTGCAGATACAGGCATTCGCTCATGAGTGTGAAGCCGGCGGTGGCGATCACCGAACGGCAGCGGGCGAGGTCCTGCACGAAGGCATCGCCGCTGAAGGCGCGGTAGTGGATGTTGCCGTCCACGCGCTCGGCGTGATGGCCATAGACGTGGAAGGTTCTGTCCTCGAAGAACCTGAGCGCGTAGATCAGCGAATCGAAAGCGCTGGTGACATACACCACATGGAAGTCCTCGTTCGCCGGCTGCAGATCGAGCACTTGTTGCCGCACGATGGGCGGGAAGATGCGCGTGCGCGGATGCGTGCTCGGCCCCTGTTCCAGCGAGGTGGCCAGGGCGATGTCCGGGCGCGGAATCATCAGCGCGATGATCAGCCGGGTGAGCCACTTGTCCAGGAGCAGCGAAGCCGGCACCCGGAACTTCATGTCGCGCAGGCGGTGTTGATTGTCGAGACTGAGCAGCGGGATGTTGCGCCAGCGGGCCAGCCAGGCCGTGGCAGGTTCGAAGTCGGTGATCACGAGTTCGGGCTGAAAGTGATCGAACAATTGGCGCAGCGCGCGATTGCGGGCGATGGCCTTGCGCGCGCGGCGCAGATTGTGGGCGAGCGTGCCGAGGGCACTGACACGATTGTCGCGGCTGACGATGTGCAGGCCTTCGATCTCCAGGCAGTCGAATTCGTCCTTCAGTGACGCGTAACTGCGGTCATACGCCACCACGCGCACGTCGTGGCCCTTGTCGAGCAGATGACGCACCATTTCCCGTGCCCTGCTCGTGTGTCCGGAGCCCTCTCCGGAGACGCCGTAAACGATTCGGCTCATCGGTCACCTCACTCTTTGCTGGAGACTGCCTGCTGTGCTTTTCAATGCGGGCATCCTGGCACAGTCGCATGACAGTTTGATGGCAGCGCAGGGCGTGGCGACGCGGGCGTTCTGGGGTACACTGCGCGGCGGTCACGAACCGACAAGCGCCGCATTCGCGCAGCCCACAACAAGAAGGAGGCGGCAGCACGCCCGCACAGGATCGATTCCCCATGAAACTCCCGTTCATCGACGTGTTCACTCTGCTTGTCTATCTGTCGGTCGTGCTGGCCATCGGGGTGCATTTCGGGCGGCGCAACACGTCCACGGAAGAGTACTTTCTGGGCGGTCGACAGTTCGCCGGCTGGGTGGTCGGCCTGAGTCTGGTGGGCACCTCCATCAGCAGCGTCACCTTCCTGGCCTATCCGGCCGACGGCTTCAAGACGGCGTGGCTGCGCTATCTGCCCAATCTCATGCTGCCGCTGGCCGCGCTGCTGGCCGTGCGTTACTTCATCCCGATCTTTCGTCGGCACAATCTCACCACCGCGTACGAATATCTGGAGCTGCGCTATGGGCCCGGCGTGCGCGTCTATGGCGCAGCCACCTTCATCCTGGCCCAGCTGGTGCGCATCAGCACCATTCTGTACCTGCTTTCTCTGCTGATTCAGCAAGTCAGCGGGCTCGACAGCACCTGGAGCGTGCTGATCGCCGGTGGCTTCGTCGCGCTGTACACCGTCATTGGCGGCATCGAGGCCGTGATCTGGACCGATGTGATGCAAACCATCGTGCTGATGCTCGGCGGTGTGCTGATGCTGGTGGTGATCGTGCAGGCGCTGCCCGGCGGGCTGGGGCAGGTGTTCGACGTGGCACTTGAGGCGAACAAGCTCAGTTTCGCCGACTGGAATCAGGGCGTGAGCACGCCGCTGACCTGGGATCTGTCGCTGCTGAGCAAGACGGGCACCATGATGCTGATTCTGGGCTTGACCAACTGGCTCACGGAATACGGCAGCAATCAGAACGTGGTGCAGCGCTACATCGCCGCCCGCAGTGATGGCGAGGCGCGCAAGGCGGTGTGGGTGTGCGTGCTGGCGAGTCTGCCGATCTGGGCGTTCTACATGTTTCTGGGCACGGCACTGTTCGTGTTCTATCAGCAGTTTCCGTCGGTCGAGGCCACTCAGATGCTGGACGGCACGCGCAAGGCCGAGGAGATCCTGCCCTGGTTCATCGTCAACGAAATGCCTGCGGGCCTCACCGGCATCGTGATTGCTGCCGCGCTCGCGGCCGCCATGTCTTCGCTGGACAGCAGCATCAATGCCATTTCCACCGTCGGCATCAACGACATCTATCGCCGCTTTGTGCGGCGCGATGCCACGGATGCGCATTATCTGCGCGTGGCCTATTGGATCTCCACGCTGAGCAGTGTGCTGATGATTGCCGGTTCGCTGGCGATCCTGCGCGCCGACACCACGACGCTGCAGGATTTTGGAACGATCATGGTGTCCCTGTTCGGCGGCGGGCTGTTCGGACTCTACGCCATCGCCTTCTGCACAGACAGGATTCGCGGACTGCTGCCATGGATAGGCATAGGGGCCACGTTGCTCTTTACCGGCTGGACCATTGCGCTCAGCAATGGCTGGCTGGCGGGGCCGGCGCCCTTCGATCTGTACTACACCACCATTCTCGCCAATGCCGTCATGGTCGTGGGTATCCTCGCGGCCTGGGGTCTGAAGCGTGCCATGAACAGGCATTGAATCGTCCTGAGCAGGGCGAGGTTTTGATATCGTCATCATTAGTTCTTTCAATTTATAAGGCGGAATTGATCTGTTTAGCATATCGCCCACTTCGCATTCACAGCCAAGAGGACGATATCCATGCCACGCAAGACACTCACCCGTACCCTTCCCCTGCTCGCCGCACTGACCATCGGCGCAGCGCCGCTGATGCTGGCCAATCCTGCATTCGCGCAGGGCGAGCCGCGCTCCACGCAATTCTGGTGGCCGGAACAGTTGAACCTGACCCCTTTGCGTCAGCACGGGGTGGAATCCAATCCGCTGGGTGCGGACTTTGACTATGCCGCCGCTTTCAGCGAACTCGACCTTGACGCCCTGAAGGCCGAGATCGAAGCGCTGATGACGCAGTCCCAGGACTGGTGGCCCGCCGACTACGGCCACTACGGTCCCTTCTTCATCCGCATGGCCTGGCACAGCGCCGGCACCTACCGCGTGGCCGATGGTCGTGGCGGTGCGGCAGGCGGCCAGCAGCGCTTCGAGCCGCTGAACAGCTGGCCCGACAACGCCAACCTCGACAAGGCCCGTCGTCTGCTGTGGCCGATCAAGCAGAAGTACGGCAACAGCATTTCCTGGGCGGACCTGATGGTGCTCACAGGCAACGTGGCGCTGGAGTCCATGGGCTTCCGCACCTTCGGCTTCGCGGGTGGTCGCACCGACGACTGGGAGCCGGATCTGGTGTTCTGGGGCCCGGAGGCCGAATTCATGGCTGACGAGCGACACAGTGGCGACCGTCAGTTGCAGAACCCCTTGGCCGCCGTGCAGATGGGCCTGATCTACGTGAACCCCGAAGGCCCGAATGGGGTACCCGACCCCTTGCTGGCCGCACGAGACATCCGCGAGACCTTCGGCCGCATGGCCATGAACGACGAAGAGACCGTGGCGCTGATCGCCGGCGGTCACACCTTCGGCAAGGCGCACGGGGCTGCGGCACCGACCGGCTGTGTGGGCGCCGAGCCTGCCGCTGCCGCCGTCGAGGAGCAGGGCCTGGGCTGGACCAACACCTGTGGCACGGGCAATGGCGAAGACACCATCACCAGCGGCCTGGAAGGCGCCTGGACCATGAATCCGACGGCGTGGACCATGCAGTTCCTGCAGAACCTCTACGCCTACGAGTGGGTGCAGACACGCAGCCCGGCCGGCGCCGTGCAGTGGGTGCCCTCTGACGCCAGCGCCGCGACTCTGGTGCCCGATGCCCACAACCCCAACGAGCGTCATGCGCCCATGATGCTGACCACCGACCTGGCTCTGCGTTTCGACCCGGCCTATGGCGAGATCTCCCGTCGTTTCCTCGAGAATCCGGAAGCGTTCGAACTGGCCTTCGCCAAGGCCTGGTTCAAGCTGACTCACCGCGACATGGGCCCGCGTGATCGTTATCTCGGGGACGAAGTGCCCGACGAAGTGCTGATCTGGCAGGACCCGGTGCCCGCAGTGGACCACCCGCTGGTCGATGCCGGGGATGTGGCCGAGCTGAAGGAGGCCATTCTCGACTCCGGTCTGAGCGTGCCGGAACTGGTGCGCACTGCCTGGGCGTCCGCGGCCTCCTTCCGGGGCACGGATCTGCGCGGCGGGGCCAATGGGGCGCGTGTGCGACTGGCGCCGCAGAAAGACTGGCCGGTCAACAACCCGCAGGAGCTGGAGCGCGTGCTGGCGCAGCTGGAAGAGATTCAGCAGGAGTTCAACGCGGAGCAGTCCGGCGGCAAGCGCATCTCTCTGGCCGACACCATCGTGCTGGCCGGTGTGGCAGCCGTGGAGAAGGCGGCAGCAGATGCCGGTCATGAGGTCGACGTGCCCTTCACGCCGGGTCGCACCGATGCCACGCAGGAGCAGACGGATGCCGCGTCCTTCGCCGTGCTGGAGCCGACCGCTGATGGCTTCCGCAACTACTATGACGCCCGCAACCCGCGCTCACCCGCCGAGATGCTGGTGGATCGCGCGAACCTGCTGACGCTGACCGTGCCCGAGATGACCGTGCTGGTGGGTGGCCTGCGTGCGCTCGATGCCAATGCCGCAGGCGTTGACCACGGGATCTTCACTGATCGCCCTGGCACGCTGAGCAATGACTTCTTCGTCAATCTGCTCGACATGTCCACACAGTGGGCACCGTCCGCGCAGGAAGGCGTGTATGAAGGGCGTGATCGTGCGACTGGCTACGTGAAATGGACCGCGACGCCCGTGGATCTGGCCTTCGGCTCCAGCTCCGAGCTGCGCTCCATCGCGGAAGTGTATGCGTCCGAGGACGGTCGTGAGAAGTTCGTGCAGGACTTCGTGGCGGCCTGGAACAAGGTGATGATGCTGGATCGTTTCGACATCTGACCAACGGGGATGCCGGCTCGCAGGAGCCGGCTGCTGTGACGGCGACGTGCCTGGCACGTCGCCGTTTTTTTTCACTGCGAGAAACCTGCCGGCACCACGTTGAGGTCGATATCGAACACCGGCGGCACCAGGTAGTAGACCGCCACGACGATCAACACTACAGAGATCAGGTTGACGATGAAGCCCACGCGCACCATTTCCGTGATGCGCAGTTTTCCTGTCGCGAAGATGATCGCATTGGGCGGTGTACCCGCTGGGAGCATGAACCCGCAAGTGGCCGCCAGCGCGCAGGGGATCATCAGCGCGAACGGGTGAATCTCCAGCGTCAGTGCCAGGGAGGCGACCACCGGCAGGATCATGGTGGCGGTGGCCGTATTCGAGGTGACCTCGGTGAGGAAGATGATCAGCAGCGTGGCGCTGGCGATGATCACCACCAGGTTCATGCCGTCGAGCACCGTCAGCTGCGAGCCCAGCCAGTTGGACAGACCGGTTTCGCGAAACCCGGCGGCGATAGCGAGACCGCCGCCGAACAGCAGCAGGATGCCCCAGGGAATCTCTTTCGAATCCTTCCACTCCAGAATGCGTCCGCCCCCGTTCGCGCGCGGCACGATGAACAGCGTCACCGCCGCCGCAATGGCGATCATGCCGTCACGCAGTTCCGGCACCAGGCCCGACCACAGGAATTCCCGGCTGATCCACAGAAAGGCAGCGCTGGCGAACACCGCGGCCACAACTGCTTCCTCGAAGCTGATGCGGCCCAGCTTCGCGCGTTCACTCGCGATCAGCGCCTTGCCGCCCGGGATGCCGCCGATGCGCATGGGGAAGGCGATGCGTCCCAGATACAGCCAGGTCGCCGCCAGCAGGGTGATGACCACTGGCACACCCACCAGCATCCACTCGGCGAAGCCGATCTCGACATCGAACAGCTCCCGCGCCTGCGCTGCCAGGATGATGTTGGGAGGCGTGCCGATCAGGGTGCCCAGACCGCCGATGGAGCCGGCATAGCCCACGCCCAGGAGCAGGGCCTTCTCGAATACCGGGATGTCGACTGCCTCGGGCGTGCCCTGCAGCGCATCGGCCACCTGGGCGGTGATGGCCAGCGCCATCGGGATCATCATCATCACCGCCGCCGTGTTGGACACCCACATCGACAGGAATCCCGTCGCCAGCATGAAGCCCAGCAGGATGCGCTGGGTGCTGGTGCCCACGAAGGCGATGATGGCCAGCGCGATGCGGCGGTGCAGATGCCACTTCTCCATGGCGATAGCGATGAAGAAGCCCCCCAGGAACAGGAAGATGATGTCGTCGCCATAGGCCGAGGTGACG
>JACCEE010599345.1_pt1 | contig 10172 bp, 10 predicted proteins | sample 7449931 | NCBI WGS metagenome assembly JACCEE01 (sample SAMN15323457, study PRJNA562643) | freshwater metagenome | isolation source: river surface water | place: USA:Blue River Watershed | collected 2017-08-19
CCGTAATTAATGAAACTTGGGGCTGTGCTTATGTTGCGCCAAACAGCAGAATGCAATACACCGGAAAGTCGTTTTCAAAACCATTTGCCAAGATTTTTAACTTCATATTGATTGAAGAAAAAAGATACAAAGAGCTCGAACCTGGCGAGATTTTCCCAAAGGGAAGAAAATACGTTTCGCACTATCACGACTTTTTTGAACTACGAATTATCAGGCCAATTACCGAACGGCTTATTTTTGGGGCTAACTACTTCAAATTCATTCAAAACGGAAGGGTTCAGTCGTATGTTCTCTATGGAATTATTTTCATCTTGTCAATTTTCATACTAACAGCACTAAATGTTGTGAAATGAGTCTTTTAATTGCATTCTTAGTATTGCCGATAATAACGATAATCGTGATTCCCTTTTTAAAGGTGAAAGGGAAAGCCATCGTTACGATTTCAGCAATCCTTATTAATGCTTTGATTTCAGGACATTTTGCTATTCAAACACTTTCGGGGCAAATCTTCGATTTTTCGTTTGCCGGAAGTGCAGTTACAGGTCCAATCCGAATTCAGATTGATGCCCTTGCCGGTTGGTTTATACTGATTCTCAACCTCGTTTTTCTAACTGGCTCCTTCTATGGCCTTTTCTATATGAAAGCTTACAAAGAACAACGGAATAACCTTTCGTTGCATTGGATTTCGTTCATACTATTGCATACATCGCTTATCAGTATTTGTGTAATTCAAAACGGGATAGCTTTCCTGATTGCTTGGGAAATAATGGCACTTTCGGCTTTCCTTGCAGTAATTTTCGAACACGAAAAGATGGCAACATTAAAAGCTGGCATCAATTACCTGATTCAATCGCACGTTTCCATCCTTTTTCTGATGATTGGTTTTATTTGGGTTGCGATTAAAGCCGGAAGTTATGATTTTCAGTCAATAACAAGTTATACTCAAACGCAAGGTTCGGCTACAGGCATATTCCTTTTCATCTGTTTCTTTATAGGTTTTGCAATTAAAGCGGGGTTTGTTCCTTTTCATACATGGCTACCTCACGCACATCCGGCGGCACCAACACACATATCAGGAATCATGTCGGGGGTGATGATTAAAATTGGGATCTTTGGAATACTTCGGATGCTTTTGCTGATAAAAGCCGACTACACTTCGATTGGTTTCTTCATCTTGTTCATTTCTGTTGTATCTGGTCTCTACGGCGTAATGCTGGCCATTATTCAACACAACCTCAAAAGATTACTGGCCTATCACAGTATCGAAAACATTGGCATCATCGGTATGGGAATCGGGATTGGTTGCATTGGGTTGGGCAATGGAAATCAACTATTAGCAGCCATTGGTTTTGCCGGGGCATTGCTACACACGCTGAACCATGCCTTATTCAAATCGCTTCTGTTTTATGTTTCGGGAATTGTTTATCAGGCAACGCACACGTTAAATATAGAACACTTAGGCGGGTTGATAAAAAAGATGCCCCAAACGGCGATGCTTTTTTTGTTAGCAGCCATAGCCATTTGCGGAATACCGCCCTTCAACGGGTTTGTTTCAGAGTTTATTATTTATAATGGTTTGTATCAGTGGATGCTGAACGCGGGGCTAGTTTCTCTGGTTGCAATCATTTTTTCGATACTAGGTTTGGTTCTGATTGGCGGTTTGGCACTCTTCTGTTTCACAAAAGCATTTAGTGTGGTGTTTTTGGGGCAACCAAGAGTACCTTTTAATCATGAAATTAAGGACGCTCCATTCCTTCAACGGCTACCACTTTATATAATAGCATTTTTCATTCTGGCAATTGGCTTGTTCCCAAAAAACGTTCTGAATATGCTGGTTAAGCCCGTGAGTCTGTTCACAGGGAAGATTGAACCAACATTCGTACCTTTTCAAGATGGATCTCTTGATGCTCTGCAAACTATTGGTTGGGCTTCGTCTGGCTTCATTGTGCTGATTGCCATCATTTTTCTACTTAGAAAAGTAATCACACAAAAACATAAAGCAACCATCTCATCAACCTGGGGTTGCGGATATGTTGCCCCAACGCCAAAAATACAATACACAGCTTCGTCGTATGCGCGGTCGTACAGCAAGCTTTTCAGCAACATCCTGCTTATCGAAAAAGAGGAGAAAACGGTGTTGGGCATATTCCCAACCGAAGCTCATTTTAAGACCCATCCTTACGACAGGCTCGAAAGAATGTTGATTGACAAACCAATAAAGCTCTATAAATCAATTTTAAGCAGGTTTTTATTCCTCAACAACGGGAAGTTGCAGATTTCTATCTTATACGGAATCATCTTTATTGTTTCGGTTATCTGCATCCCACTTTTTTATGATGAAATTATACTATTTATTGAATTTTTAAAACAACTATAACCATGTTGAGTCTTGTATTAACGGTAATTGCGGCACTCTTCTTCACGGGAATTGTGATCAGGACAAAGAGCCTTGCTTCGGGAAGAAAAGGCCCTGGCATAATGCAGCCCATAAAAGATGTGATCCGTCTTTTCAAGAAAGGGGCTGTGTACAGCGAAACCAGCAGTTTCATCTTCCAAATTGCCCCAACAATTTATCTGGCATCAATTGTGATGGCCATGCTGGTTGTGCCATTTGGACAAACAAAAGGGTTGCTAAGCTTTAGTTGCGACTTTATTTTCTTCGCTTATGTGCTGGCTCTTGGAAAGTTCTTCAGCATTATTTCGGCCATGGATACCGGCAGCAGTTTCGAAGGCATGGGTGCAAGCCGCGAAGCTCTTTACTCAATGTTTGCCGAACCTGCATTCTTTATTTTGATGGGGTCGTTTGCATTGCTAACCGGGTACACTTCGTTTCAGGAAATATTTGCGGCCTTGCATATTGGCTCATACATAAGTTATGCGCTGGCTGGTTTGGCCACTTTTGTGTTGATAATGGTGGCAATGATTGAAAACAGCCGTATGCCTATCGACGACCCAAAAACCCACCTCGAACTAACTATGGTTCACGAAGTGATGATACTCGACAACAGTGGCTTTGATCTTGGTTTGATCTTAACCGGAGGATATTTAAAATTCGCGATTTACGGAACATTGATTTTCAACCTCTTCATCGGAATTATTGATTATCAATATGCTATACCTCTTTTCTTTATCGTTCAATTTTTGATGGCTGTAATAGTTGGATTAATTGAATCGTTTTCGGCAAGGTTCAGAATGAATCACAATGCCCAGTTTATTGTTGCACTCACCTCGGTTTCGCTGCTCATATTCTTTGGAGCGTTACTGATGTTGGGAAAATTTAATTAATCTTCAAAAGACTGAAAATATGATACATGTAATACTCATCGTCTTTATAATAACCTTGTTTTATCTATCAATTGCAAACCGGATGCTCACCTATGTTAAAGTTTTGGCTTTACAAGGTGTATTACTTTTCTTTGTGGCATTTCTGCAACTGAGCGAAATCAATACGCTGAACCTCATATTTATCCTGCTCGAAACCATTGTGTTCAAAGCGATTGCTGTGCCACTATTTTTGGGATATCTGCTTAAGCGTAACAATATTACCCGCGAAGCAGAGCCATTTTTGCCAAACTTTGTATCGCTGATCATTACCACAGCAATTGTTGTGGCAACAATTTTACTTTCAAACAGCATTCTGGATTCGCACCTCGATAAAATGTTCTTCGTAGTTGCGTTATCAACCTTGTTTACAGGCTTATACTTTATTGCGTCGCGCCGCAAAATCATTACACATGTAATGGGTTATATGGTGATTGAAAACGGCGTTTTTGTTTTGTCGATGGCTGTAGGAAATGAGATGCCAATGATGGTGAACCTTGGTGTTATGCTCGATATTTTTGCCAGTGTTCTTATTCTCGGTATTTTCCTGAATAAAATTGGCGATGTATTTAAAGATGTTGATGTTGATCAGCTTACCAATTTAAAAGATTATTAAACAGAAAAAAATTACAACCTATGATTGGAATCTATCTGATAGGAAGTTTCTCGATAGCAATTAGTCTCTTTTTCAGTAAAAACAAGAATTTAACGGTCGGGTTACTGGGCTTGTTCCTCGTTTTGCAATGGATTTTAACTTTCTACGGCATAAATAATATCCGAAGCAACGATTTTGGCTACTTTACTTACGACTCGCTGGCTATTTTGCTGTTAATTGTGATAAGCATCATTGCAGTGCCGGCCATGTTTCACAGCCATATTTACCTCAACGATCAGCCGGCCCCGCCAGAAACCCGTTCAATATACTACGGTGCAATTGTAATGTTGATTACTGCCATTAGTGCAGGATATTTGGCCAACCATATTGCTGTAATATGGATTTTTACAGAAATTACCACGCTTAGTGCTTCGGCGCTGATTTATCATCATCGGAACAAATTGGCTCTCGAAGGAACCTGGAAATATGTTTTCATTTGTGCCATTAGCATCACCTTTGTTTTTATCGGCATATTGTTTTTGAGCCTTTCGCTCGAACATGCAGGTTCCGACGATCTTACATTTGCAAACCTTGTAGCAAACAGCGACAAGCTCAACCCTTTCTGGTTGAAACTGGCTTTCCTATTCATATTCACAGGTTTCACCGCTAAGTTAGGTTTGGTTCCAATGTTTACTGCCGGTGTCGACGCAAAAGACAAGGCTCCGGCTCCTGTTGGCGCACTGCTTTCGAGTGTGTTAATGAACCTTGGCTTTGTTGGCGTTTTCCGTTTCTATGTTGTAATTGCAAACACTCCGCTGCACCACTGGGCAAACCTAGTAATTGGCATTGCAGCTGTGTTGTCAATTTTTGTATCAACAGTTTACATGATCAAGCTGAAAAACATCAAACGAATGTTCGCCTATTCAAGTATCGAACACATGGGAATAGTAATGCTTGGAATTGCTGCCGGAGGAATTGGATATTACGCTGCAATACTGCATATTATCCTTCACGCATTCGTTAAGTCGAGTATGTTTTTCCAGTTTACCCAGCTTTATCGGGTTTATCAGGATAAAAGTATTTACCACGTAGGTAATTACTTCAAATACAACACTGCCGGGGCAATGGTCCTACTTCTTGGTTTTATTAGTGCTACCGCAATGCCACCTTCCGGACTTTTTGTAAGCGAATTCCTTATTTTCAGATCGCTTTTTGAGGCACATCAAATTTTTGTGCTAATTGTTGTACTCTTACTATTAACAATGATTATCTGGGCTTTTGGTAAAAATATCTTCAAAATATTGTTTATCCCTCCGGTCGATTTTGACGATAGCCGTGTTCCAAAAATCAGTCCTTGGGAATCGCTTTCGCAATTTGCATTGCTGGCACTAGCTGTCTATTTGGGATTAAACCCACCGACTGAGTTTGTGAATTTAATTAAGGAAAGTATAATGCTGTTACCCAATTAATATGAGTTATATAAAGATCAAAAATAACCAGACAATACCTGTTTCTGAAATACCAGTGAATGAATATGGTACTTTCTATGATGACAATACCGGGTTAATTTTGGGGCATCCCGAAAGGCATTGTGTCAATTACTTTGGCTACAGACAGAACGATGAAATTAAACTGATTTGTTGTATAGCCGATGATGAAACCCACGAAATATATGTCTCGTCGTGCCTTAACGATGAAGAAGATGTTTTAAAATCGTTTTCGAAAGATTATTTGGGTTTCGAAAAGTTTGAGCGCGAGATACACGAGAACTTCGGGATTGGTTTTTTCGATCATCCTTGGTTAAAGCCTGTGCGTTATGCGTTTAACCGTGCCGATAAATCGAAAACTATTTCCAACTACCCATTCTTCAGCATCGAAAGCGAAGAGCTGCACGAAGTTGGCGTTGGCCCAATACATGCAGGGATTATTGAACCTGGCCATTTCAGGTTTATCTGCAACGGCGAACAAATTCTGCACCTCGAAATTCAACTTGGATTTCAGCACCGAGGAATAGAACAGCTTTTCATCGACAAGAAAAATCTAAACCAACGAACCACTCTGGCCGAAGATATTACCGGCGACACAGTAGTTGGTCACACCACTGCATTCTCAATGGTTTGGGAAAGTTTGTGTGGATTTCAACCTACAAAAGATATTGAATTTGCCCGCACATTGGCGTTGGAAATGGAACGCATTGCCATTCATACAGGCGATTTAAGTGGAATATGTACCGATGTTGCATACCAGTTGGGGAGCTCTGTTTTTGGTCGATTGCGCACTCCAATAATTAATTTCATGCAGGAGTGGGGCGGCAACCGTCTTTCAAAAGGATTGATTAGGCCGGGGAAGAACCAATTCCCATTCACTCCAGCCCTTGCGAAACGGCTTACCGAGGTTCTGGATGCCTACGAACCCGATTTTAACGAAATGGTTGAAACACTTCGCCAGCTGCCAAGTACCTTGTCGAGATTTGAACGGACAGGAATTGTCTCTTACGATGATGTTTTGTCAATTGGCGCTGTGGGAATGGTTGCCCGAATGAGCGGATTGAACCGCGACGTAAGGGCTTCGCACCCATATTACCTCTACCCTGAATTTAAACATGAGCCTGTGATTAAACACCATGGCGACGTTTATTCAAGGGTTCAGATTCGCAGAAATGAAATCAGGCAATCGATTCAATACATTCGCGACATGATCAAAAATGTTCCGGAAATCAATTCAAAAGAGGTTGTGTTGAATAATCCAGCACCCGATTCTTTTACAATCTCGCTTGTTGAAGGTTGGAGAGGTGAAATTTGCCATTGCGCAATAACCGATTCAAAAGGCGACTTAGCGATTTACAAAATCAAAGATCCTTCGTTCCACAACTGGTTAGGATTGGCTTTGGCGGTGAGGAACAACGAGATATCAGACTTCCCAATCTGCAACAAAAGTTTTAACCTTTCATATTCAGGACACGATTTATAATTAAAGAGAAACGAGCCATGTTAGAAAGTCTCAAAATTGTTCATCATCAGGGGAAGCAGTTTATCCCCGATGTTACCACTGCAAAAGTTCCGGGAATTTTCCGTGGACGGCCAATTATTAGCCTCGAAAAGGTAAACGAAGCCGAATTGCAATTGCTGTGCCCAACCGGTGCCATTGGAACAAACCCAGTAAGTATCGACTTAGGGAAATGTACCTTCTGTTGCGAATGCGCAAAACAATTTTCTGAAAAAATAACGTTTACTACCGATTATAAACTATCAACAAACATACGCGAACGCCTGATTATCAAAGAGGGCGAAGATAAGCCAATTGAAGTAGACCCCGATAAAGTAAGGAAAGATATCCGTCAGATTTTTGGCAGCTCGCTAAAACTACGTCAGATTTCGGCTGGTGGCGACAACAGTTGCGAGTGGGAATTGAACGCTGCAAACAATGTTCAGTTCGACATGAGCCGCTTTGGAATCGACTTTGTTGCTTCGCCACGCCATGCCGATGGTATTGTTATTACAGGTCCAATTACTGAAAATATGGCCGAACCAGTTCAGATTTGTTACGACGCTACACCCGATCCAAAAATTATTGCACTGGTTGGAACCGATGCCATTAGCGGGGGGATTTTTGCTGATAGCCCGGCAATCGACCGTCGCTTCTTAGAAAATCATCAAGTAGATCTTTATATTCCTGGAAATCCGGCGCACCCGCTAACTATAATTAACGGGCTGCTCGATCTGACCAGAAAGAAGTAAGTTCAAAAGAACAAAAACACTAATTGTAAAATTCAAATTGACTGTTGTTTACAGCCAAATATTAAGCAATCAAAAGTTTTTAACATTTTTTTGAACTCTGAGGTTCACACGAATACATTTTTCATGCAAATTTGTGTGATTATTTTTTAGAGGAAAAAAGTTTGGCTCATTCTTTGTTTTGAGCCGTATTACAATTATAAACATCGATATAAACAAATAAAATTAATGAGATGAAAAAATTATTCTTATTCTTTGCGGCTTTAATCTGCATAGTTGCAGCTCAAGCTCAAGAACCTGTTGCTGTTGCTGATACAACATTAAAAGCAAAAATTGTTTTTGCCAATATGGATCACGATTATGGCACAATTACAAAAGGTGCTGATGGCGACTGCGTTTTCAAATTTAAAAATGAAGGAAAAGCTCCACTTATCTTATCAAATGTAAAAGCTTCGTGTGGCTGTACAACTCCAATGTGGACAAAAGAACCTGTTATGCCAGGAGCTTCGGGCGAGATAAAAGTTCATTACGATACAAATAGGATTGGTGCTTTTTCGAAGACAATTACAGTATCGTCAAATGCTGAAAATGCTACGATAATGCTACGAATTTTAGGAACAGTAAATGCTCCTGCAGAGGTAACACCTCCAGCCGCTAACTAAAAGAAACTATTTAAAGGCCATGTTCGACTACGGAACATGGCCTTTTTTTTTATTCAATTCTTCATCATTTTATACGTGAAAGTCGTTTTTACTATTCTTATGCTCATAATATCCAATGCCTTTATGACATTGGCATGGTATGGCCACCTCAAATTCAAAGATATGAAGTGGTTTGAATCGCTTCCGCTCATTGCTGTAATCATGATCAGTTGGGGCATAGCTTTATTTGAGTACTTTTTTCAGGTACCCGCCAACAGGGTGGGGTTTAAAGAAAACGGAGGTCCATTCTCCCTAGTTCAGTTAAAAGTTATACAAGAAGCAATTACGCTCATTGTATTTACCCTTTTTACGTTGGTTGCATTTAAAAATGAAACATTCAGATGGAATCATCTTGCTGCTTTTGTTTGTCTGATTCTTGCCGTTTTCTTCGTATTCAAGAAGTAGGAGAGACTATTTCGCTGCTTATTTCTCATCTCTTAATTTATTCTCTCGAACATTAAAAAAACATCAGAATCTCATATCGACGAATAAACACCTCTGAATGACTCAGAATAATTTTTAAATTTGCCCAATACCTATAAATCAAAATATAAAATGAAAAAAGTAGCTATTGGTGTTGATATTGGCGGAACAAACACTGCAATTGGTGTTGTTGACAATGAAGGAAATGTATTGGTAAAAACGAATATTTCCACACCATCTCATGGCGATATCAACAAATATATCAGCGACTTATCCGATGCAATCAACGAACAGATCAATTCGGTAAAGCTTCTGAACAACGAATTGGAAATTATAGGTATTGGCGTTGGCGCACCCAATGGCAACTACTACAAAGGCACCATTGAGTATGCGCCAAACCTCTCGTTCAAAGGAATTGTTCCTATTGCTCAGTTGCTTAAGAATAAATTTCCAGAGCTAGAACACATCTCGTTGACCAACGACGCAAATGCTGCCGCTATTGGCGAAATGATTTACGGCGGAGCCAAAGGGATGAAAAACTTTGTGATGTACACGCTGGGAACCGGTGTTGGAAGCGGGTTGGTTGTTGATGGCAACTTAGTTTATGGTGCCGATGGCTTTGCAGGCGAATGTGGCCACACAATGTTGATTCCCGGAGGAAGGTTATGCGGATGCGGTGCTCACGGGCATCTCGAAGCCTATTGCTCAGCCCCGGGCATGAAACGTACTGCTTTCGAAATTATGGCTCGCGACAATGCAAACAACTGTTTATTGGCTAGTTATACATTTCAGAACCTCGAGTCGAAAAATATTTTTGATGCTGCCGAAAAAGGCGATAAAGTTGCTCTCGAAGTGTTTGAGAAAACAGGAGAATGGCTCGGACAAGGTCTGGCTGACACCGTTCACCACCTTAGCCCTGAAGCAATATTCCTGTTTGGTGGCCCAACTGCTGCTGGCGACTATATTTTCAAACCCGCTAAAGAAAGCATGGAAAAACACCTGCTGCCAATTTTCAAGAATAAAATAAATATCTACCCTTCGAAACTTAAATTGGGCGATGCTGCAATTGTTGGTGCCAGTGCTTTGGTTTGGAAAGAGGTTGAAGCTTAGTTCTGCATTTATTAAATCGCAAATATCACTAAGCACACTTATGTCATTCCTCTAAGGAACACAACGATTTATATCGATTATCTGAAAAATATTGTAATTTTGTTTCGTTATGAAGAGTGTAAGCAAAAATAAATCAATGGTTTTATCTGCTAAAAAGTTAATAGAAGATAAAAAGGATGTACGTGCTTATTTGCGTGGTGAAAAATCAATGAAAGACCTTAATGACAAAGGAATTAAACTCGCAATGCCCTTATAACATCATAACAGATGATAATACTTTCTCCTACG
>JACCEE011409454.1_pt1 | contig 10172 bp, 6 predicted proteins | sample 7449931 | NCBI WGS metagenome assembly JACCEE01 (sample SAMN15323457, study PRJNA562643) | freshwater metagenome | isolation source: river surface water | place: USA:Blue River Watershed | collected 2017-08-19
CGCAGGCAGAGGCTCTGGAGCCGGAGACGCACGCCCCGGACAACGTCTCCTGCCGGATTGCGGGCCGGGTGATGGTGCTGCGCAAGTTCGGCAAGGCGGCCTTCTTTCATCTGCAAGATGAAGGCGCGCGCATTCAGATCTACGCCCGCTTGGACGTGCTCGGCGAGGAGCAGTTCGGCCATTTCAAGAAGTGGGATGCGGGCGACATTGTCGGCGTGGAGGGCAGGCCGTTCAAGACCAAGACCGGCGAGCCGACCATCGAGGCCACGCGCCTGCATCTGATCTGCAAGTCGCTGCGGCCCCTGCCGGAGAAGTTCCACGGCCTGACCGATGTGGAGACCCGCTACCGCCAGCGGTATGTGGACCTGATCGTCAACCCGGAGGTGCGCAGCACCTTCCGCAAGCGGATGGAGATCATCCGCCTGATCCGCGAGTTCCTCAGCAAGCGGGACTTCATGGAGGTGGAAACACCGATGCTCCACCCGATCCCCGGCGGCGCGGCGGCCAAGCCCTTCATCACCCACCACAACGCGCTGGACATGGAGCTGTACCTGCGCATCGCCCCTGAGCTGTACTTGAAAAGGCTGCTGGTCGGCGGCTTTGAGCGGGTCTTTGAGATCAACCGCAACTTCCGCAACGAGGGCTTGTCCACCCGGCACAATCCTGAGTTCACCATGCTGGAGTTCTATCAGGCCTACGCCACGTACCATGACATGATGGACTGCACCGAGGAGATGATTTCCTCCATCTGCCAGCAGGTCAACGGCACCATGCAGATCACCTATCAGGGCACGCCGATCAACTTGGCCCCGCCGTGGCGGCGGATGACCATGACTGAGGCGTTGAGCGAGGTCGCGGGCTTGGATGCGGCAGTGGTGAACGACGACGTGGCGGTGATGGAGCTGGCCAAGTGCTACAAGGTGGAGCTACAGCCTGACTCCGGGCCGGGCAAGGCGCGCACTGGTCTGTTCGAGCTGCTGGTCGAGGAGAAGCTGATCAACCCGACCTTCATCACCTCGTACCCGGCGGAGATCTCGCCGCTGGCCCGCCGCAATGAGGCGGATCCCAGCATCACCGACCGCTTCGAGCTGTTCATCACGGGGCGCGAGATAGCCAACTCCTTCTCTGAGCTAAATGATCCGATTGATCAGCGCGAACGCTTCGTCAAGCAGATTGAGGAGCGCGGCGACGACGAGGAGATACACCCGGAGATGGATGAGGACTTTGTCCGTGCCTTGGAGTACGGAATGCCCTCAGCGGCAGGCGAAGGCATCGGCATAGACCGGCTGGTCATGCTGCTGACCGACTCGCCGTCCATCAGGGATGTGATCCTCTTCCCGCATCTGAAGGCGGAGGGGAGGTAGCGGCGGGGAGATCACGGGGAGTGCTTCCGCTCCCCAATGTACCTTACTGATCAAACAGTTAATTAACAATAGGTAGCATGTTTCCTCTTGGCGAATGTACGGCATACTTCCAATCGGTGGTCGAGGCTGAAATAGATGAACCTATCTCAAAAAGAACGAAGCAAAATAACCGAGCATGCAAGCAGCAAGAACGCCAAGAAATTATTAGCATGTCGGTCATATCTGACAACCAATCGCCTGAAATTTTGCAGCCAAGCAAAAAGCCGTTCGACTTTCTAGCGGCGTTGATACCGCCTGAGCTTTCGTCCGTCCTGAGTTTTCGCCTTCGTCCGGTTGCGGCGGTGCGGAGCAATCATCTCAACGCCGTGCTTTTTCAGAAGATCATTATCGATCTTGTCGCTGTCGTATGCTTTGTCGCCGATGAGTTTTTCAGGCTTTCCGGGAATAAAAAGGCTGTCAAGCGCCGTTTCCGCCAGCTTCACCTCATGCGGCGAAGCACTTGCAAGGCAGGCGGCGACAGGAAGACCGGAAGCGTCCGTAATTGCCATGATCCTGCTGCCTTTGCCCCGTTTTGTCCGACCGACGGTGCCGCCCCTTTTTTTGCCGGAACAAAACTGCCGTCTATAAACGCCTCGCGGAGGTCAATTCCGCCGCGCTCCTGCAAATCTGTAGCCAACTCTCTGATAATGCGTTGGAACACACCAGCCTTCGTCCATTGCTGGAACCTTCTGTGGCAGGTCTGGTACGGCGGGTATCGGTCGGGCAAATCCTTCCAAGGCGCACCGGTGCGCAGCACCCAGAGGATGCCGTTCAAAACTTCACGCGGATTGCGTGGCTTGCGACCGCGTGAATCTTTCTTGCAAGCCGACTGGGCAATGACCGACTCAAGCCTACTCCATTGCTTGTCTGTGAGTTCCATAAGATAACTTTAACAAACTTAAGGGTATTGTTTCAATTTATTTTGAGATGGCTTGAAGTAAACTGGAAAAAGTAATGCCCTGAAACCTAAGCGGCTTCAGGGCGGCAACATACGATAACGATTCGTAAATGCTGATTATGTCTATTAAATAGCAGGATTGCTATAAATAGTATAAGTGCAGTCGCCTTCGCTATCAGGTCTCCATCCTAATGAGTAAAATTTTCCGCTCCTCATATAAACGATATTGTAATGGAGGTTGCTTAAAAGAAAATCAATAAAACTGTATTTGAATACAGCTAGCAACGCCGTAGTTGCAGAATTGCTTGTTGAAGCAGAAAACTGTCCAGTCTGTTTATTCTTTGTAAGCGATAAAGCTGCTATCAAACTGGAATCAGTCTTCACTGTAGAATCTGAAAAAAATTCCATAACCTTTACGTTTGCATACTGAGGGGTACAGTTGCCAGATTTAACTCCAACATAATGCACCGCTACGCTTGAGACATCTTGCTCAAACTTCACATATATCGTTCTCAGGCTAATAGACTTTGTGAAACTATACCAATCTGTAGCCGCATTAGAAAGATGCAGAGTTAAAAAAGCAACAAACCAGTCAATGCTAACGATTTAAATTTAATAACCTACTCCTTGTTCAGATTAAGATATCCACATGCTGCCACACTTCCCATTAGCTTATTACAAATAGGAATCCTTATTTCCCTTCCGAATACTGTGTATTTTTTATTCAATCTACAGCTACCTCCGTATATTTTTTACCCATCCTGTTAAACTTGCTTCCCTCTCAGCAGATATGGCTTGCTTTTGCCAATGTCTGCGAACAGAGTCTCGCACGAAAAGACTTGCGCTGCCGCCACAAAAGCAAAAGGGTTCAGGCGGTCAGCCCGAACCCTTTCTCTTTCAGCCGTGGTATCGGCCAGATGCGCTAATACGGCCTCATGGTCCAGATGCCGCAGGGGCAGGTGTCGGCGCAGAAGCCGCAGGCGATGCACTTGCTGTCGTCGGAGACATAGCGGTAGATTACGCCGTCCGCCGCCTCTTCCGGCGCAAGCTCCTCGCGGGAAATGGCGTGGGTCGGGCACATGGTCTCGCAGAGGTGGCAGTCGCGGCAGGAGCCACAGCTCAGGCAGCGGGCCGCCTGCTGCTCCTCGGTTTTGCCCTTGTCCTCCGCCGGGTCGTAGTGAGCGATGGTCAACGATTCGTACTGAATAAGCTTTTTGGCAAAAGGCTTCCACGCCTTGCCTTCTATCTCTGCGATCAGATACTCCGCCGTGCGCTTGGCCGCGCCAAGGGCGTTGGTCGCCAAACCAGGCCGCTCCACGTCGCCGACCGCGAGAATCTTCGGATCGCTGGTGCGGCCTGCCTCATCGGTCTTGATCCATGAACCGCCAGCGATTTTCACCACATTCACGCTCTCCGGCAGGAAGGGCAGGCTCGGCACATCGCCAATAGAGATAATGACGGTCTGGGCAGGAATCAGCTCGCCTTTATCGGTGACAAGTCCTTGTTCCGTAACCTCTTTCGTCATCACCGGCCAATTGAAGACCGCGCCCAGTGCCTCGGCAGCCTCGCGCTCCTTGCCGAAAGCGAGAGGCTTCTGGATGTCCACTAAGGTCACGGAATCCGCGCCCAATCTGTAGCACTCCGCCGCCACGTCGCAGCCGACATTGCCCGCGCCGATGATCACCACCTGCTTGCCGGTCGGCAGCGGATGCTCGCTTTTCGCCGCCTTCAGGTAATCCAAGGCCGGAATCACGCGCTCATGGCCTGCGAAAGGAATGGTCTTCGGCTGATGCGTACCGACCGCAATCAGGACATAATCGTACTCGGTCTTGAGCTGTTCAACCCGCTCTTTGCTCATGCTTTCGCCAAGATGAACGCGGATATTTTCGCTCTTCTTGAACCGCTCCACCTCCATCTCCCAGACCGCTTTAGACAGACGTTCCCACGGAATGGTCTGCGCTAGCTTGCCGCCCAGCTGCTCGCCTTTCTCAAAAATGTGGGCCTCAATTCCGGCCAACGAGAGATGCCGGGCCGCCGCCGATGATCGCCACTTTGCGGCCAGTTGAAGGCTTGGCCTTAGGCGGATCCACGTTGTGTACCGCTTGGCCTAAGATCGAGACATCAATGGAGAAATCTATCTTCTTGCGCGAGCAGTTCTTGATGCAGAGGTTGGGGCAGATCGTGCCGCAGACCGAGGCCGGAAACGGCGTGTAGCGCAGCAACATCTCATAGGCTTCCTCGTTCCTGCCCTCGCGGATCATCCGCAGCCGGTCAATGGTCGGGATGTGCATCGGGCAGTAGTAGGTGCAGGGCGCGGCGGAGTCCCGGTTGACCCACCAAGGCCGACGGCGGCGCAGCTCGCCGGTCTCAATCACGCCGATCACCGAGCGATCGAGGGTCGGGGCAAGGTCGCGAACGGGTCGCCGCCGCCAAAACCTGCGCTCCAGACGCGCTTGGCAAATTCGGACATTGGCATCGGGCCGGAGGACAGCAGGGCGCGCTCCTGCGGGCTGACCGCAGCAAGGATGTTCCATTCCTCGCGTTTGCTCAATGTTTCGAGCAGTTCCGGCCTGCCAATGGCGTTCAGATATTCCGGCATTCTCTCCATCAGCCACTGCCATTCCTCGTCCGTGGGCTGGCAGAGCTTGGCGTTGGTGCGGGCATAGCTGCCGTCTATCTTGCCGCCGAGCTACTTCTGCTTTTCAGATTGAAGCAAACGAGCTTCCATTTGTGACAGACGCTGCTCTGTTGCTTCGACAGAGAATTTTTTGAGATAATTGGCACGTCCAAGATTGCTGACAATGAACCGCTCTGTTTTTTTCTTTTGTCCGGCATCGAAACTATCGAATTTTGCAAGCAGATATCGACTAATTTTCAGATACATGCGTACAGTTAGCTGAGGGTCGTCACTATGTGTCCAAGCATAACCAAAAGCGGTCAAATCATCACCTTCGAGTACTCTGTTTGCCAAAGCTGGAACAGCTTCGTCTAATAAACCAGATTCCACCAACACATGAATCCCGATTATGCTGATGTTTTGATTTGCATCTGCGGCAGCAATGCGTGCAACTTCGACTTTTTCCTCTAAAGGTAAATTGTCTATATAATTCTTTCCTTTCCATATACTTTCATTGTTGACGACTATATGTCTAAGTTCGACCATATTCGCACGTTCATGCGCAGCTTCACAGCCTGTTGGCAGGAGGAATGCAAGGAAAATCATCGCATTGACAAAAAGCTGCATCAGCATTTCAATAATGTTTGAAATATTTAACTGCATGTTACCCTCATCCAGTTATCGGGGACAAATTCAAAATAACGAACAAAATTTGTCCCCGGAAAACTATCGGTTAACTATAACCCTGTTGAGTTATAGTTCTGACCATCATCAGTAGCCTGCTTTCCGTTCTGACTATGAGGAACCGTAATTGTTATCGCGCTATTGCAAGTGCCGCCACGACCATCGTTAGCTTCAAAGCCAATTTGATAAACGCGACCATTGCCAGAACCATCGCGTTCGGCTCTGATTTTGGCCACGCCAGTTCCAAGACCTGTGGCATCTGGGGCCGTCTTGTCAGAATTACCCAATACCGGCTCATCTTGAGTGATAGATTTAATGATTATACTCACAGCGTCTCCATCGGGATCAGTAATTCCTGACACGGCCTGCATATCGGTTGATGTGAACTTATTATTCGGCGGCCAAAGATTAATTCGCACGTTGGATGCTGGGCTGCAATCAGGAGGTTGATTCTTTGGAACCGTAAGCAGTTTAACAGTATCACTGTTAGTTATATTCGTATTGCTTGTGCTGGTGGCAGTAACAGTAAGTGAAACACTTGTATTGTCGATAACATCTTCAGATGGATGAAGGTCAACTTCAAGGAAAGAAGATTCGCCTGAAGCAAGCGTAAGCTGAGCCGGTGTTACTCTTGTGATGAATGATTTACTATCTACAGCAGTCATACGGAATTCAGCGGTGCTGTCGCCAAGATTTTCCACTTTGAACCGCAGAGTTGTAGTCACACCGGCAGGCAGGCGGTCAGTTTCTGTCTCAGCATCAAGGCTGACCTTGACGGTCTGCGCCCTAAACAATGTCGGGTAAAGACGTTCGTATTGTTCGCCGGATTCATCAATTCCTGAAACAGCAACACGAAACGGCACATTAGGCAACGTCACTGTTCCTGCAAACTCATCAAAAGCAGCATGGGGATCGCCAGTTGCCAAGGTAATCGGTTCAATAGTGTTGCCAAATTCATCTACAAAACGAAATTCAGCACTGCGGTAATGACCGATCATGTGAGATTGAACGATAGGTGCAGTATTGACAACCGGCTGTCCTGCTATTGTTCGATAAGCACCAGCAGGCTCGAATAGCTCGACAAACTCAACGGTGTAAATATCAAGCGGACTATTGGCCTGCGCAGACATGGCAAAGTTTCCATATCCAGAACTTGACAGCTTCCACTCACCATGCTCAGGATCATTGACAGTGATGATCGTGCCATTATTGAGTTGCGTTATCGTCACTCCTGTATCTCCATCCTGTACAAGACTGCTGTTAGGTCGCATAAGGGCAACTGAATCCTTGGTATCCATTGTTGTAGAAAAAACTACAGTGCTGATAGTGGAATCTACCAGTGCTGTGAGCTGGCTGGAGCCACTTCCAAATGTACCTTTAGTGCGATTGATGGTAATAAAGTCGCCAGAAAGCTGAGGCCGCACAAGATCAAATACTTTGTCCAGTTCATATGGACTGAGAACGAATAACTGACCGCCAGTATCCTCTGCATTTTGATAGTAAGCAGGCGAGATCGGCGAGCAGCTACCGGTCAGCAGAGGCGTAATTTTAATCCGTTTGGCCTGAGCAGCCGCACTGATGGAATTCGCTAAAGACGCATCTTTTGCACTGGCATCAGTAAACAGATAGATATTGGAATCATTGCGACTGGAGCCTATAGCCTTTAGGAGTCCACTTTGAGAGTATTCAGGACAATCTCCGCCTCCTGATGGATAAAGTGAATTAACTTTAGATAGATACGCTACGGTATCCTTGGTGGTATAAGCTGAACCGACATCAGGATCGCCATACCGAACCAGCAAATATTCATCTGGCTCTTTGTCTGTTCCAGCGTAGTTGTCAACAATCTTCTTGACCTGCGCCTTAATTTGATCTATCTCTTCCCCCATGCTGCCGGTATCATCAATCACCATGCCCAATGTTCCATTAATCCGCATAAGAGCCTTGATTGCCTTAGCATTGCCCGCAACACCAGAAGCATCGAGAATTTGATTTAAATAGTCTGTAGTTGCTGTGCTGCCGAGACTATGGGCTGTGCCATAGCCTGCCCGGCTTGAATCATCTTTATTGATGCCATTACACGATTCTATAAGTCCTGGACCTCCGTGGTAACATTTGCCAGAAGGTGGCTCCCCACATCCCGTAAGATAGATATAATAACCACTTGTTAAACTAGTCAAACCAGGGCCGCTTAGAACTGCCGGATTACCTGGACAAAAGGCTATAGTTGCCAGAGGATTGGCCATAGCCGATCGTCCAAGAGCAGTGTTGATGCTGGTTCTACCTATTTCTACCCAATTAGAGTGGGCATAAAAATCCTGAAGCGTATGAAGAGCTGTTCCAAGCGACTCACGCGCCTCCTGTCCGTCAGGACTTGATGCGGTAATTTTTGAAACAACATTTTTTCTCATGGTGATCAGGTGATTTGATGCTTTTGAAAACTCCTCCGCATCAAAATGCCTGTATGAGTCAAAAAAATTATCTATATCTGTTCCACTGTTAGCTTTGCGTATCTCAAGGATAGCTTTTTCAGCAAAAGAGAGATTCTCTCCATCTACCGTTCTCGTGGTACCGGGAAGGATATCTTGACATATTTCTTCATGAATAGTCGGTTTAAATGCCCATGCTCTTCCTGAAAAAAGTAAGAGCATACAGCCTGCGACACATAACTTTCTTTCCATTTTTCAATCTCCTTCAAGATTAAATTTCAATGCAGCTTCGTAAGCTGCAACTATACTCATTACTCCGGCTTATCCTTCCTCTTCGGCTTCTTCCGCTCGCTCTTCCTTGTGCCGCCGACCATTTCGTATTCCGAGGAATCCGGCCCTGAAATCCCCTTAATGACCGACCGCACCTGCACGATATAATCGCTCACATTCTCCGCCACATTTGCCTTACTGTTGACTAACTGCGTCCTCTGGGCGTTCACTTTGTCCAGCTCGCTGATGATATTTTCCAGCGCGGCAATCCTGTTCGCCATCTCCGCCGCTGAAATCCCCGCAGGCACGTTCGCGCCCATCTGCTCAAGGGCCTCTTTGATCGCATGGGCTTCCTGCAAGAGCTTCGGAATGCTTACTGTCAGCATAATGGCCTCCTGTTTCTTTCCTATAGCCTATCATTGTGTCACCATGACAAGCCATTTTCTTCCTATAACCGCCCAGTGAAACAAACTGAGCACATATTTTTTAATTATGAAGGCTCATAGGAAGAAATTGGCTGCTCATTTTTTTCCTATAGCTGCCCAGTTTTTAAAACTCACTGCTCATAGTAAGAAAATGGCAGCCCAATTTTTCACTATGACCTCTCAGTTTGTTTCAAGGATACCTTCTTGACAAAAACTGACCAACCTGCCTGCTCCCATGAAGCCTAATTGTACAAATGAGAATGTTTCTCAAAAAACAAGTAGCTACCAAACTTATTTTGCAAGCATACAACTTTTACCAAATCCGTCAAGAAATATTTCCGGGCCGCACGAAAAGACTTGCGCTGCCGCCATAAATGCAAAAAGGGTTCAGGCAATCAGCCCGAACCCTTTCTCTTTCAGCCGTAGTATCGGCCAGATGCGCTAATACGGCCTCATGGTCCAGATGCCGCAGGGGCAGGTGTCGGAGCAGAAGCCGCAGGCGATGCACTTGCTGTCATCGGAGACGTAGCGGTAGTTCACGCCGTCCGCCGCCTCATCCGGCGCAAGCTCCTCGCGGGAGATGGCGTGGGTCGGGCACATGGTCTCGCAGAGGTGGCAGTCACGGCAGGAGCCGCAGCTCAGGCAGCGGGCCGCCTGCTGCTCCTCAGTCTTGCCCTTGTCCTCCGCCGGGTCGTAGTGGGCGATGGTCAAGGACTCGTACTGAATCAGCTTCTTGGCAAAGGGCTTCCATGCCTTGCCTTCCATCTCCGCAATCAGGTATTCCGCCGTGCGCTTGGCCGCGCCGAGGGCGTTGGTCGCCAAACCGGGCCGTTCCACGTCGCCGACCGCAAGAATTTTCGGATCACTGGTACGCCCAGCCTCGTCGGTCTTGATCCACGAGCCGCCAGCGATTTTCACCACATTCACGCTCTCCGGCAGGAAAGGCAGGCTGGGCACATCGCCGATGGAGATGATGACCGTTTGCGCAGGGATAAGCTCGCCTTTGTCCGTGACAAGTCCTTGTTCCGTAACCTCTTTCGTCATAATCGGCCACTTAAAGACCGCGCCAAGAGCCTCGGCAGCTTCGCGCTCCTTGCCGAACGCCAGTGGCTTCTGGATGTCCACTAAGGTCACTTGATCAGCGCCGAGCCGGTAACACTCCGCCGCCACGTCGCAGCCGACATTGCCCGCGCCAATAATCACCACTTGCTTGCCGGTGGGCAGAGGATGCGCACTCTTCGCCGCCTTGAGGTAGTCAAGGGCCGGAATCACCCGCTCATGGCCGGGGAAAGGAATGGTCTTCGGCTGATGCGTGCCGACCGCGATCAGCACGTAATCGTACTCTGCCTTGAGCTGCTCGACCCGCTCTTTGCTCATGCTTTCGCCAAGATGAACGCGGATATTTTCGCTCTTCTTGAACCGCTCCACCTCCATCTCCCAGACCGC
>JACCEE011333091.1_pt1 | contig 10170 bp, 8 predicted proteins | sample 7449931 | NCBI WGS metagenome assembly JACCEE01 (sample SAMN15323457, study PRJNA562643) | freshwater metagenome | isolation source: river surface water | place: USA:Blue River Watershed | collected 2017-08-19
CCCCTTTGCCCTTTTTTAATTCCTGAATTTATTCGCCCTATTTATTTGTCAATTTAAAGATCTGCAGATATAAGTCAAAAATTTATCGTGCAAACAAGACGCTCACCAACCACAAACTGAGCGCGGGTACAAACAACAAGATGGCCATTCGAATAATGTCCCAGGCCAAGAACGGCATCAAGCCTTTGTAGGTTTCAGACATTGGAACGTCACGTGCCAGGTTGTTAACCACATACACATTCAATCCAACGGGTGGCGCAATCAAACCAAAGCTCACGGTCATGAGCACCAAAATACCAAACCACAGCGCTTTGAGTTCGTAAGACAGGCCCCACAAGTCAAGCGCCATCACAGCCGGGAATATGACGGGAATGGTCAATAACAGCATGGACAATTCGTCCATCACACAGCCGAGCAAAATGTACAAAATCAACACAGCCGTAACGATTCCCAATGGCGCCACGGGCAAACCAGAAACCCAAGCAGCCACCATTTTGGGCATTTCGGTCAGTGCCAATGTGGCGTTCATCATGTCGGCGCCGATGAAGATCAAAAACACCATGGCAGTGGTTTCAGCAGTGCTCAACAAAGCGGATTGCATGCCCGGTAGCTTGAGTTCTTTTTTGACAAACCCCAACAACATGGTCAAGACAGCGCCCACACCAGCCCCCTCGGTTGGAGAAAAGACACCGCCGTAAATACCGCCAAAAACAATCAAGAAGACGCCAACAATTGGCCAGATGGCGATCAATGCTGGCACCTTTTCTGACCATGACTGGGCTGGACTTAACGGCGCCATATCGGGTCTGGAACTGGCATAAAGAAAAATAACCACCAGATAACCAATCATGGCCAAGATACCCGGAATGATGGCCGCTGCAAACAACTTGGCAATATTTTGTTCCGTCAAAATGGCATACACCACGAGTGGTACGGAAGGCGGAATCAAAATCCCCAAGGTACCACCAGCGGCCAATGACGCTGTAGACAAACGCCCCTTGTAGCCATGTCGACGCATCTCTGGATAAGCCACTTGCGTGATAGTGGCCGATGTGGCCACTGACGAACCACAGACCGCACCAAACGCGCCAGCAGACAACACAGACGCCATGGCCAGGCCGCCACGCACATGCCCCACCAGTGCGGCAGCTGCCTTGAACAAATCACGGCTGAGTCCACCTTGCGTTGCAAACTGACCCATCAATAAAAACAAAGGAATGACACTCAATTCATAAACCGTCAAGCGCGCGACTGCGCTGCCCTTGAGAAAATTAAGTGTGGTGTTGACATCGCTCATAAGCCCATAACCGATCAAGCCGGGAATGAACATGGCCACAGCGATTGGCACACGCAGGGCCATGAGCAAAATCATGACCACAAACATGGTCAAACCAATTTGGGGAGCCCATGACATCATGCTTGCACCTCTTTTTGAGGTGATGAAGCACCCGTCAATACTTGTATCAATGCCACCCAACCAGCTAGCGCCAAACCGGGTGCCAAACAGGCATACGCCCACCACATGGGCAAGCTGATGATCATGGTGGTTTCGCCCGCTTCACGAACCGACATGGCCCCAATGCTAGTTCGCCAGGCCAACAGCCAATACAAGACAATGAACAGCAAATTGCCCATGCCATCTAGCGATTTTTTGGTCTTGTCAGAACTGGACTGTGTGAAAAAATCAACAATGATGTTGGCCCTTTGCAGCTGGCAATAAGGCAGGCAAAGTGAGATGGCAAAAGCAATCCCCATTTGCGTCATTTCTACATCCCCAGGAATGGGCTGGGACCAACCGGCTCGCATGATCACACTCAATGTGGTCAACAAACCTGTGATCAATGCAACCGCTGCACCCACCACCCCAAAGGCACGGCACAACGGGGCCATGAGCAAGGTTGAAAAAGTCATTAACAGTCCAGTCTCAAAAAGCAATTCTGCCCCTCAATTCGAGGGGCAGATTTAGGATCACTTAGAGTATTTTTTAATCAAGTCTCTAGCATCCTGCAACATTTGTTTGCCAGGCAAACCACGTTTGTCCATGTCAGCTACCCACTCTTCATAGAGAGGAGCAGATGCCTGAATCCAACGGTCTGTTTCTGCTGCATCGATTTTGTTGAACACGTTACCACGTGCAATCGCTGCATTGCGACCGGGTACTGTAGCCTCATCCCAGTAACGTCCAATGGTGCGAGACAAAGCAGCACCGCTATGCTTGTCGATCACGCTCTTCAGATCGGCAGGCAAGCTGTCGTACTTGGCTTGGTTCATGGCCATCACAAAACCAGCGGTGAACATAGAGGGGCGGCTCTGTTCAATTTCGGTGTGATATTTGCTAACCTCGTGCAACTTGAAAGCTGGAATAATTTCCCATGCTGTCATGAAGCCATCGATGGTGCCTTTGGTCATGGCGTCGGCCACTGGTGGAATAGGCATGCCCACTGGGGTTGCACCTAACCTTGCCAACAACTTGGAAGACTGGCGGCTGGCGGCACGAATTTTCAGACCCTTGAAGTCATTCATGTTACGAATGGGTTTGGCAGAGGTACTGACAAAGCCTTCGTCATGAACCCATGTTGCCAAAATTTTGGAACCCGTAAATTCTTTGGTGGCGTACTTGCTGTAGTAATCCCAAGCCGCAGCAGATGCTGCTTCAGCGGTGTTGGTCATGAATGGCAACTCCAGTGCTTCCATGATGGGGAAACGACCAGGTGTGTAGCCAGGCAATGTCACCACCAAATCGTCTACACCGTCTTTGACGCGGTCGACCAACTGAGCTGGCGTACCGCCACCCGACATAGCGGGCAAGATCTGGCAGCGCATGCGGTTGTTAGAGTCTTTGGCGATGGCCTCACACCATGGCACCACCACGCGAGTGTGCCCCATGGCCACGGTTGGCCAAATGTGGTGCACTTTCAGAATTACTTCTTGAGCTTGCGCTTGCGCAGCTGCTGCAAGGGCCAGCACTGCGGCACCTTGAATGAATCGTTTTTTAAATGTCATGGTTGTCTCCTAGTTGGTTGGTAAGTTGGTGAAAAAATTCTGTTTATTCATTCAGATGTCTAAGACTAGAGCGGCCGTCTGGCTGCGCGAGCAACAAATCATCATCTGCTGGTTGGTAGCCTGCTCTTCAGGTGTTAGAAACATGTCCCAATGATCGGGTTGTCCTGCCAACACCTTGGTTAGGCAAGTGCCACAAACACCCTGCTCGCAGGCAAAAGGCACATCGACACCGGCATCACTCAGCACGCGCAAAATAGACTGGTCAGCAGGCACACGATATGTTTCACCACGCTGGGCCAGTTTCACTTCAAAGCTACCATCGGCGCCCAGTGGAACTTGGGTCAAGTCATCTTGGCTCATGCAGCAGCTCCTGTTGTGTTTTGCGATGGAATTTTGACCTGATTTTGCTCTTGCTCTTGCGCCAACATGCGATCAATGATTCGGCGCGATTGCACACCACCCGAATCGATATTGAGAAGCAGCAATTTACGCTCGGGCCACAGGCTGATATTGGCCTGCTGCAATTGCAACATCTCCATGTCTTCGTTGAAAATTCTGCCTTGTCCTTCACGGATTTTGACCGTGAGCTCGGCATCATTGGGTTTGAACTGGCGCGCCATGCCCCAGTGATACCAATGCGAAGTTTCAGTTTCGGGCGTAATGAAGTCCACCACCACGCTGTAGGCTTTGTCTTCAGGGGCGGCATTGAAACCACCCCGACCTGCCAGTGCGACCCCCACATCAATCATGATGTGAGTGGGCGGCGTGAAGCGACAAATTTGCCAACGGTCGACCTTGGCTTTGGGATCAAGGCCGTTGGCACTCATGGCCATCTGCCAAAACGGCGGGGCTTGAATGCCCTCCATGTGGCGCTGCAAAATAACCTTGTCACCTTCTACGGTTGTCTTGCAGGGTGTTTCATCAATCTCGGGCTGACCAATGCTGTTGGCATGCACATAAGTTTCGTGAGTTAAGTCCATCAGGTTGTCGATCATGAGCCGGTAGTCTGCTTTGACATGGTACAAACCGCCGCCATAAGCCCATTCAGGATTGTCAAAAAACTCAAAGCTTGGCATCAAGGCCGCATCGACTTGCGACTGATCGCCAGGCCAGACCCAAACAAATCCATAACGCTCAATAACTGCATAACTCTTGATGGCTGGAAAACCACGCACACGCTGACCTGGCATGTGCACAGTTTTGCCCTCACAACCCATCTCTAAGCCATGGTAGCCACAGACCAATTTGCCGTCGCAGACCTTGCCCAAAGACAAAGGCGCACCCCGATGGGGGCAGAAGTCTTCAACAGCAGCCACTTTGCCTTCAGGGCCTCTGAAAAAAACCATTCTTTCATTGCAAATGGTGCGGCCTAAAGGTCGCACGCCCAAGGCCTGCAGTTCATCCATCGAACAGGCCACGTACCAAGTATTTTTAATAAAAATAAGTCACCTCTTGTTTTTAATCAGTTGCACACCCGGCGTGACCGAGGGTTGCGGATTTTGGAGGGCCAAGCCCAAGTTGTGGCGGGCAATGCGTGAATGCTCACGCATCAGGGCTTCGGCACGGCCAGCTTCACGCTGCGCAATGGCTTGCAGAACTTGACGGTGCTGGTGCTGCGCCACAACCAACAAATCTCGGGCGTCTGGCTTGCTTGCCTGAACGCCTACAAAGCCGGATGCAGAAGCAAACGGCAAACTCGATGCGCGCTCAATTTCGCGAGCCAACACAGCGCTACCGGCCATCTCAGAAAGTAACCTGTGGAAATTGGCATTCAAACGCACGTACTCAGAAAAAGCTTCGTCATCCAGTCCGCTCTGGTGCATCAATTGATCAATTTGATCGAGACATGCTTCAGCCTCTTGCAGCAGAACAGGGCTGACACCTCGTTCAGCAGCCATTCGGGCTGCAAGGCCTTCAAGGGTGCCTCGGAGTTCGATGGCATCGGCAACATCGTGCTCAGAAAAAGTGCGCACTGCATAACCACCACCTGGCAAGGCATCAAGCAAACCTTCTTGCCCCAAACGCATCAAGGCCACCCGAATGGGCGTCCGTGACATGCCCAAGCGCTCGACCAAAGCCAACTCGGCAATGCGACTGCCCGCAGGAAGGTGACCGGCCAAGATCAATTCGCGCAGGCGTTGCTGCGCCTTGACTGACTGCGTACCGGCTTCTTCGGCAGCTTCTACGTCCTGAATTGGGAAGGTCACGGCGGGCATGGCTGGGATTTTTGGAAAAATGGATTAAACCACTCACAGCGCAATGCTGTATACAGAATGACCCTAATATCCCCAGTTTTGCTCGACTATTGTGCAAAAAAGTGGATTTTGGTATACCAAAACCTAAAAATATTGAATCAGTCCCACGTTTAGATTTCGAAGAATTTCATTGGCTTATTGCAAATGCTGGCTAAGCAGCTGCGCCACGTGGATGGCATCGCGGTTGGCACCGTCTTTAATTTGATGGCGACAGCTGGTGCCATCGGCCACCACGATGGCATCTGCCTTAGCGCGAACAGCTGGCAACAAACTCAGTTCTGCCATTTGCATCGACACCTCGAGGTGATTGGCCTCGTAACCAAAACTTCCCGCCATGCCGCAGCAACTGCTCTCAATCAATTCAGGCTTGGCCTTGGGAATCAGTTGAATCACTTCCATGACTGGCGACATGACACCAAATGCTTTTTGGTGACAATGACCATGCAACAAAATGGGTCGCTCAGCAGCCTTGAGTTTTTCTTTTAAAACTTCCAACTGTTTGTTTTTGTTTTCTCGAGCCAAAAATTCTTCTAAGAGCATGGCTTGCTGACTCACCACATGGGCCGCGTCTCCCAATCCGAGCACCAAAGCCTCATCGCGCAGGGTCAGTAAGCATGAAGGCTCTAGACCCACAATGGCAATTTGTTTTTGTGCAAAGGGTAACAAGGCATTGATCAACTCTTGTGCATGCGCCTTTGCAAAGTCAACCATGCCATTGGCCAAATAGGTTCGACCGCAACACAAGTGCTTTGACCCTGTTTCGTTTTGGAGGCCCTCTTTGATGGCCACATGAACGCTGTAACCAGCGGCCTTCAGTACGCGCATGGCCGCAAGGGCGTTCTCTGATTCAAAGTAGCCGTTGAAGGTGTCGACAAACATCACAACAGGTTTGGCAGCCTGCAAAACTTGTTCACGTGTAACGCCTTGCGCGGCAGCATTGAAGAAATGATCTGAATGCCACTTGGGCCAACTGCGCTGTGCCGAAAGGCCCGTCATTTTTTCAGCCAATCGAGCCATCCAAGGCATGCTGTTGCGCAAATTCAATACACCGGCCCAGGGCGCTGCCAAATGTGCATAGCGTGGCAAATGAGAAATTAAACGGTCCTTCAGTGTGAAGCCATTCTTGGCTTTGTATTGGTGAGTAGTTTCAATTTTCATGCGGGCCATGTCGACACCCGTTGGGCAATCGCGCTTGCACCCCTTACACCCAACGCACAAGTCCATGGCTTGCTGAACTTCTTCACCACACAAAGCATCTTTACCAAGTTGGCCGCTCAATGCCAATCGCAATGTGTTGGCCCGGCCCCGCGTGAGGTGCTGCTCATCACGTGTGACGCGATAACTGGGGCACATGGTGCCTGCATCAAACTTTCGACACGTGCCATTGTTGTTGCACATCTCTACCGCTTTGGCAAAGCCTTGCGCCGGATCGCCACCGGTGCCCGGTGCAGTCGTTTGCTCTGTTGCAGGATCGTTTTGAACATCCCACACGCGCCAATCGAGTACGGTTTTTAATGGAATAACTTGATACCGATTGCCGTACCGCATCAGGGAGGTATCGTCCATTTTGGGTGGATTGACAATGCGCTGCGGTGACAACAGTTGAATGGGATCGAGATGTTGTTTGATGCTGGCAAACGCTTGTGTAATTTGAGGACCAAACTGCCACTCAATCCATTCACCACGGCACAAGCCATCCCCATGCTCGCCGCTGTATGCACCTTTGTACTTGCGGACCAAAGCACTGGCCTCTTCTGCAATTTGACGCATGCGCTTGGCACCATCGCGGCGCATGTCCAATATGGGCCTGACATGCAAAGTACCCACAGATGCATGGGCATACCAAGTGCCTTTGGTGCCGTGTCGTTTGAAAACTTGTGTCAGTTCGTCCGTGTACTCCGCCAAGTGCTCTAGAGGTACAGCACAGTCTTCAATAAAGCTAACAGGTTTACCGTCACCCTTCAAACTCATCATGATGTTGAGGCCTGCTTTACGCACTTCCCACAAATTTTTCTGGGCTGCATCGTCCACCATTTCAACCACACTATTTGGTAGACCCAGATCGCCCATGAGTTCAACCAACTGACGCATGTGTGGCAACAGGCTGGCCTTGTCTGCGCCAGCAAATTCAACCAATAACACTGCTTCTGGCTGGCCAATCAATGCCGTTCGGATGGTGGGCGCAAATGCGGGGTTTTGCAATGACAAATCGATCATGGTCCGATCGACCAACTCAACCGCAGTTAAGCGTCCTTGGCCTAGCTTGACAATGTGCTGTGCCGCGTCCATGGCTTGATAGAAGGTGGGGAAGTTAACAACACCCAATACCTTGGCCAGGGGCAACTCGCTCAACTGAAGTGTGAGCGATTGGGTCATGGCCAAAGTGCCCTCACTGCCAACCAGCAAATGGGCTAAGTTGACCGAGCCGTCTGTTGTGTAAGGCTTTTCATTTTGGTTGTGAAAAATGTCCAAGTTGTAGCCTGCTACACGGCGCAGCACCTTGGGCCAATGGGCTTCTAGTTCTGGCTTTAATTGAGTTGCCAGTTGTTGAACAAACTCACCAATGGCCTTGGCGCGCCCTGTGCTTTGATCAAACAAACCCATGTTGATAGCGGTGCCATCGCTAAGCCAAGCTTTGGCACCTAAAACGTTGTGCACCATGTTGCCATAGGCAATAGAGCGACTGCCGCATGAGTTGTTTCCCGCCATGCCGCCTAAGGTGGCTTGAGCGCTGGTAGACACATCAACAGGAAACCACAAGCCATGCTTTTTGAGTGATGCATTCAAATGGTCGAGCACCATGCCCGGCTCAACTTCAACTGTGCGCTTTTCGACATCAAGCGCCAACACATTGCGGATGTGTTTGGTGTGGTCAATGACCAAGCCTGCGCCAGTGGTTTGACCACACTGGCTGGTGCCCCCGCCTCTAGGCACAATGGGCACACCAAGGTCTCGGCAAATGGCCATGGCAGTGGAAACTTCATGCGCAAAACGCGGCACAAAAACACCCACAGGTTGGACTTGATAAATGGAGGCGTCGGTAGCGTATCGACCACGATCTGCCGCACCAAACAAAACTTCGCCTTGCGTTTCTGAGCGCAAGCGTGAAGCAAGTTTGCCGGCCACTTCGTTGAAGTTGTGTGAGACCTGCTCATACATGTTTGCAGCAGACTCGGTGGCTTGTTTAGGCAAAGGCGCATTCATTTCGAACAACTTTCAATATCAGCTTAGATGTCAAGCTTTTTGGTTCTTGTTTGTAGACGTGCTGACATGGGTTTGCAGTTGCATCACCACCACATCACGTTTGTTGTTGAGGTGTTTCAACAAAATGTCTTGCAATGCTCGACCATCTCTTTTGTCGAGCGCATCGATCATTTGCTCATGCTCGACAACAGCACTTTTCCATTTTTCTTCATCCTGATTTGACTTGAATCGCAAAGCCTGCAAACGTGCGTTCACTTGCTCGTAAGTGGCCGTCAGGATGGGGTTTTTGGCAGCAGCATTCATGGCGCGATGAATGGCCGCATTGAGCCGGTAGTAATTGGACAAATCGCGTCTGGTAAAGGCGGCCATCATTTCAAAATGCAAGGCTTTGATTTCGGCCAGTTCCTGATCTGTGACTCGTTCTGCAGCCAAACTGCCCGACTGCGCCTCAAGGCATGCCATGACTTCAAAGGTATGTACAACGTCTTCCACACTAAGGCTGGCGGCAACGGCACCTCGGTTGGGAAGCAATTCGACCAAGCCTTCGGCTGCCAAGGTTTTGATGGCCTCCCTTAAAGGCGTTCGCGATACGTTGAGGCCTTCACACAAGGCTCGTTCGTTGAGCTTTGCGCCGGGTTGGATTTGGTTTTCTACCAACATTTGGCGCAAGCGGTGGGTCACTTGGCCGTGCAAGGCCGCACGCGGAATGGACAGGATTTCAGCGGTCATGTTTGTATTTTGTATGCAAAATTTTTAAGGGTCAATAGGGTAAATATGAATGAAACTTGATTGACAAATACTTTTTGTATGCAAAAAATACCAACTGTACAGAGGAGAATTTTTTCATGATTTCGCTAGACTTTCACCCCGTAGGCCGCCACTTTCTGCAAATTCCTGGTCCCTCACCCGTTCCAGATCGAATCTTGCGGGCCATGAGCCTGCCCACCATCGATCACCGTGGCCCCGAATTTGGCGTTCTGGGATCCAAGGTCTTGAAGGACATGCAAAAAATCTTTCAGACCCAACACCCCGTCATCATTTACCCCGCCTCGGGTACAGGGGCTTGGGAGGCAGCACTGGTCAACACGCTTTCAGCAGGCGACCATGTCCTGATGTTTGAAACAGGGCACTTTGCTTCCCTCTGGAACAAGTTGGCAGTTCGCATGGGACTCAAAGCTGAATTTATTGGATTGCCCGGGACTGAAGGCTGGCGTCAAGGCGTTAAGGCCGACATGATTGAAGCGCGACTTAAGACAGATACAGGCCACAGCATCAAGGCGGTTTGCGTTGTGCACAACGAAACCTCCACGGGCGTTACCAGCGACATCGCCGCTGTTCGCCGTGCCATCGACAATGCCAAGCACCCTGCTTTGCTCATGGTGGACACCATCTCGGGCCTGGCCTCGGCAGACTACCGTCACGACGAATGGGGCGTGGATGTCACGGTCAGTGGCTCACAAAAAGGCTTGATGCTGCCCCCTGGCATCAGCTTCAACGCCATCTCACCCAAAGCCATTGAGTTCAGCAAAAAATCAACCTTGCCCAAATCATTTTGGGCATGGGATGAAATGCTGGAAATCAACAAAACAGGCTACTTCCCCTACACGCCCAACACCAACCTCATGTACGGTTTGAGTGAAGCCTGCGACATGATTTTGGGTCAGGGCTTGGACGTAGTGTTTGCTCGCCACAAGCGCTGGTCTAAAGG
>JACCEE010067344.1_pt1 | contig 10167 bp, 8 predicted proteins | sample 7449931 | NCBI WGS metagenome assembly JACCEE01 (sample SAMN15323457, study PRJNA562643) | freshwater metagenome | isolation source: river surface water | place: USA:Blue River Watershed | collected 2017-08-19
GATTCTTTTAAACCATTACGAATAAGAATAAAGATAGTTTTAATAATATTATCATAATTAAATTGAACAAAACCCAATTTTTTAGAAAAACGACTATTATTTTTAATATTATTCATAGAAAATTCGGTTTCACCATTCTCTTCGATAATAAGAGTATACATATTATCATTAATACTAAAGTTTTCAAAAACATAAAAAGAAGATAATAAATTATTAGAAAAATTAGGTTGATAATTAAAAGACTTATTATCTTTAAATATCATTTTAATACTATTAACAATTTTATCTCTCATTTCATAAATATCACAATTATATATAACTTTCATAACAAATTTACTAATTTTAGCAAATCCACCATTTAATTTTCCAAATTCTTTAATATGTATTTTATCAATTGGACTAATAATATCAGTATATTTTTTAGATATTTTTTTATCAAAATCAATATTGATATAATAATCTTCATCAATTGTAAAATAGATATTTCCAATAGGAGTACATAAATCGAATCCAGGTTCTTCACGAATAACCATATAACTAGAATTGATATTCTCGTTTATGGGTGAAAAAAAGTTATTAATTCTATGTTCAAAATTCTTCATTAAACATCCTCTTTTATTTAGTTCTAAAAGAAATCGAATTCTTTCACAAACACTTTCCATAATTATATCATATTGATTATTAATTTTGATAATTCGATGAATAATATGATATTCTTTTTCTTCTTCTTTAGATTCATATTCATTTTTTTTAATCTCTTTTTCTAAAATCAAATAACCCTTTTTATTAATATGTAAATAATATAAATCTAGAAAATGAAGTTTAATTGATAAAACTTCTTCACTTAAATATTCAATTTTCATCCCTTCCATATGAATATCATCTAGATTTTTAAACTCTTTTTTAATATCTTTTTCAATTCTTCTCATCAGATAATTATCTTCTCCATTATTTAATTTATTATATGTATTAATATTCATATTTGAATTATTATTAATAATATATTCTTCAATATTATCAATATGGATTGTTTTATTTTCGTTATTTGTTGAAATCATCATTATTCTTTTGCGCTTTGCTTATTAATAAATCAATTAATAATTAATTTTTTAAATATTCATTTTTTTTAGGTATAAGCAAAGTGGAAAAAATAATAGTGACGTAAATATTATTTTAATTAAAATTTAATTAATAATTTTTGATGAATAGAAAAAAAAATGATTTTATAAATAATAAAAAATATGTATGTCATAATGAAATAAGAAAATATAGAATAGAACGTAAAAATGAAACTAAAAAAAATAGATGATTTAAAAACACCATTATTAACAGTATGGGATAAATGTGAATACAATAATGTTTATTTTAAAAATAACATTAATTTATTAACACAAAAAGGAAATGTTATTCAAACTTTTGATACAGCTACAAATGATATGTTAATTCATACAATTAAAAATTATGAAAATATTGATGTTTTATTATTAATTAATAAATCACCAACAGAATCATTAAGATATTTTGATGAACATTTAAAAGATAATTATACAAAATTGGCTATAAAGAATGATGAATATAATAAAAATATGTTATTGAAAATCTTATATCAATTATATTATGAGAGAAATTCAATAACTGGATACAGACATTTTACAGATTTTATTTTTAGAAAATTTAATTATTTAAAAGATAAAACAGATGAAGAATTAATTCATTTTACATTATTCATAGTAATTAAAAGGAATTCAAAATACAATCAAATAAGTATTGAAGAAGATGACCATTATTTATATGCACCAATGAATAATAATGAAAAAGATATATTAAGTACAATATTTTTAAATAAAAATAGTATTGATTTAATGAAAATGCAAAATTTGGAATTCTTTTTTATTCATGGTATTGATGAGTTTAAACATAAATTTAATATTTATCGAAATTTTGTCAATGAACAATTAAATAGAGAAGACCAATCTCAGATGTTATTATTTAGTTCAATTATTTTAAATATTATTGGACATAGAAAAGCAAATGATATTGATTTTTTAGCTTTTAATTTATCAGAAGAATCTAAAAATAATTTATTGGATTTTCGTGAAAGACATATTAATGATTTTAGAAATGATACCGAAGAATTAGAATTAAGCGAATCGCAAGAAAATAATGAAGATAATACAGAATCTTTTACTATTAATAGTACTAATGGAAATAAGCGAAGTACAAAAAAAGACCCAAATAGATGTATGGATATTTTTATTAAAAATACAGAACATTGGCCTCATTATTGGTCAGTTTGGTTAGATGATTGGTCGCGAAAATCAGGTGCAAAATACTTTAAAGAAGTATTAGCTAATGGTGATTATCATTGTTATTTTTTGGGTATGAAATTAACTACATTAAAAATGGATATTGAAAGAAGATTATCTAGAGAAAGACCGAGAGCTTATGCGGATATCTATGCTTTAAAGAGGAGATATAATTTGAAAGACTTTGGAATAATAGATTTAGATTTAGTGATAAATGATAAAAAAGAGAAATGTTTTCAATTGAAAGATATTAGTGAAGAAGAGAAGAATCGGATACTATTAGAGAAAGGAGGAAGAATCCGTGAGAATATTAGTGAAATTTATTATTATGAAGAACAGAATATTAGTAAATTTGTTCAAACAATGTTATAGTTTTTACAAAGAATATATAGATTGAAAGATTTAAAAATAGAAGATTTAAAGAAAGATTTAATTATACCTTCTTTAATGAAAAAGAATATAATTTTAGAAAGAAAAAAAGAGAATTATATTCGAAATTTATCTTTGGGTTCAATTTTGAGATTAGATGATATTCGTCAAGAACAAAAAGATTTAGAAGAATTTGTTATTGAAGATAATAATAAAAATAAGAAATCGTATGATATCAGTAATACAAATAATACTGATTCAAATGAAAAAGAATTGGATGATTTTATCATAGAAGATTCGAATAAATCAGAAAAAGAAGATAATCAAAAAGAAACAAAAGTTAAAAAGATTGTTAGAAAAAAACAAAATGTTATTAATACTATTGAAGAGAATGTTATTGAAAATAAAACAATAGAAAATGATGTTCAAATAGTTAAATTTAGCAAAAAGAAAATTATTCGAAAAAAGAAAGAATAAAATAATAAATAATAATATTAAACATTATAAATTTAAAAATTAAATTAAAATTAAAATTAAATAATTATAAATTAAAAACTTTTATAAAAGAATTATAAAATTTATTATTCATATATTTTTTATTAAAATGATTTTTATATTTTTCATATAAAAATTTGCTTTTGTCATTCATTGTATGTAATTGTTTATAAATACCAAATGAGAAAGCTAATGTTATTAATAAATAAATATAATCGGGTGTTTTTCTATTAAATACTTCATATAAAGGTTCTAATAGATAATAATTATAGTATTCAAATAATTTATAAATAATTAAAGCAATACTAAATTCTAAAATAATCTCAAATAAAATTAATTTATCAGATAATTCTTTATAATTTTTTTTATTTAATAAAAAGTATAAATCAATAAATCTAGATAAATGAAATCCTAATATGTAAAATATTATTATTAAAAATAAAGTTAATATATTTGAATAATTAAAATATTTAATTATCTCTTTCATTAAAATTATTAAATTCTATTATTTAATAACATTTTTTTTTATAAATTCTTGGGAATTAATCCTCATCAGAATCCCCCGCCAATACAGCGAATGGATTCTTCCGCTGTTGTTTAACCTCTTCAACATCCTCCTTTTTCTTCGGAGATTGGATGTTAGTGGCTGCATTTGAATGCAAAACAACGGGAGAAGATGAACTCACAGGAACAATGTCACAAACACCATCTTCTGAATTGGTGTAAGCTTCACGACCAGCTGCCTTAGAATCTCTGGCAGAAGCGCGAGAAGTCTGTTGAGCGCGTTTTTCAGCAGAATTAGGCATTTTTTGGTTTAGTAGAAAATACTAAAATAATTAATAATAATAAATAAAATAAAAATGTATATAAAAAAGCTATCAATTTTTTAAGTAAAAAATAAGAATTATTAATTTACGTTAATAATAATAATAAAAAATGAAAATAAAATAGATAAAAATTAAATAGAATTTGAAGAAAAACAGATAATTTAATATAGAAATATGAAGACTTTATTAATAGTAGAATCTCCGGCAAAATCGAAAACAATTGAGAAGTTGTTAGGTCCAGATTATATTGTAAAAGCATCATTTGGACACATTAGAGAATTAGGAAAAAAGAATGAATTAGGAATTGAAGTTAATAATGCTTTTAGACCAGTATACTATAAAATTGGTACTAGAAGTAAACAAATTCAAGATTTAGAAGAAACTATGAAAAAAGTAGATAGAGTTTTATTAGCAGCTGATGAAGATAGAGAAGGTGAAGCAATCGCTTGGCATTGTGCTGTTGTTTTAAAAATTAGTACAACAGTAGCCAATCGTATTTGTTTTCATGAAATCACTAAAAATGCTTTAGAACATGCGGTTAATAATCCTAGAAGAATTGATATGAATATGGTTCAATCTCAACAAGCTCGTCAAATTTTAGATAAGTTGGTTGGTTTTGAAATATCACCATTATTATGGAGAAGTATTGGACCTGCATTGAGTGCAGGAAGAGTTCAATCTGTTTGTTTAAAATTAATAGTAGAGAAAGAGAGAGAAGTAGAAGCCCATCAAGAGAATAAGTATTATAGAACAGTAGGATATTTTAAAGAGAATATTTTAGGTGTTTTAATACCACCATTAAATGATGAGAATGCAATTAAAGAATTTTATGAAAGAATGAAAACAGCAAATTATTTTGTTGAGAGTATTGAATCTAAAATTATTGAAAAGAGACCTCCTCCACCTTATACTACTAGTTCAATTCAACAAGACCTCGGAACCCGTTTTGGTCTTCCTTCAAAGAAGATTATGGCAGTTTTACAACATTTATATGAATCTGGTAAGATAACATATCATAGAACAGATTCAACGAATTTGAGTGAACATATAATGAAACAGATTAAAGAATATGTTATAGGAAATCCGGATTTAGGTAAGAATTATCATCATCCGCGAAATTATATAACAAAATCGAAATCAGCACAAGAAGCTCACGAAGCTATTCGTCCAACTTATATCACAAATTTAACATTAGAAGATACATTTGATGAGAATGATAAAAAAGTTTATCAGATGATTTGGAGAAGAACAGTAGCGAGTCAAATGAGTGCTACATCTTCCGAAGTTTATACCATGACAATTGGAATAGAGAATAATCCAGAAAAGTTTATGGCAAAAACAGAGAGAATCATATTTGAGGGATATAAAAAGATATATGATGATAATATTAAAAAAGATAGAGAAGAGGATGAAGAGAATTTATTAACTGGTGGTATGTTCGGAGAGATTAAAGAAGGAGATTCATTAATTAATCAGAAAATAGTATCAACAGAGAAATATCAGAATCCACCGGCTAGATATTCTGAAGCGAGTATAATTAAAAAAATGGAAGTAGTTGGTATTGGAAGACCATCGACATATGCATCTATTTTAAACAAACTATTTGAAAGAGAATATATAGAAAAGAAGAATATACCAGGAGTTAAAAAGAGTGGTTTATGTTGGACATTAGAGAAGAAAACAATTAAAAACCATAAAATTGATATAACTATTGGAAGTGAAAAGAATAAATTAGTACCAACAGAAGTTGGAAAAAGAACGAATGATTATTTAATAGGAAATTTTGATATGATAGTAAATGAGGAATTTACATCGGAAATGGAGAATAAATTAGATAAAATAGCTTCAGGAGATTTAATTTGGAATCATGTAGTATCAACATATTATGATTCTTTTCATCCTAATGTTGAAAAAATAATGACAGAAACACCTAAAAATAATTCTGCTTTTAATGTTCAAAAAAGATTATTAGGAGAAGATGATGGAAAAAATGTTTATGTTTATACAGCAAAATATGGTCCAGTTTATCAAATAGGTGAAGATAAAGATAAAACAAAAAAATATATTAAATTAGGTGAAAATCAAAATGTTGAAAATGTCACTTTAGAAGATTATTTAGAACAAAAACAAAATGGAGATTTTCCTAAAGTTTTAGGTCAATATAATAATAAAGATGTTATTTTAAAGAAAGGTAAATATGGTTTATACTTGTTTTACAATGATATTAATTATCGTCTTAAAGAAGGTTTAGATGAAAATTTAACTTTAGAAGATGCTAAAGAATGTATGTTTGTTAATACTACTACTTCTAATTCTAATTCGAATTTAAATTCTACTAATTCTTCAAATATTGAATCTACAAATAATAATAACCAAAATCAAAATGATACACCAATTCAAAATATTGAAGGTTTACCTAAAAAAGTTGGTAAATATTTTATTAAGAATGGTCCATATGGTCCTTATGTACAATTGGATAAAGTATTCGCGAGTATACCTAAAACAATGATACCTAATGAATTAACAGAAGTTCAATGTAAAGAATTAATAGAAAATAAAAAGAAAGGTAATAATACAGCAAGTAAAGTACCTCAAACAAAAGCATTCAAAAAGAAAGAATAATTTAATATTTTTATTTTATAATTTACTATTTTTTTTCAATTAAATATATAACTAAATTATATATATACAAAAATGAAAAATCATAATGATAATTCAATGATGTTATTATATTCATCTTTAATAATGTTTATTGGAAGTTTTATAATACAATATTTTATAATGAGTCGAATAATGGTTTATAGATTTGGAGATATAAAATATAGTTTGGGTAAATTGTATATGTCATTGATAATGGCTTTTATGATGGTATTTATTGAAATATTAATGCATGATATATTTAGTAAAAAAATAAGTATTAAATATTATATAATAAATTTAATATTAATATCTATTGTTATTTATTTATATAAAAATCAAATAAATATAGATGAAAAAGAATACTTAAAAGAAATGATTGAACATCATTCAATGGCTTTATTAACAAGTTCAGAAATAAAAGACAAAACAAAAAATGAAAAAGTTAAAGAATTAGCGAAAAATATTATTAATACACAAAACAAAGAGATTGATTATATGAATCAACTTTTGAGTTCTATTTAATTCAATATACCATTTTTTTTAAGTAGAAAGATTATGAAAGATTAATTAATCAAATATTATTTAAGTTTTCTTTAAGTAGAAAGATTTATTAGTTAAATATTATTTAAGTTTTTTTTAAGTAGAAAGATTATAAAAGATTTATTAGTTAAATATTATTTAAGTTTTCTTTAAGTAGAAAGATTTATTAATAATTTTCTTTTTTGCGATCCTTTTTTCTTTTTTAAAAAGAAAAAAGATCTAACATACTTCTTGAATAAATTGTAAGAAAATATAATAATGGTCAATTAAATCATTACCACCAAAAATATTTAATATTTCATCGGGTTTTTTATCGAGATTCATTAAAGAATAGAATAATTGGAAAAAAACTGTAAAAAATTGATTTTGTTGAAAATTTAAATCATTTAATTCGATAGATTCGATATTAGTATTAATAACACCACCGAATTGTACTTTAATGAATTCATATAAAACAGATGATTTAATAGATTCAGTAAAATAATATTGGATATCTTGAAGAATATTCTTTTTTATTTTTTTTATTTTTTCAGATAATTCAATATTATTAGTAGATGTATCGAGATAATAGAGTGGATATAAATAAACTCTTAAATTTGAATAATATAAATATGATATTAAATATAAAGTAGATGTTGTATTTTTAGTTTTATTAATATTATCTTTTGAATTATCATCCAATATATTTATTTTAGTTATAAAAGGTATTAATACATTTATTTTTTCATTATTATCACCAATCAACGGTAAAAGAATATCTTCTAAACCAAAAGTAGGATAACATTGATTATTAGTTATATTAAAACCTAATAGAACATCTAAAGGTTTAGTTTTTTCTTTTATAAATTCTTTACCAATTAAATATTTTTTTAAAATATTATCTTTTAATTTATTTTTTAATGCTTCATTTTGAGTTTTTTCGAAAAGATTCCATTCTTCAATATGTTTTAAAGAATGATGATTATATACTTGAGTTATAAATTGATATAATTCATTTTCTTTAGTACCAATGGGTGTGACAGATGCATCTAAGTAAATAGCACGTTCAGTTTCAATGAATAAATTTTTTCTATCTTTAAAAATATTCATAATTTTAGGACATAACATTTTTTCTTGTTGAGGAAAAACACGCATAAATTTATTGAAAGATGATAATAATAATCTTATTTTTTGAGAAGGGTCTTTAAGACTTAAACGGGTAGTATCATTTATATTAGTGATAGAGATAACAGAATCAGAATATAATTTATCATTTATTTTTGGTTCTTTTTCTTCTTCGACTTCTTCCAATTGATTATTTTCATTTTCTGCTTCTTCTAATTGAATCTCTTCTAATTCCTTTAATTTTAATTCATAAAAATTTTGAATAGAATTTATAATAAAATCAATTTGAACTCTATTATTAGTACATTCTATAAAAGATTTTCTACCATCTTTTTCTTCACCTTTTTTAATATATAATTTTAAAACTTTAACTTCTTTTAAATTTGATTTAAATGTTTTACAATCTTCTTTATTTTCAACTTCTTCTAAAACTATAAATATAACATTTTTTACTATTCCTTCTTCTATTTCAATTAATGATTTTTTAACAACTGCATTAATATCTGAAAAATTTCTTGGTTGTTCTTTACTTACTATTAAAAAAAAATTTGGTTCTTCCATTTCAGGAGATGATTTAAATTTAATCTTTTTTTTTGATAATAATTTACTAACATTATGTTTTAAAAGATTTTCCTCTTTTTTTAAAATTATAGGCGGTGTACTTGTTGAAAATGATTTATAATGTATATTTAATATCACTTCTTCAAATACATTTTTTTTCTTTTCAGATTCTATTATTTGATTTAAAAAAGATTTATTTTCTTCTCCTACATTCATTCCTTCTAAATTATTTTCTGTAAATTCTCTCTCTTCATCTTCTTCATCTTCACTTAATTCTGAATCTGTTGTTTCTTCTGAATCTTCCGAATCATCAGAATCATAATCATTATCTTCTTCATTATTATATTCATTTAAATCAATTTCAATATTTTCATTATTGTTATTATCATTATATTCTATATTTTCTTTATTTAATAATTCATTTACTTCTTCAGATGTTGATTCACTCATGATTTCTATATTTTAAAAAGATAAATATTTTTATCTTTTTACATAACTTTATACAAAAAAATTTAAATAATTATTTTTAAATATATAACGAATCGATATAACTTTTATTATCTTCTTTTATTAATGATGATGATTTCATGAATATATCTATCATTTTTTCATTTATAGAACAAGGTAGTTTAAAGTCATCTATCCAATAAGGTATATTTAAACCATTAATTATTTTTGGTATTTTATTATCTTTATTTTCAATATTATTTTCAAGATTATTTTTATTTTCAATAATATCTTTATTTAATATTTTATTCTCTTTAAAATCATTAATAATTATTTTTTTAGAATTTTTAGGATTAAATTTAGATTTATTTTTTTTTATAATTAAATTTGAATCATTTTTTATTTCTTCGTGTACTATGGTTATTTCTTCTTTTATTTCTTTTTTATTCATTAATCTTAATAAATTAATTTTCATAATAATATCTTCAATACATCTTCTTAAATTTCTAACTCCTTTTTCATCTTTACAATATTTTTGTAAAATATATTTAATATTATCTTCTGTCCATATTAAATCTTCTTTTTTAAAACCTTGATTTTCCATTAATTCAGGTATAATATAATTAATAGCTATTTTTAATTTATCATTTTGTTGATAACCATCAAATTTAATTACTGTTAATCTATCTTTTAAAATTGGATTTATTAATTCATTATTATTATATGAAAAGAAAAATAAGGTTCTTGAAATATCAAATGGTATTTCACTATAATATTTATCATAAAATGTAGTATTTTGTGATGGATCTGTTAAATGTGTTAAAATACTACTAAGTTCATGTCCTCTCGATGTATCACTTATTTTATCTAATTCATCA
>JACCEE010218996.1_pt1 | contig 10166 bp, 11 predicted proteins | sample 7449931 | NCBI WGS metagenome assembly JACCEE01 (sample SAMN15323457, study PRJNA562643) | freshwater metagenome | isolation source: river surface water | place: USA:Blue River Watershed | collected 2017-08-19
AAGCTATTATAGACTTAGAAGCCTGGAACATCCATCCCGAACATTTTGCATAAGGACATCGCAGCTTTACGAAAATTGGCTTGATAATATCGAGTTAGAAATTTTCGCAAAATTTCATCATGGAGTCGATGATCAAAATTAGTGGCCATAAGATTTTCAATAAAATCTTCGGCAACAATTTGTATGGCAGAAAGAAGAGTGATCGTCGTGTGTCTTAATTTCCTAGGAAATCCTATCCCATCTGGTTTCTCATGGTGCTGTTCCACCATAATGGCCGTTTCCTTCGAAACGATATTCCCCCCCTCCTGCAACATTTTTGAAATGGTCAGAGGGTGATTATATACTTTTTCTGAAAGTTGATCAGGCGTATCTTTTTTGGCTTCAAGCTCGGCCAACTCTTCAGCATTAAGAATGATATCTGAAAGGATACAAGAGAGAGCTGCTTTTTCTTTTATGGCGGCAGTTTGCCAATCAAAATTTGATATCATCAGTGTGGTGGTATATGAAACCATCATCTTTTTCATAAGCTGTTCATCACAATTCTTTTTAAAATCTAAAAAGAATTGGTAAATATTGGCGCTCTTACTTATAACATCCAAACTTTTTCGACTAAGCTCTTCAGCAACACTTAAGGCCACCTCATTCATCCCAAACTGCACCAAAGATTGGCGAACAGCTTTGTAGCTTTCACTGAGAAGTTCAATTTGGTTTTGAGGGGTGGTTGAGGGATTATAAAACTTATTCGTCAGACTCGATTTTAAGCCTTCAAGATACTGAGTGTACTGCTCTTTAACCACGTAAACGTATTGGATACCTTTCTCTTTATACTTAGGAAGAACTTGTCGATAATCTTCTGCGTGACTAATTTTGATCGTTTTATCGTCAGAGAGACGAATATAAATATCAAAACCAACCTCACGTCCAAAACGCAAGAGAGCATCGATATTGATTTTACAAATCGAGTTCTTATCCATGATTACTCACAATACAACAAAGGCATTAATGAATCTTTATCGGAGAAAGTCAAAACATTATTTACCGTTTAAGAAAGTAAAACGCAATCAGTGTTACTCCTTAACAGTAACACTCACAAGAGAAAACTACTCGGGTATTATCTTAACATGAAGTGAAAGTTGCTATCTACATTGGTCCATAAGTTAGTCGCCTTTCTTGGGGGTAGATCTGGATATAAGTAGATAAGCTTCCCCTGCCTACAAGAATGGGCAATAAAGCTAAAAAGTAAGGGCCTTGAATGAAGCAAGCTTGTTCAGGATTTTCTTTCACTTGCCAATTCAGTGCCCTAACTTAGTGAACTACTTCGCTAATTTCTGATGGCTGCCATCGCAAAATGGTGGCTTAGCGCTTTGCTTACATCCACAAAGATAGATTTCCCCATCTTTTTCTGCAACAAAGGATTTTGGTGTCATACCGGTTCCTTGATGTGCTCCACTGCAGAAAGGTTCCTTTGTCGATTTTCCACAAGCGCACCAGTAATAGGTTTTGCCTTGTTCCACTTTAACTTTATAAGGCGCATTTTGTGCCATACTTCCTCCTTGAAGGTTTGCTCTATTTTCGAACAAAAATAAAAGAAGTGTTAGTAAAGATTTTTTCGTTTAATTTTGACTAAGTCGGTTATGCGGATTTTCTCAAGTATTGTGAGTTCAAATTCAGAAGGGAGACAACTCCTGGCCTCAAGAAGACGATTCTTTCCATAGGCTTCACCTTTATTTATAAGAGCAAAGGCTTCTCCCCCTGGAGCTAAAAGTTGAGTAAGACTTTCAATCAATTCACGAAAACTAGCATCCAAGTAAAATCGGCAACGATTTTTAAAATCCGAGGGAGATAGTATTCCTTCTCCTGCGAAAAAATAGGGAGGATTACAGACAATTACATCGTATTGATCTTTGGCCTGCTTAGCAAAATGCTGATAATTTTCATTGATAAAGCGAAAATCAGGGCGAGGATCAAAAAGACTTAAATTTTTCTCGAAGAACTCTAGGTAAACATTTTGCACTTCGACGAAATCCATCTTTTGAATGTCACGCAAGTAATAATAAATCTCAAGCCCAATCACCCCACACCCTGAACAAAGATCTAAAAAACGAAGAGAAGAAAGTTGAGAATGAGAGCGATATTGATTAGCAACACGCTTGGCAAGTTCTATTGAATCAAGACTAAACTGATATTCTGAGGGTTGATGGTAGCTAAGAGTAAAAGCCTTCTTCATATTAGCGGCGAAATTCCAAATGCCGATCAAGACGAACAAGTTTATGGACAAGTTCATTAAAAGGATGATGATAGACTTCTTGTGGCGTTCCCATCTGAAGGATTTTCCCTTCATGCAAAACAATCATTTTATCGGCCATCGCACAGGCTTCATAAATATCATGGGTCACAAAAATAACGGGAATTTGGAGGTCCCTAAAGACATCACTCAAACACTGTCCAATAGAGACTCGTGTTGGAGTATCCAAGGCAGAAAAAGGCTCATCCAAGAGAAGGGCCTTAGGTTCGCCTATAAGTGCTCTGGCCAAAGCCACGCGCTGTGCTTGTCCACCTGAAATTTCATGAGGCATTTTTAAAGCTTGCTCGACCAAATTAAATTTTTTCAAAAAATCATAACATTTTTCTAAACGCTTAGCCGCATCAAGCCCTTTTCCTCCAAAGAGTATGTTCTCTTCTACCGTCATGTGAGGAAAGAGTGAGTGGTTTTGAAAAATATAGCCTAATCTTCGCTTTTGAGGGGGAAGTTGCTTTTTTGTGCCTTCAAAAAAGATCTTGTCTCCAAGAGTAATTTTCCCTTTATCAGGATCAAAAAGTCCTGCTATCGAATTGAGGGTCATACTCTTTCCAGATCCAGAAGGTCCAAAAAGAACTGCGACTTCATTTTGAACTTCAAAAGAGAGATCAAGAGAAAAATCTTTCAATGTTTTTTTTATTTCAACCTTAAGACTCATGACCAATCCTTTTTAGCCAGCTTGGTGGCCAGCACAAGGATAAGAATGGATCCAACAGTTAAAATCAAAACAAGTAAATGAGCTTTTTCCCATTCTCCAGATGAAGCCAGAGAATAAATTTCAAGCGGCATGGTATTGGTTCTTCCAGGGATATTCCCAGCAAACATTAGAGTGGCACCAAACTCCCCTAGTGCGCGAGCAAAGGAAAGAATAGCTCCAGCAATAAGTCCTTTTTTAGACAAAGGGAAAATGACCTTAAAGGCCGTTTGCCAGCGCCCATAACCTAGCATATAGGAAGTATTAATCATTGAGCGGTCAACTGATTCAATGGCCGCTTGTGATGTTCGCACCATCAAAGGTAAAGCAACAACAAATGAAGCGATAACCGCTGCTCCCCAAGTAAAAGTCAGATTCCAATCAAAAAATTTTCCGATCACCCCCTGACGCCCAAAAAGGATAATGAGGTAATAACCGGTTACAGTAGGAGGAAGAATGAGCGGAAGAGTAATAAGCACTTCTAAAAAAGTTTTTCCTCTAAATTTTTTTGTGGCCAACAAGTAAGCCAAGGCAGTTCCCACGACAACAACAAATAAGGTTGCCACTAAAGCGACCTGCAATGAAAGCTCTATAGGAAAAAAATCAAAACCGCTCAAAAGCACACCTTAAAAAGAATTAAATTTAAAATCTCTTTTTCAAAAACAAAAAGCAAGACTCTCTGCAGAGAGTCTTGCTTTAAAGAATAAGTTTGAACGATTAAGCTGCTTTTTTCTTTTTACCCTTATGCTCGTCTTCTGCCTGAACTGTTGCGGCCTTTTTGCTCACAGTTGCTTGGTGTTCAGCACTCATTTCAGCAGAGTTAAAAGCTTTCCAAAAGTTTGCTGTAGCGTGACCTTCATCAGGTCCAATACCTTGAAGGGTTGGATACTCATCACAATAGGCAATCGTGTGAGTTCCCTTCGCATTCTTTTTAAACTTTAAAATCACTTTCTCCATATCCATTTAAGCCTCCTTCGATTTGTTTTGGTAATAAACATATCGGCACCATTCCTGAGTACTTAAGTCAGTTATTCTTTTTTTTATAAATTCAACCTTTTTTTAAGCCCTTAGCCTACTTGTTTAGGGGATAGAAAATGATCCCCTGTTAGGACTCTCATACCAGAGGCAGTATTTTCCAAGCAGCTTTGTTCCCTATAAGGAGAGACAATAGGGGTAAGCAGACCTACAAGGAGCCCCATAGAGTGCACGGTCAAATTACACTTATTCTTATGACTTTCGCAGCAGCCTTCCTAGGCTTCTCCCTACTCATACAAAGCCATAGAAAGGCCTTGCGCTTTTTTTATGTGCCAGCAGGAAAATCAGCGAGCAATGCTCGCCTACTTGCTGGTCTCCCTCTTTCTCTCAGTGCCATTATCTCTCTTAGCTATCTGGCCTTCCAGGGTCCTTATACCTTTCTCATCCTCTCTTGGGTTTTATGCTCTCTTTCAATTGTCGCTTATGGGTTTTGGGATGATAAATTTGAAATCAGGGCCAAAACGAAACTACAAGCTCAGCTTTTTGCGGCCACAACTTTTGCCTTTTTAGCTTCAACAGGAAGTTTGGGGACAACCCCTCTCCTTTCTTTTGGACTTATTTCATTTTGTGCTTTGGCCCTTATGAATGGAACCAATCTTCTTGATGGGCTTGATACGATGACCATCAAATTAAGCTCAGTTGTCTTTATCACCTTTAGCATCATCGGAATCATCTTTAATGCCACTGAGCTTTTTGTTCCTGCTCTACTTTTCCTCGCTCCTCTTTGGGCCTTCTACTTTTTTAATAAAGAACCCTCACGCTTGCACTTAGGTGAGATTGGTGGAAGTTTCTTAGGCTTTGGTTCTCTTCTTCTTGGCACCATTTGTTTTGCTGAGCTTCGTGGGAAACTTGGCGAAATAAAGGCCTTCTTCCTTGCTATCCTTCCTTTCGTATGGCCAGTGACAGAGCTGGCCTCATCCTTCATTCGTCGCCTTTATATAGGGAAATCACCTTTCCAAGGGGATCGCCTCCACATTCATCATATTTTAAGAACTGATTTTTCTTTGAACTCTAATCAAGTCACAAACATCTTGGGAATTAGCTGTCTTATTATTAGTCTTTTGGGACTTCTGACTTCGGTTGTCTCTCATCCCATTATTGGATTCTTGGTCATGGCGATTTCACAAGGTTCCTTATACATCATGGTGTGCAAGCATCGCTGGTTGGTGCGAAAAAAAGAAGCTCCATACTGGAATGTCCTCACCTCTTCTCTTAAAAGAAAAGAGCCATGCTACATTGCAGTGACTTATGTGGATCATTTACAGATTGCACCTAAGAAAAAGAAATCTAATCATCTCATCCAGGCGTAACGGAAAATTTTAAAACTGATCAAGAGACGCTTGAGACGAAACCACTTAGGTTCAATCACAAAACGATAAACCCCTTCTAAACCCAACTTTTGAATGACTCGTGGGGCACGTTTGAGTTTGCCAGCGACCATCTCAAAAGTTCCCCCTGAACCTACGGCCAAACAAACACCACAAGCAACAAGTTCATTTTGATGATCGGCAATCCAGCGCTCTTGCTTGCCAGCTCCAAATCCAACAAAAAGATAATAGGGTTTAAAATCACGAATCTTATTTAAAATAAGTTCGTTAAGTTCAGCCTGGAAAGGATAAGGGGCATAGGGGGGAGAATAAGCCTCTATTTCAATTTGAAAGAGCTCTGAAAGTTTACGCTTAGCTTCAGCGTTACTTGCTTCAAGTCCTCCAAGAAGAAAGACTCGACGTTTTGTTTTTTTAGCATGAGCACAAACATCATAAATAAAATCAGAGCCCGAGATTTTTTCAAAATCAACTTGGGGATTTTGCATTTTAGCTAAACGATAGGGAATCTCTCCGTCTAAAGTAGCGTAAGCTTTTTTTATAATCTCTCCAAAAGATTTATCTTCATTGGCCTTAATGATGATTTCAGCATTCATTGTGGCAACAAGTTTAAAGCCTTCTCCCTCTTCTAGGAGTTCCTTACGACTTAAACCTTTAAAATCGACATTGGCAAAATGTAACTGTCTCAGAGTATTTTCTCCAATTCATCAAAAACTTTTTTCCAAGTATAATGACTTCGAACTAAGCTTCTTCCACTCCTCGACATTTTGTTCCAGGTGTCTTCATCTTTCAAGAGTAAATCGATACTCTCAATCATACTTTCACTTTCATCACTTACAAAAAGATGTTGACTGGGAGTCACCTCCATCCCCTCAACTCCAATAGAGGTGGTAACAACCGGAAGGCCACGATAAAGGGCATTAATAACTTTCACCTTAATTCCACTTCCAAAACGAAGGGGAGCAATAAAAACTCTCGTTTGAAGATGCAATTTTTCTAAATCATCAACAAAACCTAAAAGCTTAATTTGTTCATCACTTTTTGCGGCTTCATGTAGTTGAGCATCGGCTCCCTTACCTGCAATCCAAAGTTCCAGATTCTGATGTTTTATTTTAAGTTTGGGCCATACTTCAGCAATAAACCATTTAAGGCCATCACGATTAGGCTCCCATGAAAGAGTGCCCACATTGAGTAAAACTTTTTTCGTCTTGGAAAATTCTAAATCGGGTTTATCTAACCACTCTTCACTTCCTAAATGCCAAGTTAAAACAAACTTGGAAGTTGGTAGCCCCAACTTCATCAGCTCTTCTTTATCATTAGGGCTCGCCAGAATGTGATCGGCACGGATTCCAATTTCTTTTTCATAGCGGCGAATACGCAAACTTTCAAAAGTAAGCAAAAGTTTCTTTAAGGGATTGCGGCTTTGTTCAGCGTAGCGTAGCCACAAAAGATACTCAGCATTATGTTCGTGTAAAATAACCTTGCCCCTAAATTCTTCTGGGACGTATTGAAACATAATGTAATGATCCACAAAGATCAATTCAGCTTCATTTAAAAATGAATCAATCTTTTTTTGAAATTCTTCACTTTTATTTCTAAGGACAGTCAAAGGAATGCCTTGAAGGAGGGACCAAAGGAAGTTTAAGGGAGTTCGTGGAATATCGATAGGCAAAGTAACAAGATTTATAAGGGGAAATTCTTTTCGAAAATGAGAAAGATGTAAAGGATCGTCTCCCTTTAAAAACGTTCCGACAACAAGTTCATGATTTTTAGAAAGATATTTAACAAGCTGAAAACTCTTGATCACTCCCCCGCTCTGAGGAGGATATGGAAGCTGGGGAGTTAGAAAAACAATTTTCATGACAGCTCTTCCTTTTTAAGAAAACGTCTTTCATAGGCAAGAAGAAGGACAAAAACAAAAGCATAGAGATAAATATTTTTATCCATAAAAAAAACGTTTCCGCCCTTATAATTTAAGACCACATAAGTTACAACGAACAATATGGCCATACGACTTTTCCCCCAGAGATTTTTGATGAGAAAAAGAAGAAAAAGAAAATAAGAGAACATTCCGTAGATGCCATAACGATAGATTTCTTGTCCATAAAAACTATCCGTATACAAATAACGATTTCCACTTTCAGTTAAGTTATAATCATGATGAGGAACAAAAAGAACTCGAGGGTTATCTTTAATATATTGATAGAAGTTGCTCATCCATTCGTTCATGGTGGAATAAGAACTAAACCCAGCTTTTCCGGCCTGACCTAAAATTACGGGCTCAGTTTGCCAAAAGGCTAATCCTTCTAAAGCCCACTCTAAATTAACCAATTCTCCTCCTAAAAGAAGCTTGGCCCCAATCAAGGCCAGTGGAAAGCTTAAGAGGAGAAAAAGAATGGCATTTCTTAAAGCTTGAGCAAATCCCATTCCAGAAACAAAGAATAAGGTCGCAGCGATAAGAAGGGGGCTCATCATCAAACTGGTACGGGCCACAAAAAATTGAGCTCCATAAACAACGAGCATCAATAAAATGAGAATAATACGCCAAGAGCGATTGAGTTCATTTTTTAAAAAGAAATAAAAGAGCAGAGGAATTAAAGTTAAAAAGAAAACAGCTTCAGTATAGAAATCTTTAAAAACTGAGGTGTAACGAAAACTGGAAAAACTCGAAGCATCAAGAAAAAAGAAAGCAGGCTTATAAAGAGAAATCACCAATTCTCTAAAACCAAAGGGATTGAGGCGCTGAAAGATGACGATCAAAGCTGGAAGAGAAAGTAGGGCCAAACACTTAAAGACAAAATACTCAAATTGCTTTCTGTTCATTTCTTTTTCAAGTCTAGCAAATTGAGAATCAAACAGGAAAATCACTAAAATAAGCTGCACGATATTTCGAATCATGAAGATATCATGATTATTAATAAGTGTTCCATCCATGAGAGAGGTCAGAAGTACAGTAAAGAAAAAGAGTACAGCATAAAGGAAAAAAGGGACAACTAAGGGATTGGCCCTTAGTCTCTTTAAATTCATAAAGAAAACGATGTAGGTATAAAATTCTGGGACAATGATACGATGACCTGAAATATCAACAACAGGAAAGAAAAAATATAAAGCAAGCCATAGAAAGATCGTCAGTTGAGCGCTCATATTTTTAGTTTAAGCCTCAGCAGACGAACAAGATGTCGCCACTCCCCGTAAAAGAAAAGTTTCCCAAAATGTTTTTGATAGTATTTAACAAAACCAAGTTTCGCTTTGGGGGAAGTGCCTATCGTAGGCGCTCCATGTTTATGATAGAGGGTTAAAACCTCAGGAAGCACCTTCACCTCGTAACCAGAAAAAATGATACGAGTCCAAGTATCCCAGTCTTGGCAGGAAGGAAAATTTTCATCAAAAAGCCCAGCTTTAAAAATGGCCTCTTTTTTTACCATGACCGAGGGAGAGGGAATAAAGCACTCATGGAGTATGGCCTTACGTGCGTGGCCATTAATTGTTCCTTGATAAAAGGGATAGCGTTTATTCTTAGCAACCTCAATAACATCTGCCCAAGTATAAACAAGACCTAACATAGCAGGTCCTTCTTTAAAAGCTTGAACTTGTTTTTCAAGCTTTTGTGGAAGCCATTCGTCATCATCATCAACAAGGGCAATATAGTCATACTTAGCTTTGCGTATCCCTAAATTACGACTATAGGGCGCTCCACGATTTTCCTCATTACTAATAAAAGTTAAAGGAAATTTCGAAGCATACTTTTCGACAACCGGTTGATACTCATTTTTATTAGGTGAATTATCGTCGACAACGATGACTTCAAACTCTTTAAAAGTTTGACTGGCAATGCTTGCCAATAAACGTTCTAAGAAATCAGGCCGCTTAAAGGTAGGGACAACAATACTCACACTCATGAGTCAAACTCCCAAATCAAATCACCACACTTGTGGCTCCAAAAATTTTTAATCATTCCTTTAGCACAAAGACCAGGTTCAGCCTCTTCCAAGACCTCTGAACTTTTAAAAGTAAAACCAGAACCTCTTAAAACCTTGCCATCGAGGCGAGTTGTTTTAGGAAGAAAAGACCGCATGTGTTTCCAGCCACTAAAAGGGCTAAAAAAGAATTCTGAAACACGTATAGCGTTTTCAGTAAAATGAAAAGAACGCTTAAGAAATCCCAAGGGAGATAAGACAAAAAGATTATTTCCGAACCAAAAACTGAAGGCCTTCCAACGAAGGCTCTTTTCATAGCGGGGATGGTAAGGAAGTCCAAGGCTTTCTTCGTTATAAAGGGACTTTTGGAAACACTCACCACCTAAGCAAGGTGTACGCACTTCTTTTTTATAAAAAATTAGAGGGAGACTTTGTTCATTACTCCAATAACCGCCTGGCCTTGATAAAAGAGCCATATAACGAGTCAAAGAGACTAAAAGAAAATCTTTATCATGATAAGATGTGCAAAGTCCTCGGCTAGCTTCTTCACAATCATTAGCAGTGGCCTCAGATAGAAACTCAGAAGCAACATTAAGATAGAAGGCAAAAAAAGGAAGATAATCGTAGTGATTATTATAGGGATACCAGCCAGCATAATCTGCATCTTCCATAAAGTTTGTCTTCTGAGGAAGAGGTTGAGCTGATTCAGACATCACCAAGGGGAAAAGCCCTGGGGACTTCTCAAAACGTAAAAGGTATTTATGAATAAGCTCGGCTTCGGCAAGAAGTTCAACATTTTTGGTTTCGACAAAGGCAAAAGAAAGTAGAGAAAGTAAGCAGCCTTGTCCGAAGCTTTGATGTTGACCACGACCAATGTGCAAAGTTTCTCCATTGGG
>JACCEE010231076.1_pt1 | contig 10166 bp, 6 predicted proteins | sample 7449931 | NCBI WGS metagenome assembly JACCEE01 (sample SAMN15323457, study PRJNA562643) | freshwater metagenome | isolation source: river surface water | place: USA:Blue River Watershed | collected 2017-08-19
TAAGCATATTTTAAATTTTTTTCAAACACATTCTTCTCTCGATCCAGAGAGTTCTTTTTTATTTTTTGTTGAGTTGCTTGAAAAATTTGGAGAGAATATAATTGGGAATATCAACTCTGCAGTAAATAAGCAAATACTTGAAAACTTAAACAGCACAACTACTTTATTAAAAAGTATTGATGCGAATGTTGGTAAAATTAACTCTGACATTACAAGTTCTCTCTTTCTCAAGATGATAGAACTAAAGAAGGATTATATTGACGATGTTAAAAATATTATATCAACAACATCAACTAATACAAATGATAAATTTTCAACTATACTTGAAAAAAACTATACACACCTTGTTGATAAAACAACTCTACTATTCAATGAACTTATTCCAAAAAACAATAATGTTATGTATACCAACTTGAATGATAAAATACAAACTTTTCAAAAAAATATGGAAACAGAAACTCAAAAAATACTCAAATTAATTGATAACGATGATACTTCAGTTAAGGACTATATTGTTACTGTTGAGAACAAGTTCTCTCAACTATTGCAAAACATACAACAGCCTATTCATATGTACATTAACTCAAGTGAGGAAAAAATCAACAAAAATATTAATGATATAATGAACATAACGAGAGAAAATATGGTTGTTCAGAATAAACTATATGGAGAAATGAATGAGTTTTTATCAAAATATCGCGTAAGTAATTATAAAGGTAACTTTTCTGAAAGTCAACTTTTAAATGTACTGAACGAAATGTTTCCTTCTGCAGAGGTTTTAAATACAACAAAATCTACTGCTTCTGGTGATGTTATGTTGAAGAGACTCAACAAACCAAGTATTATGTTTGAAAACAAAGACTATCAAGAAAAAGTATACAAGGATGAAATTGATAAATTCATCAGAGATATTGAAAATGTAAACACACACGGTATATTCTTATCTCAAAGGTCGGGAATAGCAAATAAAAATAACTTTCATGTTGAGTGTCATAAAGGTAATATACTTGTATATGTTCACTTTGTTGATTACTCACGAGAGAAAATACAAGTTGCGATTGATATTATAGATAACCTTGAACCAAGATTAAAAGAATTCAAGGATGGCGAGTATGTTGTAGACAAAGATACACTAGATGAACTTTATAAAGAATTTCAAAACGTAGCTATTCAAAAAGACAATTTACTTGGAATACAAAAAGAGTTTACTAAAAAGTTTTCATCTATTATTGATGATATCAAATTGCCAACTCTTGAAAAATTACTGTCTACGCACTACACGAATACGGTAAATGTTACAAAATTAAGTAATTTACTTGTATGTGATGTTTGTAATAATTATAGTTGTACTACTATAAAACAAATGTCTTGCCATAAAAGAGGTTGTTCTAAAAAAATAGTCGTACAAACAGAAAGTAAAAAATAAATCTATATACAAAACATATTATATAATGTCTTTTGTATATCTTCTTGTTTCTAGTGATAACGCTACTTACGTTGGGGCTACCGTTGATATTGAGAGAAGGTTAAGACAACATAATAAAGAAATTAAAGGTGGCGCTCACGCAACCGGTGCAAAAGTCAATAAAGGAGAGACATGGGAACGCGCTTGTCACATTGCCGGATTCCCAGATTGGCAAGCAGCGCTCCAATTTGAATGGCGTTGGAAACAATTGAGTCGCAAATTACCTACTTCTCTCTTCCCTCTTGAAAGAAGAATGCAAGCACTTAAACAACTATTAGCATTAGAAAGACCAACTAGCAAAGCACTTGCCTATTCTGAATGGTCTTCGCCACCACAAGTAAATTTAGAAACCCAAGATGCAGAATTCTATTATAATAAAACTTGTCAAAATTAAGAACCATCCATATTTTCTCTTATTTTTGACTTATAAAATAAAATAAAGAGAGAAATAATATTAATTTAAATGTATTTTTTATAATTATTTATATTAATATGTCTACCTTTACAGAAAATGTATCCAGTAAACCACATATTGAGTTATTACCATTGGTTAATGAAAGTAAAAAAACATATTTAGTTATTGTTGACCGAGTTGATAGACTTGGCACAAATTTACTCAACTACATCTCTCAAATCAACCATGCATATAACAACAACTGGTTCATAAAATATGACCCAAATATGAGTTACAATAATAGTATTTTTGTTAAATCATTAACTGAATTTATTGACCTTTATAATGAAACACTTGAGAGAAAGTTATTAGGTAAAGTAATTGAAGAAACACAAGAAATTGAAATATGTAAAAAACACGACTTAAACTACACAACTGCTTTTTCGGTTGTACACCTTCAGTGTGACCTTATTAGTTACTTTAAAAAATATATTTATAAAAATGTACGTTATAATTTAGACCAACATACGTTGAGTTTAGGTTACCAAGTACCCTTTGATCCAAAAAAAACCATTTTAGTTCATCTAAGACTTGAAGATGTTCGTACTTGGCCTCACTACGATGGACGTTTTTGTTGTGGTCACTATGCTGACAGAATCAACAGAGGTGAAGAATGCGAATATACTTCTTTCGGTTGGCACCACAATAGACAAACTCCTATGCCAGTAGATATTGTACAACGACAAATTGATGCCGCATTGGTAAAATATCCAGAACACGAAGTTATTATTATTACCTCCCCTGGTGACTACGGAACTGGTTTTGCTTATAGAGACATTAGAAGCAACGATGAAAATTATGACTTGTTCTTGTTGTGTAACTCTGAAGTTGTTATTCTCTCTAGAAGTAACTTTTCTTTATGTTCTCTATTTTATGGCATTGTTGAAGAAGCATATGTTCCTATGTGGGGGCATCTATCATGTCTTGGACCTTGTACAAAATATGATAACTGTAAATTCAACTATTACTTTTGATCTTTGTCTATTAATATTTCCTTCGCAACATTTCTTATTATTTTATCGTAATTTCTTTCGTTGTCTTCGTCTTTCATCTCTCCCATTGAATTATTCAATATTTTCATATACTCTTCGTGTTTTTTTGTAGTAATGTCGTCTGCTTTTGGATTTGCTTTCAACCATCCCGGGACTAACTTGATGTTCTTGTGTTCTATCAATTTAATCGCACGTTTCATATGTTTTTTATCTTCATCTTTTACCCAAGTGTCATTGTCTTTCACGTGAATCACCTCGCGTTTCAAATCACTACAATGAATGGGTCTTTTATACACATCAATTTCTTTCAATTCACGAATCAGAATATTATTGATACTACCCACATAACCTAGTCTTCCAAAATTCTCAAAGTCTTTGAATCCAACATTAATACCATTTATAAAATCAGTAATATTGAACGCATCTTTGCACTTTTCATTCAAGAAAATTTGTAAATTGAACTTATTATTCGTGGTATTATTGTTGGTTGTGTTGTTACTATTTATAATTGATTTACTTTCTTTCGCAAGTTCTACAATTTGTTTCTGTAAATCTTGGTTAATTTCTATCATTTTCATAAACATCGTTTTTAATTCTCTCAGTTCTTCTTCGGTTTTAATATGACTTTCTTCGGAAACTATTTTATTTTCTTCGGAAATTATTATATTTTCTTCGGTGTTTTCATTATTTTCAGTTATGCATTTTTTTTTGTGAAGCCACAACCCATTTCGCGACTTGTAAACCTTATTACAACTCATACACTTATGCTCTTGGGATTTTTGGGATATTGTGTCACCAGTTGTCACCTCGTTCACAACTATTTCATTTTTTTCCGTAGATTTTATATTGTTTAAATGTTTGCGTGTCAGAATATGTTTGTTAAAATCTTTTTTGTTATATGTTATGTAGTTACATATTTCACATTCTAAAATAGGATTTTTTGGGATATTTACATCGTTTTCTGTCACCATCGGTCACTTAATATAGTGACAGAAAAAATCCCTAAATAGTTTTTTACATAAATTGTTTTTTATGCTCACAAAATTATGGTGTCACTCAAAATACGAAAAAGCGAAAATAACAGCATTATGCTGTAAAATGAGTTTTGAAAATCAAAGTTCACCAAAATACCCTAGGTTTTGAAAATTGGACATTTATTTTTGTCCATTTTTTAAAACCCCTATGGCTTTTGGACAAAAAAAAGTAGAAAACTGCCATTTTCTTTAAGTTACTTTTTGAATATATTATATTAATACCTCCGATGATATTCTATAAAAATATTATTTTGTTGATATAAATAAATGAATAACTTAAGAACTCCAGAGAAAAAACGAACTTCTGATTCTGACCATACTAGTGCAGAAGAAGATGATGGGTATGGTAGCGATACAACAATTATTGCATCTCCTTATAATGTTGATGAACAAAGACAAATTGAGCGTCAGTATAAAAAACAAAAGTTGGATACACAAAACGAAGAATATGCAAGAAATCAACTTCTACCAGACACTGTATCTGCAACAGTTATACTTGATAGAAAAACAGAAAAACCATTTTACATAAAAAATTCTGAAGGAGTACTTGAACTTGCTACATCTTCTAATATTCATAGTAGTAATAGTAGTTTTTACAATGAAGATGGAGAACAAATTAACCCAACACTTTTAAACTTTACTTATGAACGTGGTGGGAAATTACGAAGAAAAACACGACGTCAACGTAAAAAATCTAGAAAGTCTATGAGAAAAAATAAAAAGTCAAAAAAATCCAAAAAATCAAAAAAATAAAAATAATAATATTTAAAGAAAGTATATAAAATTTTAATTATTTAATTATACAAAATGAATTTTTGTATAGTTGCACTACTAGGCTCTTTGTTTACTTTTACAGACAGTTATATTTTTGTTAAAAATACCAATGGTAAGTACCCCATCTCTCGCCCACACTATGACAACAGTATAAAAAGACTGGAAAATGCAAATCAACCTTTTCAACCTAACAATAGTAACAATCAAACTACATTTATCAAAAAAAAACATCCTATATCCAGAAGTTATCACGAAGACTATGTTAAACGTTTGAATTCAAAAAATCAAACTGTTCAAGACTACGGTATATTAGGTGAAGATGACGACTATTTTCAAAATCTTGAGGAACTTGAACGTATTATTTCTTCCAACTACACCAAAAACGAAAACCCAAATAATAGTAGACGCGGAGGCATTCGTATTATTATTAACAAGGATATGATTGGGCAATTTTCTAATATGTTTAGTAATGATGACGAAGATATGAACAATGATGATGATAACTATGGACGTGGAATGAACTCAAAGAATAGAGATAAAAAATCCGAGAACTTTGAAGTAATCACTAAATTTCCTACTACTTTCAAAGATATTGGTGGGTTTGATAAAGTAAAGTCTGAATTATCTCAGTGTATTGACTTTTTATCCAACTATACAAAGTATTTAAACTATAATGTCAGAGTTCCCAAAGGACTTATTTTGGAAGGACCTCCTGGAAATGGTAAAACTCTACTTGCAAAAGGACTTGCTGGGGAAGCCAAAGTAGGTTTTATTGCCGTTTCTGGTTCGGAATTTCAAGAAAAATATGTCGGTGTAGGTTCTTCTAGAGTGAGAGAACTGTTTGCCCTTGCCAAAAAAAATATTCCTTGTATCATTTTTATTGATGAAATTGATGCACTTGGTAGAAAACGTTCTGGTGACGGTGAAACATCTTCAAGTGAAAGAGACAATACTTTGAACGAGTTACTCGTTTCTTTGGACGGATTTAAAAATAATACTGGTATTTTTCTCATTTGCGCAACTAACCGCGCCGACTTGTTAGACCCAGCTCTAACTAGACCCGGAAGAATAGATAAACGCATTTTTATTGGACTTCCAGACGCTTCAACGAGAGAAGCGATTATTCAAATTCATACTAGGGGAAAACCATATGATAGCACAATTAACATTAAAGACTTGGTTGACATCACATTAGGACTAAGTGGAGCACAAATTGAAAATTTATTAAATGAGGCAATGTTGAATGCTCTTAGATATAACCGTGAAATAATGTCTAGCACAGACATTGATACTATTATGAATAAAATGATGGCTGGTTGGCAACCAAATGATCATCAATTTACATCTGATATTATTGATCATATAGCAATCCACGAGATGGGTCACGCAGTGGTAGGTATGTTGGCTAAACATCATTCAAAAATGACCAAAGTTATTATTAATTTGTCATCTCCAAAAAGTCCCGCTTACACCGTGTTTGAGGGTTCTACATCAAGTATTTATACGAGAGAAGCGTTATTTGAACATTTGGCAATATTATTGGCTGGTAGAATTGCAGAAGAAGTATTTTACGACGTGTCTGTAACAACTGGCGCAATTAATGACTTTGAGGAAGCATTCAAACTTGCAGAAAAAATGATTGTTTATTATGGTATGGGTAAAAAAATTATATACCCTAGTTTGAGTGAAACATATAAAGAAAAAATAGATAACGAAGTTTTTAATTTGATTAATGACGCGTATGCATATTCTGAATTTATTATCAAAAATTCTAAGGATTTAATATATGACGCTGCTGAAATATTGAAAAAAGAAAAAATATTAACTTATGAAACTTTAGTAGTACTCATTGATGCAAAGTATAAACATATTTTTGACTTGAAATATAACCAATAATTACCGAAAAAATAACTTAAATGAGTAATAATATAAATTTTATTTTATAATAAAATTTATAAAAATGAACATTTTAGTTTATGGAACAAATGGATGGATCGGTAATCAATTTATTGATATTTTAAAAACAACTGAGCATTCATATTTTTGTGGTAAAGCTAGAGTAGATAATGAAAGTGACTTACAAAAAGAAATAAATGAGGTCAAACCAACTCATGTAGTCTCTTTTATTGGAAGAACCCATGGTAAAATTGGGGACAAAGTTTATACTACCATTGACTATTTAGAAGAAGAGGGTAAATTAATTGAAAATGTACGAGATAACTTATTTTCACCATTGTTACTTGCTGAAATATGCAGACAAAATATGATTCACTATACTTATTTAGGGACTGGATGTATTTTTAAATTTGACGAAGAACATCCATTTGGTTTAGAAGAAAATGGTTTCGATGAAAATTCATTCCCCAATTTTTTTGGTTCTTCCTATTCTGTTGTAAAAGGTTTCACTGATAGGTTAATGCATTTATACGACACTAGTGTTTTAAATTTAAGAATACGTATGCCAATCACTGGAGAAAAAAATGGACGTAACTTTATTACCAAAATTACAACTTATGAAAAAGTATGCTCCGTTCCTAACTCCATGACAGTTTTACCAGAACTATTACCAATGGTTCTTGATATGATGAATAAACGCGTTGTCGGAACAATGAATTTAACAAACCCGGGTCTAGTTAGTCACAACGAAATTTTAGAAATGTATAAAGAAATTGTAGACCCTAGTTTCACTTGGAAGAATTTTTCACAAGAAGAACAACGTAAAATATTGGCAGCAGATAGGTCAAATAATTATTTAGATACGTCTAGACTAGAATCTTTATATCCTAACGTATTGAATATCAAAGAATCCATACGTAACTGTTTAATCAGTTATAAAACTACTTTACATAACAACGACTCTAACCCTTCTCCAAAAGTAAACTTGTTAATCACTGGCGGTTGTGGATTCATTGGAAGTAACTTTATTAACTATTACTTTCCAAAAAATAATTTCAACACCTTAGTCAACTTTGATGCAATGTATTATTGTGCAGATGAAAATAATGTAGAAAAATGGATTCGTAAAGACAAAAAATATGTACTTATTAAAGGCAACTTGTGTAACGACAAACTTGTTAAAAATGTAATTGAAAAATATAAAATCACACACGTTATTCACTTTGCAGCGCAGTCCCACGTTCAAAATTCATTTGAAGACTCTATTAAGTTTACACACGATAACATTTTCGGAACACATAATTTACTTGAATGTTGTAGAAAATATGGTAAAATAGAAAAATTCATTCACGTTTCTACTGATGAAGTATACGGCGAGTCTATGAATAATATTGAAGAAACGCATAAAACTGAACACTCTATTTTGTGCCCTACAAATCCCTACGCCGCGACAAAAGCTGGCGCTGAACTAATTGCTCAATCATACAATCATTCATATAAAATGCCAATTATCATCACAAGAGGCAATAATGTATACGGTAAAAATCAATATCCAGAAAAACTAATACCTCGTTTTATCAAGTTATTGAAAGAAAATAAAAAAGTCACCATTCAAGGTAAAGGTGATTCGGTTAGAGCATTTTTACACGCATACGACACTGCCAAAGCATTTGAATGTATATTGGAAAAAGGTCAAGTTGGAGAAATATACAATATTGGTTGTGATGAAGGTATGGAGTATTCCGTAATGGAAATTGCAAAAATACTGATAAAAATGATAAAAAAAACTGACAATTATGAAGAATGGATTGAGTATATTGAAGACCGCCCATATAACGACCAGCGATATTATATTAGCAATCAAAAAGTTAGAGACCTTGGTTGGAGTATTGATATTGATTTAATGACTGGACTTACTGACTTGACTTGTGATGAAAAATATAAAATAGACCTAATCAACTTATCACTTGTTGAAAAAGAACAAAATAAAAAACATTTTTTTGGAGACTGGATTCATAATTTAGATTCCCTTAGAAAACAATTTGAAAACGCAGAACCATTTGAAAACATTATCATTCCAAATTTTTTGAATGAACAATATGCGGATTTGTTACACCAACAGTTTCCTCACAACTTTACAGACTGGCACAAATACAATAATCCTATTGAAGTAAAATATGCATATGATGATATCATTAACTTACCAATTGATATTAAAAAATTATTTTACTTACTTTCAACTGATGAAATTACAAAATGTTTCGCAGAGTTGTCTGGTATTGATAACATTGAATATGACCCATACTTAAACGGTGCCGGATTACATGCTCACCCTAAAAACGGTCGTTTAAACATGCACTTGGACTATGAAAAACATCCATATACAAATAAACAGAGAAGACTTAATGTTATATTATATTTGAGTAAAGAATGGAATGAAGAGTGGAATGGACATACTGAATTATGGGATAAAAATATGACTGAGTGTAAAGTAAAGTCACCAGTTAAGTTCAATACTGCATTCATATTTAAAACCAATAATATATCTTGGCACGGACTTCCAGAAAAAATAACTTGTCCAAAAGGAGTTATGCGCAAATCTATTGCATATTATTATATTTCTCCAATTGAAAATCAACCAGATACCAAAAAATATGGTAGTAATGAAACGGGTTATAGAACAAAAGCCGCTTTTATAAAACGACCAGAAGACCCAGAAGACGAGAGAATGGAAAAGTTGTATAAAATAAGACCATATCGGTTGATTGAACAAAAAGACATGAATGAAATATGGCCAGAGTGGAACTCAGATAAAAATTAAAACTATTACACTTCAACTTTTTTAGTGTAATAATTTTTAATAATGTAAAAATAAAATCTTTAAATATACTACTATTTATATCAAACAATGATGAATGGTCTAAATTTAGAATATAATAATTTTGACTGGATTAATTATGTTTTTTACTATGAAGATTTGAAAAAAGATAATATAAATACTAAGGAAAAAGCGTGGAAACATTGGATTACTCACGGTAAAAAAGAAGGAAGACAATTTTTCAGTTTAAATGAAATGAAAAAATTTGTTGTAAATAACATTGAAAACAATTCCACAACAAAGGATAATATTATTTGTGATGATGAAAATTTCAACTGGATAAAGTATGTATCTTACTATTCTGATTTGAAAAATGATAATATTAATACAAAAGAAAAAGCATACAAGCATTGGATTAAGTATGGTAAAAATGAAGGAAGAATCTACTTTGACAATAATGCAGAATATGAAAATTTTGACTGGAAAACTTATGTTAACTTCAATACAGACTTGCAGTACATCAAAACAAAAGAAAATGCTTGGGAACATTGGTACAAACACGGTAAACAAGAAAACAGAACATTTTTTGATTTAACCAAATCGGAATTTTATAAAAATGAGTTAGAAAAATTTACAAGTAAATACATCAAAGAAACTAATGAAATAGATAAAGAGGAACCACTACCACGATTACATACATCTGGAAAAAAAGAAAGTAAAAGTTCAAAAAAAA
>JACCEE012663626.1_pt1 | contig 10164 bp, 6 predicted proteins | sample 7449931 | NCBI WGS metagenome assembly JACCEE01 (sample SAMN15323457, study PRJNA562643) | freshwater metagenome | isolation source: river surface water | place: USA:Blue River Watershed | collected 2017-08-19
AAAGATGTTGTTTCTTTTTATTGCCAAAAAGGAATAAATATTGAACACAAAGATTTGGAAGAAAATACTCCGCTTCTTTATGCCGTAAAAAACAAACAAGGACATATTATTGAAGTTTTGGTAAATAATAAAGCAAAAGTAACAGTAGTTGATTATAAAGGACAGGGATTGATTCATCATTCTCCGAACTTGGATGTAATGAAATATTTGGCAGAAGCAGGTTCAGATGTTAATCAACAGGATTTAAGCGGAAAAGATAAAATAATGTATTTGGCGGAAGCAAATAAACTTAATATGGATGTTTTGAAATTTTTTGTTTCAAAAGGTTATAATATTAATGCAATGGATAATAATGAGAAAGTTGTTTTAATGTATTTGATTGAAACAAACAATATTGATTTCGTAAAATTTTTTGTTGAAATAAAAGCAGATTTGGATGTAAAAGATGCTTCCGGTTTATCATTACTTGATTATGCAAAAGATAAAAAAGATATGTTGAAATTTTTAAAAAAGCATATTAAAGTTGAAACATATAAAATGGGTGAGGAATAAAATGTTTGCTGAAAAAATTAAAAAAATATTTTCAACAACTAATGTTGAACAAAGGGAATTTGCATTTAATTATTGTTGCAATCAATGTTTGGGGGATAAAGAGTTTTTAGATTTATATTTTAAATCGGTTAAAAAAAATAACTATTCCGACCCGTCATATTTATTACCTTCTTTACAAATATTTTTCAATAAAAATGTTTTAAACAGTGAAGCTAATTTTTTAAAATTATTTCAATTTTATAAAGAAACAATTGATGAACATTATCAAAAAGGAATTTTTAATTTAATTTACGGTTCACCTGTTGAATACCAAAAAAAATATATTAATTTTAACTTTTTTTCAATAACCGAAAAAGAATTAATTAAAGATTTATGGAAAACAGAAGAAGGCTTACAAAAATATGCAATAGATGAATTATTTTTGACTTTATTTACTTATTTTTATGAAAATGATGATTTAATGTTTATTGATTTAAATCACAGATATATTGAGTCAATAATAACTTCAATATTAAATTTTTCACATTTTGAAAAAATTGCATATATTGAAAAATCATTCAGAGAAAATTTAGGAAATAACACATACATAAAAGGGTATTTGATTTATTTATGTGCATTTTTAAAAGATGATTCATTAATTCCTTTTGTTATTGATAATATTATTCAAAATAATGATTTAAATAAAATATTTTTAACAAATTTTTTAAAAATTTGGAAAAATGAAGATGTTTTGAATAAATTAATTGAAAAAGATTTAAATTGTTCTTATTTTTTACAGTTTTTTGATTCAACAATAATTGAAAAATATTTTAATATTTTGTTAAAAATGCAATTAAAATCACAAACAATTGATATTTTAACGGAAGTTGCAATAAATTCATTTTATTTTGACGGATTAAACGAATTACAAAAACTTGATAAGTTTGACTTCAAAAAATATAAAGAAAAAATCGAAACTATAAATCAAACAGTTCAATAAATATATTTATTTTACAAATGTTTTTCGTTTGATAAACAAAATAATAAAAAGAGGTATAAAGAATATTTGAAAAGATTTATCATTATTTTGTGAAAAGTTACAACCTGTTGAATTGTCATTTGAATTTCCGTCATTATTTAGGTTTGTATTTTCATAACAAAAACCGCTGTTACAAATTTCGTTTTCACTGCAAACTGAATGAAAAACGAATTCCCCTCCGTCATTATTACAAACAAAAACAGTTGTATCATTATTACATATTCTCACTCCCACCGAACATTTTCCGTCTTCATCATATTTCGGCATACAAGTGCTGTTTGCACAAATTTCATTATTTTCACAAGTTTTTTGAGTAATATATTTTGTACAATTTGTTTCATTATTTCTTGCACAAATTTCAACTTTATGACTGTAACATCTTGTTTCATTTTCAATACATTCATCGGTACATGAATTATTGATTGGAATACAATTTCCGTTATTACAAACTTCATTTGGTTGACAACCGTTCGGACATTCATTATTATTATTAACACAAACTCCGCTTAAACAACTTTCATTTGAATTACAACTTTGAATTACTCCCCAGTCAAAACAACTGTCATCATCATATTGACCGCATTTTGCAACATTATTTCCTTCGCAAATTAAGGCATTTTCCAAACAATCATCATGACAAACAGGAACTGTTCCGCATTCACCGTTTAAACATCCTTCTTCATGAGAACACATAAGTAAAACATTCCATTTGTAACAACCGTCAATTAAAATACATTCTTCAACATTATCTTCATTACATCTTTTTTCATTTACAGAACATTCATTTGAACACAATTCATTAACAATTGTTATTTCTATATTTTGAACTGCTTCATCAATTAAATTACCGTAAGAATCATACCCTTTAACGGAAACATTTCTTAAACCTATTGTTTGAAATTGATAAGAAATATTAAACTGTGTTGCTTCATCAGATGATTCGCCCAATAAATAAGTATCATTTGCAAAATATTTAACAGTTTTAACATCACCTGTTTTACTTGCTTTAAAAATGACAGGATTTAAAACCGTATTTCCGTTTTGAGGCTGTAAAAAAGAAACAGTTCCGTGAGTTTCCGGAATATCCATTGTTGTATGAGCTGTTTTTAATGTGTTTATTATTGTTTGGTCGGTTATTTTGTAAGCTGTAAAAGTTCTTGAAGAAGAACTCCCAACCCATGAAAACGGACATGAAGTTGCATTTCCGATAAAAACATCAATATGAGTTCCTGTTATTGCTCCTCCTGTATCTCCTGCAAAAAAATAACCATCATGAGTTTTAACAATTCCGTCAGGCAATATTACATTTGTTCCTCTTGCGGAAGGAATATAAATAACCGTTCCGTAAGGAATTTGGTTTTTATCCACTGCAATTGTTCTGTAAGGAAGTAAGTAATAATTACTTACTCCGTCTCCGTAGGATCCGTTTGCCTTTCTGAATTTTACCTTTCCTGTTAACGGATGAGAAGGAAAATATTCGGTACAATCAACATAATAATCATCTGATTTTCCTGCATAATTATAGGTTACTCCGTTTGTTTCAACATTTGAAACTCTGACACTGCCTTCCATAGCTGAATCACACCAATTTCTTTTGGAAAGTTTAGGTCCCAAAGGATTACCATTTAAATCTCTTAAAGGAATTCCATCTGTAATTGATTCAACTTGCGGAAGATAATACCATGTTGCCCACAAAGTCATTGAATTTGATAAATTTTGAGGCTCAGGTAATGTAAAATCCGAAGTCAAATAAGGAAGCAAATTAACACTGAATAATTGTAAAAATATAAATAACGGAATCATAATCCCTCCAAAACATACAATTTTATCATAACATTATTAATAGTTTAACACATACGATAAAAAGGGGATATTATTGTTCTGTAAAAAAATATTAGAGGTTATTGAATATCACTGCATAAAAACTTAATACTGTCAATAACATCTCCGTTTTTCACTTTATAACCGTTAACAATATAACCGTTTCGACAATTTAATATACTCGGATTCACTTCACCGGTAGGGATTACATTGTATGTATCAGAATAATTTCCGTTTGCTATATTTTCAAGAGTATTACAAACCAACCCAACATTTTGAACATAATCATTTCCATTCGGAGATAACCAAATAAGTTCTCCAACCATTACTCCGTTTGGATGAGTTGCATCATCACATCTTAAAGGATTTGGGTCATTTGAAGCTGTTGAACCAAATTCACCGATAACAACATCATTTCCTGTTAAGGTATTTCCGTTTTTTTCTTTACAAATCAAACTGATATAATTTAATGTTTGTGAACCGTCATAGGTTGCTTGTAAAGAAGTAATTCCCGTTACAATATGATTTTCGGGACATTGAGTTAATTGATTGTTATTTCCTCCGTATCCACCGTTATGACGAATATAACAAACAAAACAATCAAGATTATTTACACAATCCGAACAATACGGAGGAATTACTTCAATATTAACAGAAGTTGTATCTGTTAAATCAAAATTCGCCAATCGATAAGTGAATGTATCTGTTCCCAAATAATTATTATTAGGTAAATATGTTATTGTTTGAGTAATATTATCAATATTTATTATTCCGTTTGTACAAGCATTGGAAACAGTTGTTATTAATTGTTTGTTTTGAGGATCATATCCTGAATAAATTGTTATAGCTGTATTTAAAATAGCAATCCTGTTTTTAAAAGCATCCGATTGTACATATTCGGCACTGTTAACAATTGTACCTGTGTTATTATTTACAGATGAATCATTAACAGATGTTCCGTTTTGTTGGTCAAATTTGTAATATAAAGCTAAACTTATTTCATTTCCTCTCAAATGTTTAAACATTTCTGCTTTTATTTCATCTTGTGTTTTTACTTTTTTCCAAACTCTTACTTCATCAACTGTTCCGTCAAAATAAACACAATTACTTGGAATAATATCGTAACCATAATATTCTGTTCTGTCCTGTCCTATCCAAACTTTAACATTGTCTGCAATTTTATCATTTCTTATATTGGTATTTTGAGCTTCGCAAACTTTAACTCCGTCCTGATATAAAATTACCTTCTTATTTGAAGAATCATAAACACCTGCAATATGATGCCAAAGATTATCTGTAATTCTTTCTCCGTCACAATCAATTCTTCTGGTTTCGTCTCCGTCTCCGATATTATATTTCCACTTTCCTTCATCAATCAAAGCCATTACAAACCCTTTATTTGCACCTGAATTCCAATCTTTGTTACTTATTATAGCCGGATCATTTTGAGAATCGGCGATTTTTACCCACAATTCAACTGTAAAACTTGAATTTCTCAAATCTATATTATTATTTGTTTTTACAAATTCTCTTCCTCCGTTTAGATTTAATGCTGTTTTACTTCCTGCAACTGGAGGAACATCATTTTTGCATATTGCACCTTCCAAATGTACCATTTCATCAGTAGAATAATCACAATCATTATCTTTATTGTCACAAGTTTCTGCAATCGGAATAACTTCTCCAATGCAAACACCAAAATTTCCGGCAGTACATGTTTTTATTCCGCTTTTACATTCACCCACTCCGTTTGTTTCTGCCGGACCTGAGTAACAACTTTCTGTCATTCCGTCAATTATTCCGTTACAATCATTATCCAAATTATCACAAAGTTCTTCCGTCGGAAGAACTTCTCCCTCACAACTGCTCCAATTACCAAGTAAACAAGATTGATTTCCGCTTAAACAAATTCCGACTCCGTTTGTTTCTTCGGAATCTGAATAACAACTTTTGGTAATATTATCAATCTCGTTATCACAATCATTATCAATATTATCACAAAGTGTTTCTGTTTGTTCATAATTTTGCAATAAGCTATAATCAGGTTCAACTAATTCTGTTCCCTCACAAACTTTAACACTCAAACTGCAAACACCGAAATGTTTATCTGCTTGAGGTGGATTTATAATATTATCAATATCATTATCACAATTATCATCAAACCCGTTACAAATTTCTTCTGATGGTTTTACATCACCTTGACAATCACTCCAAACACCATTATTGCAAATTTGTTCACCTTTTCTGCAACTGCCTATATCACTTCCGCATTCTTTTGTTGCTCCGTTTGAACATGAACAACCTTCATCTGTATTTCCGTTGCAATTATTATCAATTTCATCACATATTTCAGCAACAGGTGTTATTTCTCCGACACAATCACTCCAAACACCGTTATTACATGTTTGCAAACCTTTTTCACAATAACCTTCATCACTTCCGCATATTTTTGTTTCTCCGTTTAAACAGGAACAATTTTCATCTGTATTTCCGTCACAATTATTATCAGTCCCATCACATATTTCTTCAACAGGTTTTATTTCTCCCACACATTCACTCCAAATACCGTTATTGCAAGTTTGCAAACCTTTTTGACATTCTCCTGTATCAATTCCGCATTCTTTTGTCTCATCATCAATACAACTTTCATAAATACAAACATTGTTTTCACAAATATGATTTTGAGGACAATTTACAACTTGCCATTCAAAACAAACATCTTCATCAAAATTTCCGCAAATTTTTATTTCATTCTGATAATTTTCATTACATTTGGTTTCTTTTTCCAAACACTCGTTCTCACAATTTGATTTTAAACAAACATTAAAATTACAAATCTCATCACTTGAGCATTCCGATAGTTTTTTTTCTGATAAACATTTTGTTTCATCTTCATAACACTGCATAATTGAATTATCTTTGCAATATGTTCCAACTGTTTCACATTCATTTTTACATATATTGTTTTTACCGTGATTTACTGATTCAGAACATCCAATAAGAAAATATAAAATAAAAATTATCATTATTTTTTTCATAACAAACTCCCAACAAGAAGGATAATTATAACAAACAATTGTTGATTATGCAAATAAATGAATAATTACAATCAAATCTTGAAAAAAGTTAAAAAAAGTGTTAATTATAATGAGAGAGTTTGGAGGGATTATGAAATTACGAAAAGCTATATTTGTTTTACCGAGTTTGATAACATTAAGCAGTGTATTTGCCTCTTTTTATGCAATAATATTGGCATTTGACCCAATTAATGAAAGATCTTTATATTTGGCATCTATTGCTATTTTTTATGCTATGGTATTTGATGGTTTGGACGGAAGAGTTGCAAGAATGACTAAAACTCAATCCGACTTCGGAATGCAACTTGATTCTCTTGCTGATGCAATTTCATTTGGTATTGCTCCGGCAATATTAGTTTACAGATGGGGATTAAATTCACTTGGTTTATTAGGAATGATTATCTCTTTTGTGTATGTTGCGGCAGGAATAAGCAGACTTGCAAAGTTTAATGTTTTGGAAATTACCGGAATGGCAAATAAAAATCATTTTTCCGGAATGCCGATTCCATTAGGAGCCGGATTAATAATCGGAGTGATAATGACTTATTACCAACTCAGAGGTGTTAATTATTTTCTTGATGACAAACAAATTCAACAACCTTTGGGATGGCAAATCGGATTATCGGTTTTTGTTTTAATCACATCCTATTTAATGGTTAGCAATATTCCTTTTAAAAATTTTAAACATTTGAAATATAATAAAAAAGTGATTGCAATTATTTTATTTGTTTTTGTTGTATTGGGGTTTGTAACTATTAAATTTAAACCTGCATTTACATTACTTTCTTTTTCTTTGGCTTACATAACTTATAATATTCTTACAGAACTTGTAAAATTCAGACAAAGAAGATACCATCCTTCTCTTGTTAAAGATCCTGAATTTGTCAAACAAGAATTGCTTGAAGAAGAATTAATAGAAGAAGAGTGTGAAGATAAAGAAATATTAGCATCTGAAAATATTTCTGAAAAAATTAATACGGAAAGTAAATAAATTTAAAAAATATCAGTCTGATATAACAGGACTGTTTACGGAGTGAATTATGAAGATTATATTTTTTTTATTACTGACAATCAACTTACTGGCTTCAAGTGCTCAGGAGTTATATAATGAAGCATTACAAAATGAAGAAATCAACGGAGATTTCAAAAAAGCCAAGGAATTATACCAAAAAGTAATTGCTAATTATGTTCAAGAACAAGAATTTGTTGCAAGATCCATGTATAAAATTGCATTCATTGCTGAATTATACGGAGATAATACAACTGCTGAAAATTATTATAATGCCATTATATCAAAATATAGTAATTACGGCGGATTAAAAATACTTGCAGCAAAAGGCATTTACAGAATAACTCAAGGAAAATCTTACGGAAATGCTTTTGATATGAGTAAGATAAAAACCGAAGAGAAAAAAGAAGAACAGAAAACCGAAACTAAAACAGATGTTGTAAAAAAAGAGGAACAAAAAGATCCTTTTGCAAATGATAAATACAGATTCGGAAAAATCGGAGATTATCATATTTTATTTATGGGTGAAAATAAAATAATTCCCTTTAAAGACATCAAAGGAAGCGGAGCATCAAATCTTGATATTTTGGATATAAAACCAACAACATCTCAAATTGAAATAACCGGAAAAAAAACAGGTTACTGTGAAATTATGGTTAAAACAGCTGACCAAGAAAATTTGATTGATTCATTTGTAATTGATTCTGCTAATTTGAATGTTAAAGATTTTTATCTTATAAAAGGTGAAAAAAAGAAACTTTTTATTAAAGATATGGTTGGAATTATATTAGACAATGACAATATAAATGTAAAGGCTGCAAACGGAGAATTAATTGTTGAAGCTTTAAAAGAAGGTGATGTTATTATAACTGTTGAAATTAAAAATAATTCAGGAAATTATAAGGTAAATATTCCGTTAAAAGTTTTGAAATCTTATGATAAAACAATGTTTGTAAATTTAAAACTACTTGAAACACAAATTGTTAAATTTGATAATATATCTTCTACAACTGTTACAAATCAAGGAATTGTTGATATAAAACAAAATGGTAATGAAATTAAATTAACTGCAACAAGTGTCGGAGAAACAACAGTTATTTTTTACGGAAGTGATGGTGCTCAATTAAAATATTCAATTAAAATAAAAGATAAATAACAAAATGATAAAAAAAATAATAATTTTTTTCTTATTTTTTTCCCTATATTTTTCTTGTGAAGAACAATGTACAATTCTTGAAGATAAAATAAAAGTTTGTAAAGATAACTTTTACAAAGCAACCAAAGGAATTTGCAGAGAAGACGATCCTGTTTACGGAAATGCTTGTTTTGAAACTAATATAGCTTATGATTTAATAAAAGACATAAATGATGCACTTGATAAAGGAAATGATAATCAGCAAAATATCGAAACAGCTTGTTCAACAGCAATAAGTGAAATTGATTTTGATTTATGTGATAAGGATAATTTTAAACAAGCAGATTGGGAAGACACAAAATATTTAATGAAAGATTTCGGAAAACGTGGATTAATTGAAGAAAAATATAATACAATTTCAATAAATTATGAAAAATACAGTAAAGAAGAAGAGGAAACATCAAAAAATATTTGTACAGGCGTTTTATATAAAAGTTATGAAGATGTCCATCAAATATCAAAAAATATAGATATTAATTTTAATCGATTAAAATTAACTTCTTCTGAAAAAATTGATGTTTTCCGAAGCGGTGATTTGTTTTTTATAGGTCAAAAAATAAATGAATCTTATTGTGATTTTAATAATGATATGAGATTAAACATAGATTTTTGTGATTATGATACTGTTTTTTGTTCAAAAACATCAGGTTGGTTTGAAAGCCAGAATAATTGTGCTTTAAACAGACAAGAAGTATTTTTAATTGATTTTAAAAAAGATTATTTCACGGAAAGATGTGTAAAAAAATGCAGACTTATTGATAAATCAGGCATTTGTACTAATGATGTTGTAATTTTTTGTAATGAACAATGTAAAGAACAATACACTGACGAAAAATGTGAACAAGAATGTTTATATTCAAAATGTTTGGATGATGAATTATTTTCGCAATGTTATGAAAATAATAATTGTCAAAATGAATTTGATACTTGTTCGGAATCATGCAGAGTATTAAGTTCTCCCGAAATTTGTAAAAATACTGAAAAATCATTTTGTCAAGAAGAATGTAAATACCAAGAATGTAAAAATAATTGTGATATCTCTTGTAATTCGGAAAACAATAAACTTAATGAATTTTGCCAGTATCAATGTTATAATGAATGTACAAATTTCGGAATTGATGAAAAAAGCAGATTAATATTATTTTTCAGAGAAGTAAAAGACAGTGAAAAAAGCGGGTCAAATTGTGATACGAGTATTATTTTTCCGAAAAATCCCGATGATAGTACAAAATATCTCAATTATTGTTTAATAGAGTTTAAAATTGATTAGGAGGTTTTATGGGTAGTGTTTTTAAAGCTTATGATGTTAGAGGGATTTATCCGACTGAATTAAATGAAGAAATTGCTTACAAAACCGGCAAAGCTTATGTTAAATTTTTAAATGCCAAAAAGCTTATTGTCGGAATGGATATGAGAGGTTCTTCTTATTCATTGGCAAATGCATTAATGAACGGAATTACCGAAATGGGTTGTGATGTTGAATATGTTGATT
>JACCEE011451798.1_pt1 | contig 10163 bp, 8 predicted proteins | sample 7449931 | NCBI WGS metagenome assembly JACCEE01 (sample SAMN15323457, study PRJNA562643) | freshwater metagenome | isolation source: river surface water | place: USA:Blue River Watershed | collected 2017-08-19
ATGAGATGTGGGCCCAAGATTATGTCGGCCTGTTTTTAAAAAGTGGCGCCGATACCGATGCCGGAGGAACCTATATTGAGGATGCCACCATTCACCTTAGTTTTTATGTCCTCAACGACCAGTCTAACCAATACGTCGAGCATCGGTTCGACATGACGCTAGAAGGCATCGTTGCCAGCGATTACCCTCAGTTTTACGGTTTTTATTTTGAAGACATCCTGGATAATCCAACGCTTCTTCAGGGAACTCAAGCCGTCAGCTTGACCTATGATATATTGGACGCGACGGTATCCCCCGAAGGTACCCACGCTTTATTCCTCTACGAAATGTTGCTTCCCAACTCAACTTGGAGATAAAGAAAATGGCCGATTGATTCGGCCATTTTTAATTTAACTTGGTTTGTTTTCTACGGTTTTTTTCGGTGTGAACGTGTACCCGATCAAAAACACGGCAATCAAGAGTAAGACATCGGAGGCGAAGGGCGACTTGTAAACGAGGTCATGTTCATGGACCATTTGTACATACTGATAATTAAAAGCCGAATAAAACAAATACGTTCCCAGGAAACTTAAAATCAAACCCTTGGCCGTGGGTGTATCCTTGCTTTCTTTCATGTAACGCACCAGCGAAATGGCGCCCATAACGAGAAACGCGAGTATTCCTGCGAAAGCGAACCATCCGCCCTGATAAAGCGCATCAAAAATGAAACTCGAGGTGGTTTCCACGATGGAAGCGGGACCGTTATATATGTCGTAGAGTCCGCCAAAGGGATAATCAAAGGAATGTCGCAGAACATAAGCGTAGGAATAGACCCGGCTGTTGTTGAAAATACGGTTGAGGATGGCATTGCCACTAAACAAAGATTGGATGGCCGTTCCACCGAAAGCTTTTAAGACAAACAAGACAATGGCAACGCCTGCCACCCCCGACACGATATAGAGGGTATATTTCAAGAATTTAGATGCCCAAAGCTTCTTTGGGAAAAAACGTACAAAAGCCACAATGGCAAGAGGAATGAAAAGGTACTTAATCGCAGGAATGTTCGGAAGTAAAACAATCGATAAGATTCCTATAAAACCAATGACGAGCCATGGCAAATAGTCGGAATATTTGGCTTTTTTGGGAAGGAACAATAAACCGCCGACCGCACTCGCAGTAACAACGCTATAGAGGCCAAAGTGGTCCAAATTGACTTCTTTGATTGAAAATGCGTAAAGCCATTTAGCTTCTTCGGCCAAATAATAGATTTCACCATCGTAGTAGATGACCTGATCCGCATAGTTCCAAACATAGAATGGGGCGTAACGATACATCGTAATCAATAACGAAACGCCTAATAAAACCGCTAACCCGATGAAAATGGCTAGGAGGGCTTTATCAATCTTGAAATCGGGATTTTTGCTTAGCGAATAACCCATGGTTAGGAAAGAAACGAGCCCCAAGACGATGGCAATATTTCCCAAAGCGTCTTCGAGCAAGTGATATAAAGGTGAAAGGACCATGAAAAGGCCAAAGATCAATAGCGGCGCCAATAACCCTAAAAAGTCGAGCCAATCCGCCTGCTTGTTGGCCAGTAACGGGAAAGGGAGAAGGCCTAAAGCCAAAAAGAAACCGAGATATCGGTAGATGATACCGTAATTCGCCAAATTCATGCTGACAAAAAGTAAAATCTCGATTGCCAGGAATGAAATTAACGACCCATATTTTTTAACGAAAATCTTCAGCGTTTCGTTGGTCATTACCAATAACATCCTTTCTCGACTTTATCCGCCCCTTCGGGCTTGGTCAGAGGACGCGTCCAAGCGGAGGTCACATAGCGCGTGACATAGGGACGCTTTTCCCATCGTTTTCCCATTATACCAAACAGCAACTGCGTGGCGCCACCGGTTTGGATGGCTTGCTTATTGAGTTGCCGGATAAAAAGACACAAAGCTGCGCCATAGGCGCCGGCCCCAACCAAGGCGATATCAAAATCATGCTTGAGGATTTCGACTTTGAGATGATCAAGGGCTTCAAACCATGTCTCAAACCGAGGGTCTTTTTGATCCCCAAGAGTCAGCACCGATTGAACAGTTTCTAAGTGAAATTCGGGAAGAAGATTATCATCTTGAATGATTTCGTTCCGACGGGCATATTGTTCTTTAATCTCTTGGGCAAAAGGCGAAATGACCAAAACGCGTTTTCCCCTTAATGCGTTGGTCCAGTGCCCCCGCAAAGGCTCAAATGTTTGGTATTGAATGACTTTGGCTCCGGGACAAAATTTTTTGAAAAAATAATCTTCCATGTGAATCCCGGAAATTCCGATAATTTCAGCTTTTTGGACATCTTTTATCCATTGGGTGCAGTAATGCTTCAGTGATTCATCGTCCGTCGGGAAGAAACCCGCATTGTTTTTCATGCTGAAACGGACCGATGGTTTGAATGTTTTTTTCATCCCCAAAGTGATTTTTTCGTAATTGTTAATGCAGCTGAGTTCCACGGCTCCAAATCGGATGGCGGCAAACGGTTCTTCGCTTAAAATCGCATCGCGAAGGACCCCCTCCCCATAATTTTGGGAAATTCCTTTTTGCCCCAAAAAACGCTCGACGCCTTTTTTGCGACGAAAAAGCTTCCAGAGCATCACGAACCAGGCGTTTTTAACAAAATATGCTGCATAATTCAAACGGTTTTTATATTGTCCCATACATTACTTTTTTTCCGCCGTTTTTTTCCGTTTCACCAAACAAATCGTTTCGCCACACGTGTGATTGTCTCCCAATCTTTCGTGGGTCAACGCTAACAACGTAAACATGATAGCCATTTTGGGATCGGGATTCGGGAATTGCCCAAGAATCTCGAGGTGTTCGCGGTGAACAATCGCTTTTTTAAGTGCACAAAGAGCCAGCCGTTCTTCCTCTTTGGTAAAGGGTTGTTTCCGATGGATTTTTCGCATGAAGCCGATAACATCTTGAGAGGTCACGGGTTCGCTTAAACCATCGAAGCAGTATTCGGCCAAATCGTTCAAATGATAAATCTCCAAATGATCGACCCCAAGGGTTTCTGCAAGGATTTCCACCGCTCGAAGATACATGCTTTGGGGAGTCACGATGCCTCCGGTATGTTTTTCAAGTTGAGCCAGGATTTTCGACCAGATTTTGGGATAATCACATTTGAGTAAAGCCACAAAAAGTTCCGCCGGTTCTGGAGTTTCGTTAGCCACTTCAAAGGTATAACGGAAACCTCGTTTGACGTGGAACGCTTTGAGTGCATCGTTGTACCCAAGACGCATGTTTTGTTTTATGACTTTGCTTTTGAACACAAACATCATTCCGAGATCCCACGATGGGGCAATGTAAATGACATTGGGTTTATTGGTTTGGGTCGGGTGGATATTGAAGTTGTACCACAAATCAACCGCGATGACTTCGTCCGCGCCAAGCCTGAAGGCAAAATCAATCGGAAGATTGTCGCGGTAGCCTCCGTCAATGTAATAACGATTGCGGACTTTATGAAGCGGGAAGACCGGCCAAACCGCACTGCTGGCAAGCAACCAATGAAGGATGTCTTCCGAAGGAACTTGCTGCATCACCATACGTTTTAGCCCAAAGGTCGGTAAAGAACAGGCCACCACGCCCAAAGTGATTGGGGCAGTTTTGACCTCATCCGGTGAAATATATTGCTCAAGCATTTGAATAAACGGTGAAATATCGGCACCGCCATGTTTAATATAAGAAAGCGCGAATTGGTTTAAACGGGAACGGTTTTTCTTGAACGCTTCGCGAATGTCGGCGGCATCCATATTGATGCCGTTTTTAATCACTCGCTCTACCGAAATGGTGTTCCACAATTCCCGGGCAAGGTCATATTTTTGGGTGGCAAAAAGGGCACCGTTCAACGCTCCGATGGAAGTTCCGGTGACGATGTCATAGGTGATACCAAGCTCGCGCATGGCTTGCCAGACGCCTATTTGATAAGCGCCTAAAGAACCACCGCCGCCAAGTGCTAATCCACGTTTCATGCCGTTCCCTCTTCTTTTTAACAATATAGCACATCTCTATCCCGTAAAATTAGATGATATAATGAAAAAGGTGATAAAAATGGAAATCGAAAAAATCGTTCAGTCGCAACACGCTTATTTTAAGACTGGGGAAACCCTCAATCTCCGGTTTCGCCTGGAAGCATTAAAGACCCTCAGATCAAAGATCCTCGAACACGAAGCTGAGATTTTGGATGCCTTAAAATCCGATTTAGGGAAAAGCCCCATGGAAGGTTACATGACCGAGGTGGGAATCATTTTGGATGAAATCCACTACATGGAAAAGCATCTGAAAAAGTTTGCGAAGTCTCGCCGCGTCCCCACGCCTTTAGGCAACTTCCGTTCAAAAAGTTTTATTTTGCCATCGCCCTACGGGACCGTTTTAATCATGAGTCCTTGGAACTATCCCTTCCAATTAACCATGGATCCTCTGGTGGATGCACTAGCCGCCGGAAATACTGCGGTCATTAAGCCCGGTTCCTACTCCCCTAATACAAGCCGCATCATTGAGAAAATCATTATCGAAGCTTTCAAGCCGGAATATGTCGCAGTCGTTCTTGGAGGACGTCAAGAAAACCAAACCCTGCTCGATCAAAAATTTGATTATATTTTCTTTACCGGGAGCAAAGCGGTTGGTCGTGAAGTGCAAGCAAAGGCATCCGTGAACCTTACCCCCATCACCTTAGAATTGGGTGGCAAAAGCCCTGCCATTGTGGACGAAACTGCCGATCTCAAACTGACGGCAACGCGTTTGGCATTCGGAAAATATCTCAACGTTGGCCAGACTTGTGTCGCTCCGGATTATTTGTTGATTCAAAAAGAGATTAAAGAGGAATTTCTTAAACACCTTGTTAAAGCCATAAAAGAACAATTTGGGGAAAATCCTTTGGAAAACCCCAACTACGGGAAAATCATCAACGAAAAACACTTTGCCCGTTTATTGGGTCTTATTGGTCAAGAAAAGATTGTCATCGGCGGGCAGTCCGATCCTAAAACTTTACGTATCGCCCCAACCGTGTTGGATAACATCACCTTTGACCGCCCGGTCATGGGTGAAGAAATCTTTGGGCCGATCTTGCCCGTGATCACATACGAACGTTTCGATGAAATCTATGCGATGATTGACCATAACCCGACGCCTCTAGCTTTGTACTTGTTCACCCAAAATAAAAAGCGACAACATGAAGTCCTTCATCGCGTCTCGTTCGGCGGAGGATGCATTAACGATGTCGTGGTCCACGTCGCGACCCCGCACATGCCTTTTGGAGGCGTAGGCGAATCCGGCATGGGCGGTTACCATGGAAAATCGGGGTTTGATACCTTTACCCATTACAAGAGTATCGTCGACAAGAAGCTTTTCCCCGATCTTACCCTGCGTTATCAGCCTTACAACAAGAAAAAAGAAAAAATCGTTAAGATGGTCATGAAATAAAAAAGGCCCGAGGGCAACCTCGGGCTTTCGTTTGAAAATCATTAGAATAGGAATAAAGCAAGAATTCCCGCAAGTATGACGAGACCAAAAATGACCGTAAACACAATCCCAACAATTTTGGTCCACAGCCGTGCGCTGGTAATCGCAACCGCCGAGAAAATAATGCCAAAGATGGCCGGAATGACCGGAAAGAAGACGACGATCAAGAGGGAAGCCGCAGCAAAAAAAGCCAACATGAAAGCTACGATCAAATTGGTTTCCCCGCCTTGTTCGGCTGCTAGAACCATTTGTTGGAAAAGGTAAATGGAAAAGGCATAGGTCATAACGAGCCATCCCATGCCGATGCAGGCAAAGACAAACGCCGTCAAACGATTCTTTTTCATGGGTACCTCCACACCATAGAAACTCACTGGCTTCCTTTTTTATTGTAAACTCTTTTCAAAACAAAAAACAAAAAGGACCGCTAACGGTCCTTTCCAAGGATTTAGAGAACGACTTTCCAAAGCCCGTGAAGATTGCAGTATTCGTAGACTTCGAGAACTTTTTCGCCTTCGGTCAAGGCAAATTCAAGATGCGGTTTGGCTCCGGGAACGAGTTCCTTACGTTGACCACCGTGATTGGTTTTGACATAGATCCATTGGATGAAATGTTCGGGAAGCATCGGATGTGGGACACTACCAACATCGACTTTGACGAGATGACCTTCGATGTGGACGACGGGGATATGTTTTTCCTTCGAGGCATCGACAGTATTAGCGACCAATTCTTTCATTTCTTCGCCACAGCAAACCGGAGTAACGCCGGAATCATGAACCATCCCAACGATATTTCCGCAATGGGGGCAACGGTAAAATTTGACAGACATAGTTTAATCCTCCCTTTTTCTTTATTATAAGGGTTTTTATGAAGGGTTCAAAGAATGAAACAGCAACGAATAAACGTCTTTTCTCACTTTTACCGTCTTTAATCGAGGTTGAATCTTATTCCTGTTTATCTTATGATAAAAGGCGTTGAAACTTCATCGACAGAGGTAATGAAAAAATGATACTTTCCGGAATCCCCGCATTTACGACCAGCATGACGGCCGTTTTATGCATTTTTATTGTCACCTATATTTTGTTGTTGGTCTTTTCGGACTACCGCGCTTACATCGCCGCGGGGGCAGCAGTGATCTTCGTGGTTCTCGGAATCTTCAATGTCATACCCATGACACCTTTTGATGCCTTAGTGAGCATCGAGTGGAACGTCATCCTGATGATTCTTGGAACCATGGGCGTGGTTGGATTATTCATAGAATCTAAAATGCCTGCATTGTTGGCCGAAAAAATTATCGAAAAATCCAAAGACGTCCGTTGGGCAGTGATCGGCTTAACGATTTTTGCCGGTCTGATTTCTGCGTTCGTGGACAATGTCGCGACCGTCCTCATGGTCGCCCCGATTGCTTTGGTGGTTTGTAAAAAGCTTAAAATTAATCCCGTCCCTGTGGTCATTGCCATTGCCGTCGCTTCTAACCTCGAAGGTGCTGCCACTTTGGTCGGTGACACAACTTCAATCTTGCTGGGACAATACGCCGGCATGAACTTTTTTGATTTCTTCTTCTATCAAGGAAGCATGTCGCTTTTCTGGGTCAATCAAATTGGTTTGGCAGCGGCAACCATTGTCTTATATTTCATATTTTCAAAACAAAAAGAGAAAATCATCATTACCGAAAAAACGGAAGTCACCGATTATTTGCCAACCGTGTTAATGATTTCTGTGGTCGTTTTATTAATCGTTGCTTCCTTCTTGCCACCCAATCTTACCCATCCCCTGATCAATGGTTTCATTTGCGTTGGTTTGATGCTCATCGGTCTTGTATGGAAATTGATTAAGAAAAAGAAATGGTCGGCCGCTCTCGATGTTTTTAAGAGCATCGATTTCCTGACCTTATTATTGTTAGCGGCGATTTTCATTATCGTTGAGGCTTTAGTCCAAGTCGGAATCATTAACTGGATTGGTCAAGCTTTAACCGCGGTCTCGGGAGGCAATGTCTTTCTGGCCTACACGATGATCGTTTGGATCTCGGTCTTGTTATCCGCCTTCATCGATAACATTCCTTATGTCGCCATGATGCTTCCGGTCGTCACGCTCATCGCCAACAACCTTGGCGTCAACCCCACATTGTTCTATTTCGGATTATTGTCCGGAGCAACATTGGGAGGTAACCTGACCCCAATCGGCGCCTCAGCGAACATCACGGCCATTGGCATACTTCGTAAAGAAGGAAATAAAGTCAAAACGTGGGATTTCATGCGCATCGGTATCCCCTACACACTGGTTGCCGTCACCGTTGCTTATATTCTCATCTGGTTCATTTGGCATTAATCAAAAAGGCTACCCAAACGGTAGCCTTTTTTCTATTTTGTTTTCAGAATGTATGTTTCGTAAGGGCGTAATGTTTTCGCATGCGTACCCTGATTGGATTGATAATTGCTGAGCAGTATCTCCCCTGCCGGTAATCTTCGCATTTTCCGGGGGTTTTTATCCATATTAGCTACAATGGTAATGGTTTCTTCGCCAAGGGTTCGCTCAAAAGCTAAGATTTTTTTACCTAATTCAAGATGACGGAAAGTTCCTTCTTGCAAGGCGGGGTAATTGGATTTGAGTTTGAGCAAGGCTTGATAATGATTCCAAATGGAGTCGGGGTCTAGACGTTCTGTTTCAACATTAATCGTGGGATAGTTGGGATTACACATCAACCAGGGAGATGTCTTGGAAAAACCACCATTTATCGAAGTATCCCATTGAACGGGCGTGCGGGCGTGATCTCGTGTGAAGTTCATCACCCAGCGCCATGCCAATTTTTTAGGGAATTTGAACTTTCTAAGCAAATTGAAGACATTGACGCTGCTGACGTCCCTGAGTTGGGACAAATCTTTAAAGGGAACATTGGTCATACCGATTTCTTGTCCTTCAAAGATATAGGGCGTCCCCCGGAGTGTCAGCAACACGGTAGCAAGCATTTTGCCGGATTCTTTTCGGTACGTTCCAACATCCCCAAAACGAGAAAGCGAGCGGGGTTGGTCGTGGTTTTCAAAGAAAATCGTGTTCCATTCAACGTTTTCTTGCCATTTGACTAATGCATTGATCATTCGTTGAGGATTATACCGGCGTTTCCATAAAGGTAAAAAGGAATAATCGGATTCCGTATGCTCAAAGGGGAATACCGTTGAGAGTTCCCCGTCGGTAAATGTTTTCGCATTCGCTAGGTCGACATCCGCGGTCTCGCCAACCGTGTAAGCATGGTAAGGGGCAAAAACATCGTCATGGAATTCTTTGAGAATTTTATGGCAACCCGGCTTAGATAAAAAATGTTCTTCGCCTCGTTTATATACGGCCGGTTTCCCATTCGCAAAGCTTTCTTTAAAGATTAAATTGATGACATCGCAACGAAAGCCCGAAGCTCCTAAATCCAGCCAAAAACGCATGATTTTTTTGACTTCTTCAATGACTTTAGGATTGTGATAATTGAGGTCGACTTGTTTGCGGGTAAATAAATGCAGATAATAAAGCCCATTCTCGGGGCATTTTTCCCATGCACTCCCGGTGAACATACTTTGCCAATTGTTCGGGGGGAATTCTTTTCCGTTTGACTTCTTTTTGCCCGGCTTCCAGATATAGTAGTCATGGAATGGGGAATCAAGTTTTTTACTTTCGATGAACCACGGGTGTTCATCGCTGGTATGGTTGATCACAAGATCCATGATGATATGAAGATCCCGTTTTTTTGCTTCCGCAAAAAGCCGTTTCATGTCCTCTAACGTGCCATATTCTGGATTGATGTCATAATAATCCGAAATATCATATCCCATATCATCGTTAGGAGATTTGTATACCGGGGACAGCCAAATGCCTCCGACACCCAGTTCCTTCAGGTAATCAAGTTTGGATATAATCCCTGGAATATCTCCGATGCCGTCGTTATTTGAATCACAAAAACTTCTCGGGTAAATTTGATAAATCGCTTTTTGCTTCCACCATAAAGTTTCCATAGGTTCTACCGTCCCTTGGTCTTATTATAATGCGAAACGTTGAACTTTTTGCAAAAAGAAAACCTCGCATAATCGCGAGGTTTTTTGGTTACATACTAGCTTTAACGTTGTTGATGATCGTGGCCAAACGGGAGACGCTGGCGGTTCCGATGTCTTTCAACGGTAAGGCAACAAACGGATTTTCGGGATTGGATCCATCGGGATAATACGGGTAATTGGTGATTTTGTCCTGCCAATCGGGATCCGCTTCCATCATGGCATAGGTATCTGCGATCGGGGTGCAATATCCGACAATGCTGGCATTATCGAACGCGACTTGGGGATCTAGGAACCAGTCCATGAACTTGAGGGCTAAATCGTAATGTTGGGCATTCTTCGGGATGATCATGCCATCAAAGAAAGAAATCGTTAAAGGCGGGATAAAGATGCCCATATCTTCCATTCCTTGACCTTCTTCGGCACGCAGGTTGTAGATGTCGAAGAAGTCGCCGGTATACATGAAAGCAAGGTCGAGGTTGCCTGAACTGATATGTTTTTTCAGTTCGTCGGTGCCCCACTCATAGAATTCCCGTTGACGGAGAACGTCTTCGAAAATTTGAAAGTTTTCTTCGCTGGCGACATTGTAGCGTTCGGCCACGGTATCGTCATCGTAATACATCATGGCGGCGGCATAGCTGAGACGGGG
>JACCEE012655615.1_pt1 | contig 10163 bp, 10 predicted proteins | sample 7449931 | NCBI WGS metagenome assembly JACCEE01 (sample SAMN15323457, study PRJNA562643) | freshwater metagenome | isolation source: river surface water | place: USA:Blue River Watershed | collected 2017-08-19
ACTTTACTTGTTGTATCACGCTCTTGACTGTAAGCAACAACTGAAAAGATAACAAAAATAAGAGCAATAAAACGTTTCATTAAAAATGAGGTTCGTTTATACAGAATAACTCACACAAAAACATGAGCCTAATACAAAGTTAAACATTAGTTTTTCCTATCCAAGCTCACTTCTTGTTAGGCAGTAGCAAAGTTGCAGGAGTTCCGTCCATAAAAACCATTTACGACGATATGCAGGCCCGCTTCCCCGGAAGAGGCAAGGCTCAGGCAGCAAAGTAGGCCAACGAAGTAAGCCTTACCACCCACCAACAGGGTTATAGCCGCAAGTTAGGGGCGTTCCACTCGAACGCCCCTTTTAATTTCTCGACCCTTGGTGCAGCATAGCACCAGCCGCGAGGTGGCTACTACATAAATGCTGCTCCCTACAGCAATTTGCTGTTTTCAGCGGCAACGTTCCTGCTCCGAACAGCAATGTTCCCGTTCCCTGAGGCAATTTTCCCGTTCCGAACAGCAATTTGCTGTTCACAGGGGCAATTTTCCTGTTCCGAACGGCAATTTTGCTTCCGAGAGCAGCAATTTTCCCGTTCCGAGCAGGAATGATTCTGTTCCGAACAGCAATTTGCTGCTCCCAACACCAAATTGGTGCTTGGGAGGGCAATTTAAAGTGGCAATACAGAGCCAATGCGCTAAAGTTTCTGATTTCCGGAGCGGGTAAAACGGGAAGGGTAAGCGAACATACTGGCATTAAATATCCAAATGCCTAAAGAAGATTATGGCACCGTTTGATGATCTATAAATTAATAATAGATTTGTGTATTATACAGTATAAAATCACACAATACATACCAACGGGGGATGTGTATATACAGTTTTTTCGTATATATAAACAAGTTGGCAGCAAAGCAATTGAACCGATGATCTTCCAAGAAACATTACAGAAATATAATGATTCCATTAGAGATGCCGTTGATGAACTTTTTGCAAGTTCATTTGCAAACCAGCGAAATGAAACAGATTTATTATTAGTATTTCAAAATGCTTTAAAGAATAACCATTCCGAAGAGACTTTAAAAAGATTAAGTATTACAAATTTTCAAATAGGACCTGATTTCGTCGGATTTAGATACAATAGTTTTTATGATTTTATCAATGCATACAGAGATAAAGTATTCAAAAAAATTGATCACAGATCTGAATTGGATAAAGACCCCTTTGAACGAGATTACATTTATCACTATTTGATTGAACAAGAGTTGCTTATTTATTTAAAATTTTGGGAATCTGATTTAATCCTTCGAAGACTCTATAATTTAACAAGACTGGCACGGGGCGAAGAATATGATTGGATATACAATCAGTCATTCTTTAATGATAGAAGGAAACTAGTGAAAGACGAGATTCAAAAAGATTTAGATAGGGTATCTCCAAAATTCAACGGCATAATCGATGATATATATAGCAGACAAATACGAAATGCTATTGCACATTCTCAATATTACTTAATGTATGACTCAATAAACCTGACAAATAAAGATGAAAGTCCTCATTATATGTTAGGTGCTGTTTCATATGATGACTGGGAAGTTATATTTCATAAGACAATTCTGTTATATAACTACTTAATTATTAAAACAAATGAATATTCGGAGAAATATCAAAAAGATGCCAAAGGAAAACACTATGGACTTATGATTGTATTTCCAGAGAAAGACAGCAAAGGAAATAATAAAACAGGTTGGTTAAAATTTGATGAGAGTTTTAAGAAATGGTATTGGAACAATGGATAATGCTCAGCTGCCAATCGAGTAGTCCGCCCCGCCAGCTGAGCTGACGGGGAGAACCGCCCACGTTCATCTTTTCAATCGACAAACCAATCAAACGCAACAGAAAAGAAAGTAGCGCCGTGGCAAATAGTGCATCAGGTGGGGCGATGAAATTGCAGCGGAAAGCATTGAGCCGGTGCACGAAGGGTTAAGAGTGGTATAATCTGCCTGCGATTCAGGCTAAGTATTGATGCATTAACGCCATTAGGCAACGGCATGTAGGGTAGTTCTTTTGCGAGAAATTCTTTTCTGAATACCTCCACCCAAACATCCCCACCCACTCTTTTTCCGAAAACATCCTTTCACAACAATTCAAATAGCCTAAATTTGTAACGGTGTTTTTTTATCGGCCACCACACTACAGCATGGAAATTGTAAACACTCCCGAAAATATTGCCAACAACACCGGAATAGTTCTTACCCTAGGCTTTTTCGATGGCGTGCACCAAGGTCACAAAACCTTAATCAACACCACCATTGCAAAAGCAAAGGCCTTGGGGCTACAATCGGCGGTAATGACCTTTTGGCCTCACCCACGGCTGGTGCTCGGAAAAGATCCTGGCAACCTATTTTTCCTCACCACCCTGCCCGAAAAGTCGGAGCTAATAGCCAAGCTGGGTGTCGATTACTTTATTGTTCAGGAGTTCAACGAAACGCTGGCGGCAATGGAAGCCGAAGAGTTTGTTCGCTTCCTTGCCGAAGACTACAAGGTGCGCCACTTTGTTGTTGGAAAAAATCACCGCTTTGGCAAGATGGCAAAGGGCGACTTTAAGCTACTGGAGCAGCTGGCGCCCAAGTATGGTTATACGGTGGAGGCCTTTGAGCCTATCCAGGAGAGCAGCGAAAACATCAGCTCTACCAATATCCGCAACGCGCTTACCGACGGTGACCTCGACCATGCAAACAACATGTTGGGCTACCCCTACTTGCTGGCAGGAACCATTGAAACCGGTCGTCAGCTGGGGCGTACCATTGGTTTTCCCACGGCCAACATTAAGCCCAACGATCACCTCAAGCTGGTACCGGCTCATGGCGTTTACGCCGTGCTACTCCACGTCGATGGGAAGGTAGAAAAGGGAATGATGAACATTGGCATCAGACCTACGGTGGACAACTCGCTGGCGCGTACCATAGAGGTGCACATTATCAACTTCAACGCCGACATCTATAACCACCGCATTGAAGTGGCGTTCGTTAAAAAGCTGCGCGACGAAATAAAATTTCCTTCGATAGAACACCTAAAAACCCAGCTGCAGGTTGATCGCAACCACGCCATTGAAGTTTTGGAGAATAAGAATCTGGATGATTTCAAAAACTATTTTCTAACTTTAACGGTCTAAAAATCCGCACTAAACACTACACTATATGGACAAGATTATCGTAGAATCGCTTCCTTACAAGGTTGCAGACATTTCGCTGGCAGATTGGGGCCGCAAGGAAATTTCCATTGCCGAGAAGGAGATGCCGGGCCTTATGGCAATCCGTAAAAAGCACGCAGCTAAAAAGCCGCTGAAGGGTGCTCGCGTTATGGGATCGCTCCACATGACCATCCAAACCGCAGTGCTCATTGAAACCCTCGTGGAGCTTGGTGCCGACGTTAGATGGTGCAGCTGCAACATCTTCTCAACCCAAGATCACGCTGCTGCTGCGATTGCCGCTGCAGGTGTTCCTGTTTTTGCTTGGAAAGGCGAATCGCTCGAAGAATACTGGTGGTGCACCGCTCAAGCGCTATCGTTCCCAGGCGGTAAAGGTCCAAATCTCATAGTTGACGATGGTGGCGATGCTACCCTGTTTATCCATATTGGCTTCAGGGCCGAAAAGGATGCTAAGGTTCTCGATAAGACAGCCGAAAGTTACGAAGAGCAAGTTATTCTGAACATGCTAAAGGGAATCCTTGCCGAGGACAACCAAAAGTGGCACCGCACCGTGAAGGAGTGGAAGGGCGTTTCGGAAGAGACAACCACAGGAGTTCACCGCCTATACCAGATGATGGAGAAGGGCGAGCTGCTTATTCCTGCCATCAACGTAAACGACTCGGTTACCAAGAGCAAGTTCGACAACCTTTACGGATGCCGCGAATCGTTGGCCGACGGTATTAAGCGCGCCACCGACGTGATGCTTGCCGGTAAGGTAGTTGTGGTTTGCGGCTACGGCGACGTGGGCAAAGGCTGCGCCCGAAGCATGCGCTCCTACGGATCGCGCGTTATTGTTACCGAAATCGATCCTATTTGCGCCCTGCAGGCAGCCATGGAAGGCTTCGAAATCAAGACTATTGAAGATACGCTCGACGAAGGAAACATCTACGTTACCACCACCGGCAACTGCGATATCATTACCCTCGAGCACATGAAGGCGATGAAGGATCAAACCATTGTTTGCAACATTGGCCACTTCGACAACGAAATTCAGGTTGACCGTCTCAACACCATGCCCGGCATCAAGAAGATTAACATTAAGCCACAGGTAGATCAATACTCCTTCCCCGACGGACACGCTATCTTCCTGTTGGCAGAAGGACGCTTGGTAAACCTTGGCTGTGCCACCGGCCACCCATCGTTTGTAATGAGCAACAGCTTTAGCAACCAAACGCTAGCGCAGCTCGAACTTTGGACCAAGAGCTTTGAAGTTGGCGTTTACCGTCTGCCAAAGCAGCTCGACGAAGAGGTTGCGCGCCTACACTTGGAGCAGCTCGGCGTTAAGCTCACCCAGCTCTCGAAAAAGCAAGCCGACTATATTGGTGTAAAGCCCGAAGGCCCATACAAACCAGAGCATTACAGATACTAGTAAAAAGATGTATTCTATTTAAGAAATAAAGGTATTGTGAGAAATTACAATACCTTTATTATTGAAACCAAGCCATAGAAAAACCATGTCAAAACTCGCTTCCTTCACGTTACTATTAAGCCTAATTACCATTTATAGCATACAAACTTTCGCTCAAGACAGCTATGAAAAGCTAGATTCGTCGATGTTCTACAATAGAAAGATTGTTGCAATAGGAGAAGCGACTCATGGTAGCCACGAAGAGCAAGTTTTTAAGAACATTACGATCAAAAAGTTAATTAAAAAACACCACTACAATACAATACTATTAGAGGATTCATTTAGAGCTGCAGCACCATTCAACAGCTACATTCATAGCGACACAGTTTTTGATATTCGTAATGAGATGGTAAAAAACTACAGTTTAAACTGGATATGGAAAACTGAAGAGTACATTGAACTGCTCGATTGGCTAAAACAATACAACAAAACGGCAATTGAAAAGATCACGATTATTGGAATTGACCCAAAGGTTAAATCCAAGGTAGAACGAGATTCATTGATGGCATATAATGTAAAGAGGTTTATTGACAAAGACGATAGGATTAAAGCCATTCTACTAGCCCATAATGGGCATATAGCCAACGACAAGAACTACTACAAAGCGTTTTCGATGGGTGCCCATCTGAAGAAAATATTCAACAACGACTACTTTATAGTTGGTCAACTCTTTGGGAAAGGAAGTTTCAACATATTCATAACATCTACGAATACATTTGACACCTCATACGTAACGCACTACGCAAACAAACTGGCAAAACGACTAAAAGAGAATGAAAAAGAGACAATACTCTTAACTATCAACCCGCATTTGAAAAAACCAATCGACTCCTGGGTTTATGGAGCAACATTGTATAGAGTCGGTAATGAATACACACAGAGGTTCAACCCAGCAATACATTTTGATGCCATTATTTTTCATGACAATATTTGCGCTGCGAAAAACATTACACAAAATGGGAACTACCTTGCATTTACGGCACATAAAACAAAGATTGATAGCATAGCCTCCGGTGATACATTAACGTTTAAAATGGATTATTTCGCAAGTTGTAACTCAGTCGTAGAAATTATGAGATTTCAAGACAACACCTATACAGGATCAAGTGTAGACACATTACGCCTTGGAACAAATACCCTAACAATGACTTTGCCTGTAAAGAAAGCGTTTAATACAATTGAAGCATGCATTTACCTTCTTAACGACGGAAAATTGACCATTACGTCCAATTCACTAACAAACAGAACTGCTACAGTCATTTGCAGAAATATTTTCCAAGAAGAGAATAATAAAACCTCCCCTATTGCCAACAATAGGAAACTAAAACTACATTTGAGCTACGATAATAGCTGGTTTCAAGTAGTTCGAGAACAAAATAGAATTGGCAATTAAACTATCAAATTATATTTTAACAAGTACTAATAACCATCGTATGGGCAGCAACAAATATTTACTTACACCGGACAAGATTAAAGACTTGGTCCCACAAATGGGCTACTGCTACGCATCCGACACCATTACGGTAGATGGGATGAAGGTGGGCTACATGTACCGCGAAATTCGCGACGATAACGACGACAGCGGTTGGCGTTTCCTTTCGGGCACCGAAACCGAGGAGTACGTTGAAGATCAAACCAACAGCATGTTTTTCGAAGTAAACGTAATTGCCAACTACGATCCGGCAGTTATCCCATACCTAAAGATGAAGGTAGGCACTGAGTGGGAGCGTATAGAAGGCACCGATACCTTCCAGCAAATAGTTCCAGAATAAGAATTCAAGACTCAATAAGGAATAGCATTATTTCGTATTTTTACTTCAACATGCAAAGAAATGAGCATGTTGAAGTGGAAATACAATAGGTAAAAGCGAAAGGTATGAAAGACACAAGCGAAAAAAGCAAGAAAAAAAAAGAGTCTATAGCCAAGAGAGTAAAAGAGCTCCAACATTTCCTATACAACGGATTATGGAGCATCCGCATTGATCAACTTGCTGCAAAAAACTCACGTCGCCTCTACCGAGTACTCCGGGTAATGATGCTTTCATACCGAGGTTTTACCGAAAACCACGTAATGCTCCGCGCATCAGCGCTTACATTTTACTCACTGATGTCTGTTGTTCCTATTCTGGCAATGGGTTTTGGTATTGCTAAAGGATTTGGCTACGACAAAATACTGGAACAGCAGCTAATGGAGAGCCTACAGGGCCACGAAGAGATTGCCATCAAGTTGATCGATTTCTCGAACTCACTGCTGGCACGAACCGGTGGAGGCCTAATTGCGGGTATTGGTATTGCTGTTTTGTTTTGGTCAATTATAAATGTCTTCTCCAACATCGAACGCTCGTTCAACGCTGTTTGGCAAGTGGAAAAAGGTCGTCCGTTTACCCGGAAATTTACCGACTACCTCTCCATGATGCTTATCGCCCCAATACTAGTTATTGCATCAAGCAGCGCCACGGTTTACCTTTCAACGCAACTGGGAACCTACACTCAGCAGGTTGAGCTACTCGGTTACATAAGCCCACTCCTCATTTTCTTACTCCAACTAATACCGTATGTTTTAATATGGGTTCTATTCTCGCTAACCTATATTGTAATGCCAAACACCACTGTAAACGTTAAAGCGGGGGTTATTGCCGGTATCATTGCAGGAAGTGCCTTTGTTATTACACAATGGGCTTACATCCACTTCCAAGTTGGGGTATCAAAATACAATGCCATCTATGGTAGCTTTGCAGCCTTACCAATGTTCTTAATTTGGCTTCAAACCAGCTGGTTAATCGTTCTCTATGGTGCCGAAATATCCTTTGCAATACAGAACGTTCATCTATATGAATTTGAGAACGAAGCGGTAAACATCAATCCCCGTTCGCGAAGAGCACTTTCGCTACTCATCATGCACCGCATTGTAATTCAGTTCAAAAACGGGGAACCGCCACTCACAGCAACCGACTTGGCCAAAGATCTGGGTATGCCTATAAGGCTGGTAAGCCAGCTGCTAAAAGGGCTTATAACAACTAAGCTGCTTATCGAAACCTACACCGACGATCCAAAGGTGAAAGCATACGTTCCGGCAGTTTGGCTCGAAAAAATCACCGTAAACTATGTGACATCTGCACTTGACAAGCTAGGGGTCGACACCAAGTTGGAGGCCAGCAACCCAACCCTAGAAAAACTGTTAAATATCCAAGAGAACTTCGACCTGCTTACGAGCAAACACGACGATAATATTTTGCTAAAGGATTTATAGAAACCCTCAATTATAAACAGTAATTGTTTGTCCACTGAAGGTAACTCGATACCTCTTTAGCGGTTCGCCGCTATTTGAAATACCACCATTCATAAGCGAGTAGACCTTTTTGCAAATGGGGCAGGTAACTTCGTGTGGTTTATCCTTACTTACCTCCACCGAACCATCAATTAAATCATGTGGGCAAGTTGCATCAAAGGCATAGAAGGTATCATCCATATATCGATACACAAGTACTCCATGCCTACGATATCCATAGTTGGCAACCTTAATCGTATTGTTAATTGATGTCAGCGACGAAAAATCAGGCTGCGCCAAATGACCTTGAAAGTAAACAGGCACATCCGGAACAGAACTCTTAAAATCCTTTTCGCATGCAGTCAATGCCAACAATGAAACAACCGCAGTATATACCAGAATGAAACTAACTCTTCTTACCATACCAAAAAACTACTCAACAAAACCAAACTACATTAGTGGCACACTAAATCAAAACTTACAGAACAAACAAAAATTGTTCTTACAGCCATAACTTCCCGACAAAAATACATTAAGAATTGTTACATTCGTTATAAGCATGGGTGTCGAGGAGGATTCACAATATATTTGTAATTTTGAGAAATGAAGTTACTGCTTAAAACGCTTATCATCGCTTTTTTGTTACCTTTAGGAGCACAAGAACTCAAGGCGCAAGACTCTAAGTATTCCATCGACAATGGCCCGGTAAAGGAACCTCTGTCGAGAAAAATTGCACGATGGAGATACGCACGAGACTTAAAAGCAAAAGACAGAGCAGCCGAAAGAATAAAAGAAAAGCAGAAAAAGAGAGAAGAAGAGGGCCGAAAGGCAATGATAAAACGCCACCTGGCCAATCAACATCCAAAGGTAAGGGAGCGATTAAAGAAGCAGCAGGAAGAAGAATCAACTACCTATCCTAAAAAGGAGAAGGAGAAAAAGTTACCGAAGAAGAAAGTAAAAAAACTAGAACTATAGCTATGGACAAGAGCACTATAATCTACCTAATTGCCATTGGACTTTTCATCCTTTCCAAGGTATTCTCAAAAAAGAAGCAGGCGGTAGAGGAACCTACAGAAGGCTCCCCGTTCGACACTATATTTGGCGATCAAGAGCAAAAGCCAACAACGCGTAAGGCCGACCCATTCGATGAGATTTTTGAGTCGTTTGGCAAGGCGGAGCCAATCGTTGAAACACCTAAAGTAGAACCAACACCATCCCCTACCCGAGGCTACTACACCGAAGAGGTTGAATCGGAAGAGGAGGCTTTTCAGTCTTACGAGGAGCAGGTTGTTGACACACCTGCCGCAGCGTTCATCCCTGTCGACAAGGTTGAACCGATCTACTACAACCAAGCGCTAATCTCGGCAGAAAACGAGGGAAGTTATGGTACAAAATCAACTCCAATTGCTACCTTTGAGCCCGAAGTAGGGGATATTGGAGTAGAGATGCAAGAAGAGGAATATGAGTATTCATCGTATTTTTCCGACTTCGACCTTCGAAAAGCAATGGTTTATACTGAGGTTCTTAAACCAAAATTTCAGCAAATTTAACCACCTTCACCGAAAATCTACTGTAAACATTTTTTAGTATATTTGCCCGAAAGGGAGAGTTCCGAGTTATCGGAATTCTTTTTTATTTACCCTAATTAAACTAAACATTATGGCCAAGGTAAATTACGTAACAGAGGAAGGCTTTCAGAAACAAAAAGCTGAACTTGACCAACTTAAAAACGTGGAAAGACCTGCCATTTCGCGCCAAATTGCTGAGGCAAGAGACAAAGGAGATCTTTCTGAAAACGCGGAATACGATGCTGCTAAGGAAGCTCAGGGTCTTCTTGAATTGAAGATATCTAAGCTTGAAGACTTGGTAGCAAACGCTCGTATTCTTGACGAAACAAAAGTGGATATTACTAAGGTTCAAATTCTGAATCGGGTAACCATTAAAAACACCAAAACAGGTGCAAAAATGGACTACCTTTTGGTGGCTGAGAGCGAAGCAAACCTAAAAGAGGGCAAACTTTCCATCAGCACTCCAATTGCGCAAGCGTTGCTCGGAAAGAAAATTGGCGATACTGTTACCGTTCAAGTTCCTTCCGGAAATGTAACGTTTGAAATTATGGATATTTCGCGCTAAATTGTCGAAAAAAAGCCATGGCAACTATTTTCACCCGCATCGTAAATGGAGAAATACCCTGCTACAAGATAGCTGAGGACGAAAACTACTTTGCCTTTCTCGACATAAACCCAATGG
>JACCEE011559330.1_pt1 | contig 10162 bp, 8 predicted proteins | sample 7449931 | NCBI WGS metagenome assembly JACCEE01 (sample SAMN15323457, study PRJNA562643) | freshwater metagenome | isolation source: river surface water | place: USA:Blue River Watershed | collected 2017-08-19
GGGCATAGGCCAGGGCCGGGTCGGTCGCCGCCACCGCGCCCGTGTCCGGGTGCAGGCGCAGGTTCTGACCCTGGTCGCTGACCACGCGCACCCGGTCGGCGGCGGGGTTGAAGTCCACGCCAAAGCGGCTGCCCTGCAAGGCCAGCGGTGCGGCGTCGCCCACGCGGGTCAGGCGGGCGCTCTCGGTGTTCAGGGTGTAAAGCTGACCCCGGCTGGAGACGGCGTACAGCACGCCACGGGCCACGCGGAAGTCGATGCCGACCAGCGTCTCCCCTGCAGGCAGGCCCAGCAGCGGCAGGCGCGCCGTGATGCGCCCGGGTTGCCCGGCGTTGAAGCGGATCAGCTCCGCGCGGTCGTTCACCGCCACCACCGTTTCAGGGCGGGGCGCCGCCGTGGGGGCGGGTGGGGTGGCGCAGGCGCCCAACAGCAGGCTCAACAAAGGCAGCATCAGCAAACGCATGGACGAACTCCGAAACCAAAACGGACACATTGTGAACGTGATCGGACACGGGGGCGAGGTCACCTGGGGCATCCCCCGGTCATCTGACGGCAGAGATCGGTTCATTCGGGGATTTCGTGCACACTTTGCGCTCAACTTTGTGGAAAGTGCGTGCATGCCGGATTCCCCTCGTCCCTGGTGGACCCGCCGACTCTGGTGGCTGATCGCGGCCCTGGTGCTGGTTGGACTGGCCGTGGCCGGGTGGCTGACGCGCGCGCAGCCGGTGGCCGTGTTCACCGTGAGCGCCCAGCCGCTGGTGCGCACCCTGCAGTTCACCGGGCGGGTCAAGACCCCGGCGCGGGTGGACGTGGGCGTGACCGTCACCGGCCGAGTGCTGCAGGTGCGGGTGCGCGAAGGCGACCTGGTCACCGCGGGCGCCCCGCTGGTTGAGCTGGAAGCCGATGAGTGGCAGGCCGCCTGGCAACAGGCCCAGGCGAACTGGCAACAGGCGCAGGCCCGCCTGGGCAGCGTGCAGACGCTGGCACTGCCCAGCGCCCAAGCCTCGCTGGCACAGTCTGAGGCCACCTTGCTGCAGGCCGAGCGCGAGCTGGCCCGCACCCGCGAGCTGGTTGCCCAGCAGTTCTACAGCCAGTCGCGCCTGGACGATGCCCAGCGCAGCGTGGCCGTGGCCCGCGCCCAGCGCGATGCCGCCCGCGTGCAGGTGCAGGCCAACCGCCCCCAAGGCGCCGAGCAAGCCGGCAGCCAGGCCCAGTTGGCCGCCGCGAAGGCCGCAGTGGAGGTGGCGCGCGCCAAGCTCGATCAGGCCACGGTGCGCGCGCCTGGCGCCGGCCGCGTGCTGTTGCGCAGCGTCGAGCCCGGCCAGATCGTGCAGGCCGGCAAGAGCCTGCTGACGCTGTCCGTGGCCGGTCCGACCGAACTCGTCGCCCAGGTGGACGAGCGCTATCTGGGTCAGTTGCAAGTCGGCCAGCGCGCCGCCGTGCTGGCCGATGCCTACCCCGCCCAGCCTTTCGAGGCCGTGGTGGACCGGCTCGCCCCCGCCGTCAATGCCCAAAGCGGCGCGGTGGAAGTGACCTTGCGCGTGCAGGGCGAGCGCCCCGCTTTCCTGCGCGAGGACATGACCTTGTCCATCGAGGTGGTCACCGCCCGGGAGGCCTTGGTGCTGGCGCTGCCCCTGCGGGCCATCCGCGAGCCGGCGGCAGGCACCCAGGGCGACGCTGCCTCGGTGCTGGTGCTGAGCGAGGGCCGCGCCCAGGTGCGCGCCGTGACGCTGGGTTTGCGCACCCTCGATCAGGTTGCGGTGCGCAGCGGCCTGCGCGCGGGCGAGCAGGTGGTGCTGGCGCCGAACCTGGCGCCCGGCACCCGCGTGCGCGGGCAATCCAGCGCCGAGTCGGCGGCGGCGAAGGCCGGCCCTGCTGCGGCGGATGCGGGTTTGTCGCGTGACCGCGCTGCAGGCGGCTCCTCGCAAACCTTCAGTCGCTGAGCCGGATCCCACTGTGCGCATGCCGACACTTCCCTCGCTGGGCTTCGAATGGCGCGTGGCCGTGCGCTTCCTCACCGAAGGGCGCTTTCAGAGCCTGCTCATCATCGTGGGGGTGGCCGCCGGCGTGGCCGTGGTCGCCTACATCTCGGCCCTCATCACCGGCCTGCAGCGCAACACCCTGGAAAAGACCTTGGGCGCGCAGGCCCACGTCAGCGTCTCCCCGTTGGACGAGCGCGTGACGCCCGCCTTGCCTCCGCAAGCGGGCACCGTGCGCTGGAGCGACACCCAGGCCCGCGCGCAGCGCCTGCAGACCATCACCAACTGGCAGGCGATCGCCACCTTGCTGGCCCAACGACCCGGCGTGGCCGCCGTCTCGCCCATGACCTCGGGCGCGGCCCTGGCCCAGCGCGGCGAGGCCACCCGGGCCATCGCCCTGTCGGGTGTCGAGCTCAGCCGCTACGACCGCATCGTCAACCTGCGCAGCAAGCTGGTGGCCGGCCAGCTCACGCTGTCACCCGGCGAAGCCATCATCGGTCAGACCCTGGCCGAGGACCTGGGCGTGCGCGTGGGCGACCGCATCACCGTGGTCATCAACGAGCGCCGCGAGACCGTGCGCCTGACTGGCCTGGTCGACCTGGGCATCAAGGACCTCAACCGTCGCATGGTGCTGGTGCCCCTGCGCTCGGCGCAGACCTTGCTGAACCTGCCCGGCGGCGTGACCCAGATCGACCTGCGCCTGGACGACGTCTGGACCGCCCAGACCCTGGCCCAGGGCCTGGCGCGCGAGCTGCCCAACAAGGTCGAAAGCTGGCAGGAGGCCAATGCGCAGCTGGTCTCGGCCCTGCGCGCCCAAAGCGTCAGCACGGCGGTGATCCGCACGGTGGTGATGCTGGTGGTGGTGCTGGGCATTGCCAGCGTGCTGGTGGTCTCGGTGGTGCAAAAGCAGCGCGAAATCGGCATCCTGCGGGCCATGGGCACCACCCGTGGTCAGATCCTGCGCGTGTTCCTGCTGCAAGGCGTGCTGGTGGCCGCACTGGGTTCGCTGCTGGGCGTGTTGCTGGCTGTCGGCCTGATCGCGGGCTTCACCGCCTTCGTCAAGGGCTCCGACGGCTTGCCGCTGTTTGCCATCACCCTGCCGCCGGCCATGGCGCTGCAGATCGTGCTGGTGACCAGCGTGGCCGGTGTGCTCGCCGCCGTCGCCCCGGCCCGACGCGCCGCCTACATGGACCCGGCGCAAGCCATCCGCAGCTGAGGCGCATCCGATGAGCCAGACCTTGACGACGCCCCCTGTTCCCCCTCATGGCGCTGGCCGCGACCTGGTGGTGCTGGAAGGCTTGCGCAAGCGCTACAACGTGGCTCAGCCCAATGAAACCGAGGTGCTGCACGGCCTGAGCCTGCGCCTGAACACCGGCGAGTTCGCCGCCTTGATCGGCCCCTCTGGCTCAGGCAAGAGCACCTTGCTCAACATCCTGGGCCTGCTGGAGCCAGCCACGGGCGGCCGCTACGCGCTCGATGGCCAGTCGGTGGCCGAGCTCGATGACGAGGCCCTGACCCGCCTGCGCCGCGACACCCTGGGCTTTGTCTTCCAGTTCCACCACCTGCTGCCCGCCTTCACCGCGCTCGAAAACGTGCTGATGCCCGTGCTGTCCCGCGACGGCCGCATCGGGGCGCGTGAGCGCGAGCGTGCCCGCAGCCTGCTCGATGCCGTGGGCCTGGCTCAGGCCATGGACCGCCTGCCCGGGGCCTTGTCGGGCGGCATGCAGCAGCGTGTGGCGGTGGCGCGCGCGCTGATGCTGGCGCCCAAGCTGGTGCTGGCCGACGAGCCCACCGGCAACCTCGACACGGCCTCGTCCAGCGAGGTGTTTGCGCTGATGCGCCGCATCCACGAGCAGGTGGGCACCACCTTCCTCGTCGTCACGCACGACACCCGACTGGCTGCCCGCTGCGACCGCGTGATCGAACTCGTCGATGGCGCCTTGGCCAGCGATGGCGCGCCCGCACCGGGTTGAGCCTCAGTCTTTGCGGGCCTTCTTTTTCTTGCCCTTGGACTTGCCCTTGACCTTGCCACCGCCCTTGCCGCTGCCCTTGTGGGGCTTGTCGCTGGCGCGCCGTTGCGGGTGGGTGTCACCCCAGATGCCCGCAGGCAGGCCACTGGCCTTGCCCCCGGGAGTGCCCCGCTCCAGCTCGGCCTCCAGCCTTTCACACAGGGTGCGTAGGACCTTGACCCGCGCATGGCGCTTGTCATCGGACTCCACCAGGGTCCACGGCGCTTCACCCGTGCTCGTGCGCTCGACCATGTCGCACACGGCCTGCTGGTAGGCATCCCATTTCTCGCGGTTGCGCCAGTCTTCTTCCGTGATCTTGAACTGCTTGAAGGGCACCTTCGCGCGCTCTTCAAAACGGCGCAGCTGCTCGTCGCGGCTGGTCTGCAGCCAGAACTTGACCACGATGATGCCGGCCGCACTGAGCTCGTGTTCGAAGTCGTTGATCTCGTTGTAGGCGCGCAGCCAGTCGTTTTCGCTGCAAAAGCCTTCCACGCGCTCGACCAGCACGCGCCCGTACCAGGTGCGGTCAAAAATGGTCAGGTGCCCACGGCGCGGCAGGTGGTGCCAGAAGCGCCACAGATAGGGCTGGGCCTTCTCGGCCTCGTTGGGCGCGGCCACCGGCACGATCTGGTACTGCCGGGCATCCAGCGCCGACGAAATGCGCCGGATGGCGCCGCCCTTGCCGGCCGCATCCGCGCCTTCGAACGCGCAGACCACGGCACGGTCCTTGAAGCGCGGATCGCGCGTCAGCTCGAACAGGCGGGCCTGCCAGCGCGACAGCTCACTCTCGTACTGGCGCTCCTCCAGCTTCAGCGTCAGGTCCAGCTCGGTCAGCACATTGCGGCCGTCGGTGTCCACGCGCACCATCGGGGCCACCGGCGCGTGCGCCGGCTCCGGGGTGGCCAGGCGGGCGCGGATCGCGTCCAGCATCACCTTGCCCACCGTCAGGTTGCGGTAGCGGTCGTCGCTGCCGTCCAGCACCACCCACGGTGCCTGCGGCGTGTTGGTCATGCGCAGCATGTGGCCCGCAGCATCCTGCAGCTTGTCAAAGGTCTTGAGGCGGTCCCAGTTCCACTGCGTCACGCGCCAGGCGGTGCGCGGGTCGCTCGCCAGCGACTTCAGGCGCTGACGCTGCGCGTCCTTGGTCAGGTGGAACCAGAACTTCAGCACCAATGCGCCTTCGTTGGCCAGCATGGCCTCGAAGCGGTTGATCTGGTCGGCACGCGCGTCCAACTCCTTGAGTGAAAGCTGGCCCAGCAGGCGCTCGCGGATCGGGTCGGAATACCACGAGCCCGCAAAGATGCCGATGCGGCCCTTGGGGGGCAGCGAGCGCCAGTAGCGCCACATGTGAGGGCGCTCACGCTCCTCGTCGGTCGGTTCGGCAAACGCCAGGGTGGACAGAAATCGCGGGTCCATCCACTCGTAGAGCAGGTTGATGGTCTCGCCTTTGCCCGAGCCATCCTGTCCACTGATCAGCACCAGCACGGGCATCTTCTTGCGCTGGTACAGCTCGATCTGGGCGTCCAGCAGCGCGGCGCGCAAGGCGGGCACCTCGGCGCGGTACACGTCCTTGCTGATTTGGTGTCCGATGGCGGCCGATTCAAACATCGTGCTTCTCCTGTTCGCTCACCACCCAGCCCAGCAGGGCGGCGCGGTCGGCGTCGCTGATGGTCATGCCCTCACGTTCGCACGCGGCCAGAGCCACGCCACAGGTGGTGGCCACGAGGTCGTCGAACGAGGTCGGGGACGTGGTCGGATCAAAACCGTTGAACAGCAAGGCCCGCAGCAGCGCGTGGATGTCGGGCCGGCTCACGCTCACGTGCGCATCCAGGCACAGTTCGTGGATGCGCTTGCTGGTGTGGGCCAGGGCGTACGGCCCTTCGGCCAGGGCCGTGGACAGGGCCTGCAGCACGGCACGGTACTTGTAGCCCGACATCGCCGGCAGGCTGGCCACCTGCAGCATGGGGGCCACCTGCGGCCAGCGCGGATCGTGCGAAGGCAGGTCGCCCGCAGTGGCGGCCGATTGACTCAGGAAGTCGGGCGCGTGGCGCTGCGGGTCGAGCGCATGTCCGCCCAGGTGCGACCACGAGATCTCGACACCCGGTGGGTGCAGGGTCTCCAGCAGGCGTTTGAAGGTGCCGTGGCCCAGCCAGTCGGTGTCGATGCCGGGCACGTGCTGGCGCACCAGGTGAGCCAGTCGGGCCACGGCCACCGGGCGGGCCGAGGCGGCCACGGCGTCGGCCAGCAGGCGCTCGATCTGCGCCCGTGGGTCGGATGCGGGCGCGGCGGCGATCGGCGCCGCGACCGAGCTGGGGCTCAGGGGGGCGTCTGCCCGCACGTTGCGAGGCGCTTCGGGGGCACCGTTCCCGGCACCGCGCAGGCGGCGTGGGTCGTACAGCCAGTTGTTCTCGCGGTCGATGCGCAACGGGTCGAGTGTCAGGTCGCGCAGGAAACCGGTGAAGGTGCCGCGTCCGGCCCAACGGGAGTCGGTCAGGCCCGGCACCTGGGTGGCCAGGATGCGGGTGAGCGCGGGCAACATGATGGGCTCGGGCGACTTGTCCACCACCGACCAGACCAGGGCCTCGGCCTGCGACAGCAGGCTCTCGAAGTCCGGCGGGGCGGTGGGGGTGCTGTCCTCGTCGCCAAAGCCCAGTGCCTCGCTGACAAACGCATCCGGGTCGATGATCAGGTCGGACGAGGCATCGTAGGACGCCGAGGTCGCACCGGCCGCAAAGATGGTGGTGCGTCGGTCGTCGCGGCGCAGCTTGCGCAGCAGGGGCGTGAAATCGGCATCGGCCGAGAACACGATGAACTCGTCGTAATGCGTGGGGCTTTGCAGCACGTCCACCATGTCCAGCACCATGTGGATGTCGGTGCTGGTCTTGCCGGCCGAGGTCATGGGCGGGCAGTCGATGATCTCAAAGCCGGCCTTGCTGAACCCAAAGCGAAAGCGCTGGTACATCACCGGGTTGAGGTAGCAGCGTCGCACCAGGATGCGCCGCTGCACCGGGGCTTCGGGGGCCAGCGGCATCGCCAACTGGGTGGTGACCCAGTTCAGCCAGCGCAGCGGGTCGCTGGCGAAGGCCTCGGCATAAGCCACGTCCAGGCGACGCAGCCCGGAGTACACATTGTCAAAGTCGACAAACAGCGCAGATTTCAGGGTGGGCGTGGCGCTCATCGCAGCACCATCACCGGCACCGGGCTCAGTCGCAGCAGGGTGGTGGTCGTGCTGCCCACGATGAACTCACGGATGCGCGAGTGTCCGTAGGCCCCCATCGCCAGCAGGCTGTGCGGGCGCTGGCCCAGCAGGGCCAGGATCTCGGCTTCTGGCTCGCCGGGCGACAGCAAGGTCTCGACATGGCGGCCATCGGCCTCCAGTTTCTGGCGTGCGGTCAACAAGGTGGCGCGGTGGTCGGGCGTGTCGGTGCCCACCATCAGCAAGGTCACCGGCAGGCCGGTGAGGATGGGGCTGGCGGCCAGGCGCTCGACCACGCGTTGGGCGGTGGGGCTGCCGTCGTAGGCCACCACGATCTGGTCGGGGGCTGTGAAGGTCTCGGTGGGCACCACCAGCACCGTGCGGCTGACGCTGCGCACCAGGCGCTCGATGTGGTGATCGAGGTGGCGGCGACCGCGCGTGGCCGGCTGGCGATTCTGGCCCAGCACGAACAGGCGGGCATCGTCCTGCCAGGCCAGTGCCGCCTCGCTCAGGTCGTCGTGGCGCACCACGCTGTCCACCTGAGGCACCCCGGCTGCGGTGGCGTGGGCCTGCGCGGCGCTCACCATGCGGCGGCCGGCTTCCTGGGCGATCTGGCTGCGTTGGGCGTCGAGCTCGCTGAGTTGCTGCAGCAAGACGTCGGGCGCCCCCAGGCCGATGGCCCCGTTCGCGTCGGTGCCCAGGGACAGGCTCACCTGCGGCTCGACCACATGGGCGAGCACGAGGGGCAGGGACAGGCGGCGGGCCGACCAGGCGGCCGCATCGATCACGGCTGGGGTGTTGGCACGGCCGTCAATGCAGGCGTAAACCTTGTTCATTGTTGCTTTTTCTGGTGGTGTGGTCATGGAAATTCTAAGTCGTCCCGGTCGGTCGCCCCGGTGGCATTCAAGGTGCTGAACATATCGACTCAGCCGCATGATGGGGTTGAATTTTTCTGATTTTCACGAACTGTCCGCAGCGCTATCGTGTGGACCTGTCTGTTGCTCAGGAGTCCGAGATGAAATGTCCCCACTGCCATGATGTCACCTTGGTCATGTCCGATCGCCAGGGGGTGGAAATCGATTACTGCCCCCAGTGCCGAGGGGTGTGGCTCGACCGGGGTGAGCTCGACAAGCTGATCGAGCGCAGCGTCACCGTGGCGGCTGCGCCGGCTCCGGTGCCACAGGCGGCGTATGCGCCTCAGCCGCAAGCCTACGCGCCCCAGCCGTCGCAGCCTCAGGCAGGCCAGCGTCCGCCCCATCACCGCGATTTCGACGACTCCGACTTCGGCAAGCACGGCCGCCAGGGTTACCGCAAGCCCAAGTCCTGGCTCAGCGAGATCTTCGACTGAACCCGGCGGGGCAGCGCGGGTCGCCTCAGGCCTTGTCGGGCGAGTCGCTGTCGTGCTCGCCCTCTTCGTAGACCACATTGGCGCGGCCCACCAGCAGCGGGTCGGGCATGGGCACGTGGCTCATGTCCTTGTTGGTGTAGGGCAGCTTGTGCAGCACGTAGCGCATGCCATTGAGGCGTGCGCGCTTCTTGCAATCGCTCTTGATCACCGTCCAGGGCGCGTCCGCCGTGTCGGTGTGGAAGAACATGGCTTCCTTGGCGCGGGTGTAGTCGTCCCATTTGTCGAGCGAGGCCAGGTCCACGGGTGAGAGCTTCCACTGCTTGAGCGGGTGGGTTTCGCGTTCCTTGAAACGGCGGCGCTGCTCGTCACGGCTCACCGAGAACCAGAATTTGATCAGGTGCACGCCCGAGCGCACCAGGTTGCGCTCGAACTCGGGCGCCTGGCGCATGAATTCCTTGTACTCGGCGTCCGAGCAAAAGCCCATCACCTTCTCGACCCCGGCGCGGTTGTACCAGCTGCGGTCGAACAGCACGATCTCGCCCGCCGTGGGCAGGTGCTGCACGTAGCGCTGGAAATACCATTGCCCCCGCTCGACGTCGCTGGGCTTTTCCAGTGCCACCACGCGGGCGCCGCGCGGGTTGAGGTGCTCCATCATGCGCTTGATGGTGCCGCCCTTGCCGGCCGCGTCGCGTCCTTCGAACAGGATCACCACCTTCTGGCCTGTGGCTTTGACCCAGGCCTGCAGCTTGAGCAACTCCACCTGCAGACGGTACTTCTGCTTTTCGTAGGTCTTGCGCGCCATCAGGTTGCGGTAAGGGTAGACCGTGGCATCGCGCCAGTGCGGGCTGAGCTCCTCATCAGGGTGCACGGTCACCTCGGGCTCGTCGAGCATGCCCTTGAGCGCGGCGCGCAGCACCTCGGCGTCATCGGGCGAGGCGCCCTTGAGCACCGACTCCAGCGCGTGCGCCAGGGTGGCCGGCGGCGTCTGCGTCACGATGTCGCGCAGGGCTTCGACCTGAGCGATCTGGCTGGCTTCGGTGGCCTGCTGTGCGACCTGCAAGGCCAAGCCCTGCGGTGTCCGGGCGGGGCTGATGTCGCCAGAGGCGGCGCGACGTGCGGCGGTGCGGGGGCGAGGCGTGGAAGAGGGGGCGGCCATCGAGGAGCGTCTCCGAGAGTCGGGGTCAAAAAAGCAAGCGTACTCCCGTGACCAGGCGATGACCGAGATGGCCGCCTGGATTGCTCATATATTGGTCGCCGTATGCGGCCTCACCCGGTACGGGTGGCGCCATGTCTTCCTCTCACTGACGCCTCGCAGCTCCTTTGCGTCCATGTCCTCTGACCCTCTCACCGGGGCCGTTCGGCCCAATCGTCTGGCCAGCACGGTGGCCCGCCTGCAACCACTGCCCTCGGGCTTGCGGACCTGGGTGGTCAGCCTTCTGTTGGGGCGCGCAGTGCCCTTGGTCGGCACGGCAGGCTTGCGGTTCGAGCAGATCACGTCGGACCGGGTGGTGGTGCGCGTGGCCAACCGCCGCAAGGTGCAGAACCACATCGGCGGCGTGCACGCGGCGGGAATGGTCTTGCTGGCCGAAACGGCCACCGGCTTTTGTGTGGGCATGAACGTCCCGGACGACAA
>JACCEE010777485.1_pt1 | contig 10160 bp, 6 predicted proteins | sample 7449931 | NCBI WGS metagenome assembly JACCEE01 (sample SAMN15323457, study PRJNA562643) | freshwater metagenome | isolation source: river surface water | place: USA:Blue River Watershed | collected 2017-08-19
ATAATGAATAATGAAAAATGAAAAATTTAGTATAGCGGATTTTGTTGAACGTTGCGTTAGGGCGCAGGCCAGGTACCCCAATAATTTAACATTTAACAAGTAACAGGTAACAGTTATTATCCGAGACTTTCTAATGTATTAGAATTTTGGCTTTTGAGCACATGAGCACATTGAGCATCACGAGCACATGAGTACAGGCCGGAGACCGACGGCAGCAGGGTTTGGTTGTGGGTTGGCTGTTGCCGGAACGCCCAAAAGTGAATATTAAAAATTTCTTCTTTTTTTTTGGGATTCGATTGTTAAAAATAGTTAATAAATGGGTGTTTTTTGACAACAAGTGGCTGATTTTCAATACGAAAAAAAATATTACTTTTTGTACAAAAAGCTTAATATTGTTTTATATTTGCCTTTCTAAACAGATGTTCGCAAGCAATAAAACAAATTAATACAGAAAATTATAAGTTTAACCTAAAAGATTTAGTTATGAAAAAAACAGTATTACTTTTTGCACTTTTCTGCGTGCCATTTTTTCTTTTTTCTCAAGCGATTTTATATCACATGGGACCTAGTTTTAACGGGGCAACTTCCGGATCCAGAGCCCCAAACGGGACGTCAGCTCACACCTATTTCAGAGGTTCAACCATTGCTTTAGCATCAGAACTTACTGCAGGTATTCCAAACAACACTTCCATCACAAAATTCGGCTTTATGTTTAATGTTGGGGCTTCCAGTGCTGTTACAGGAAACCTTAAAGTGTATATGTCAAATACTACATCTACAACTTATGCCAATGGTACAGATTGGGCTACTTTGTCAGGTGCTATGACCTTAGTTTACAATGGTACTTATACCGTTCCACTTTCAACAAATCCAATTGCTTCTGATGTCACATTAACGACCCCTTTTACCTATACCGGTGCGGGAATTTATGTGGCTTATGAATGGACTAGTACAGGACCGTTTGCCACTACAGCTGCTACCTATCAATGTAACAACAGTTTAGCAGGTGGTGTTGTGATGAATGCATCATCAACTGCACTTGGATCCACACTAAGTACAACATCTGCATTTCGTCCTTGTTTAAGATTTGGCTATAACAACCCATTTACTAATGATGGTCTCGTTTTACAAGTGTATACCCTTGGCAAACTTCCCATCCCATTTGGAAACCCTCATGCTATTCAGGCTTATATCAAAAATCAGGGATCTGATACCATTTTTAGTATTCCTGCAACTTTAACTGTTACCGGAGCAAATAGTTTTACCAATATTAAAACGATAGATACATTACTCCCCGGAGAACAAAAACTGGTCACTTATGATAACTTTAACCCAACAGTTAACGGAGCCAATACCGTTACTGTTACTGTTCCCAGTGATCAAAACAATATCAATAATTCAGTAACCAAAAATCTAGAAACCAATTTGAATACCTACAGTTACGCTCAAGGCACAACACCTTCCGGAGGTGTGGGATTCAACACTGCAACCGGTGATTTTGTTGCTAAATTTACAACAACTACTTCACAAGCCATGAATCAGGTGGATGTTAGATTTAGTAGTGGCGGACAACCATTCCAAATTGGGATCTGGAGTGCTACGGCTGCAGGTACCCCTAATGCATTACTTTATACCTCTCCAACGTATAATTCCACAGCGGGTGCTTACACTGTTTTAATTGATCCTCCGGTTACTATTCCTGCCGGTTCATTCTTTGTGGGAGTAAGACAAACCGGTACTACTAACGTAAGTTTTGCTTATCAAACAGAGGAACCTATCAGACCTAATTGTTTCTTCTATACCTCACCAAGTGGCGGAACTACTTGGACAGATTTCGCACCTGCCAATGCATTCCGTTTTATGATTGAACCCAAATTTGCATTGGCTACTGATGTTAGTTTAACAACAGTAGCACCCCCTGCAACCAATATATTTGTGGCTGGTCAACCCATCAATATTATGGCAACAGTAATAAATTATGGATTAAATACACAATCAGTAGTTCCAGTTGTATATACCGTAAATGGCGGGGCACCTGTTGGACCCGTTATGATCATTGCTTCTCTTGGTCAAAATGATACCAGTTCCGTTTATTTCAATGGAACGAATGCATTTACTCCAACCAGTGGTGGCATATATACTGTTAAAGTTTTCACCAATTTAACCGGAGATCAAAATGTAGCCAATGATACAATAACCGTTGTGTACAACGTACTTCCTGCCCCTATAACTGTTTATCCTTATGTTCAGAATTTCGACAACCCTGTTGGCTGGAATACTACCGGATCATTATGGTTTTATGCCGGTGCCCATTCTCCAATCGATGCCACCGATCCTGATTCCGCATTTGTAGCTAATTTCTATTCCGCTAATGCCGGCGTTACCGGATTGTTAAAGTCTCCAATATTTAACTTAACAGGACTTACCAATCCCAAATTAGACTTCTATGTGGCATACAGAACTTATACCCACGAAGATGACTCTTTACAAATATGGGTTTCATTTGATATGGGTCAAACATTTGTTCCCGGATCTCCATTATTATATTCAAAATCTTATACAACAAATCCATCATTAAGTACATTGGATTCCAATATTGCCAGTTTCTTCCCAGAAGCAACCTCTGATTGGAGATTAGAAACCGTTGATCTCACTCAGTTGATTGGCAATGCAAGTGTGATGTTTGGATTTAAAGGAATCAGTGCCAATGGAAACAATTGTTGGGTTGATCAGGTTAAAGTGTATGATAACGTAGCTCCAACTGTAACAACAGCAACAGCTTCCAACATTACACCTTACACATTTACCATTGGTGGCGATGTAACATCTGAAGGTGGTGCGGCTGTAACCCAAAGGGGTGTATGTTACGGCACTTCAGAAAATCCAACCATTGCAGATTCACATACTACTGATGGATCCGGAACTGGAACTTTTGTCAGTGATATCACCGGATTAACACAAAATACGATCTATTATGTAAGAGCTTATGCCACTAATTCGATTGGTACAGCGTACGGTCAACAAGTTACTGTAACTACTATTATTGATGGAATTGATGAAACATCAGATCAAGTAGTTAAAGTGTATCAAATGGATCAAAACTTGATTATTGAAACTACTCTACCATTTGAAAAAGGAACATTCCAATTGTTTGATGTTAATGGGAAATTAGTAAAAGAGGCTCTTGTCAATGAAGGACAAACAAAACTTACAATTAATGTAGGTGATTTAGTTAAAGGATTTTATTTGATTAGTTTAACATCCGGGACAGAAATTAACGGGTTTAAAGTGATTTTGAAATAGGTCTTTGGTTTATTAATTGTGAAGCCCTTTGTGTGAAAATACAGAGGGCTTTTTTAATTGAAGAGTTTTAGATTTATTTAAACACGAAGGACACAATGATCATTTTCTCAGAGGCCTCAGTGGAAAAACCCTTAGTGAACTTTGTGTGAAAATAATATTCATCGCTCCCTGCGATCTCTGCGTGATTTGAATACAACAACTATACAGTTAAACTTAGGAAAAAAAGAAAGATAACAAATATAACAAAAAGAAAACTGATTGATCCATATTTTCTTTTTTCATATTTTGTCCAATTTTTGAATTTCTTAAAATAGATTAAATATTTATCCTTTTTAAACACAAAGAAATAGCATGGAAGAACTGCCATTAAAATCATGATTAAAAAATAAGTTGGGCCTATGGTAAAATCAAGATTAAAACCCCCTTTAAATGAAATCAATATTGAAAATATAAAAATAAATAGTATCCCTACTAACATACCACCTGCATACATTATATTAAATCCAAATTCTTCATTATTAAAAGCTTGATTAATTACTTGGTCTATATCTATCCCCAATTTTTTATATCTTCTTTTTTGGAAAGGCAATCTGTGAAGTAAATTAAAAGGATTAATTTTTTCAGAAAAAAAATGTAATTTATTAAAAAAGATATAAATACAATAGTGTAGTATATTCAAGATTTTTTCCATATTAAATTGTGTCTCCCTTTATTTGGACAGGTTTTTTCGTTTGATACAATAAATACTTTTCAATTACGAGAAAAAAGTTCTGCTTTTTGTATGTAAAAAGTGTTTTTCATTTTTTAATCTTCAAAAATACAACTTTTTTAATCACTTTAGTTTTTCTAACCATTTTATTTAACCACGAAGGACACCATGATATTTTTCTCAGAGGACTCAGTGGAAAAACACTTTGTGAACTCTGTGATAATAATATTCATCTCTTATTCCGAGAAAGTGTTGAAATAGTTTTTTGTATTAATCTCAATATTAAGTTATTACAAAAGTGATAATTTTTAAATCGAACACTTTCCACACTATTCCGGAATAAGAAAAGAAAGCCAGAGCGGTTTCGTTGAACTTCGAACGTCGAACATCGAACATCATTCGAGCAATCGAAAAATTCTCTATATTTGCATTCATAAATTCCGGATATCATGAAAACATGGGTCACAAAAAATGGCGTTCAACTTATTCCCCTTTTGTACGGAAGAAGTAATGTTTTTTTAATTGTTTCAGGAAATGTGAACATCCTGGTAGATACCTCTATTTCGTTGTTTCATAAGTCACTTCTCCGAAAATTAAAACATCTGAAAATCACAAAAATTGACTATCTGGTTCTGACTCATACCCATTTTGATCATGCCGGAAATGCACAACTTATTAAGGAAAAATTCCAGTCAAAAATTATTGTACATCAGTCGGAACGTGCTAATATTGAAACAGGTACCAACAGAATACCGGTGGCAAAAAATCGTTTTTTGAATCATGTAATCAAAAGTAATAGTTCAATATTTACTAAAGAAGCGTCTTACAAACCTTGTGATGCTGATATAACTTTTGATGAGGAATTCAGATTTTCTGAAAGTGATGTTAAAGGATATCTATTGCATACTCCAGGTCACTCATTAGGATCAATTAGTTTTATTCTGGATGACGAAATTGCTGTTGTGGGAGATGCTATGTTTGGCTTTTTCAAAAAATCTATTTTTCCACCTTTTGTGGAAGATATTCCTGAAATGGTGAAAAGCTGGGGTAAGCTTTTACAGACCGGCGCTACCCTGTTTTTTTCAGGACATGGTAAGTTTAAAACCAAAACTCAGGTTGAAAAAGATTACCAAATCTGGTCTCAAAAAATCTAAATAATTATGTCTAAAATCGTTTCATTTACTTTAGGATGTCTCCTATTGATCCCTTTTTTGGGTTTTTCACAAACCTCATCAAACTTCACAACCATCGACTCAACGGATACTCAACAGGATATCATCCGTAAAGCGGCTCAAGTGGTGCCCTCTCCCAGACAATTGCGTTGGCAAAAGCTTGAATTGACTGCCTTTTTTCACTTTGGAATCAATACTTTTACCAATAATGAATGGGGCAAAGGAAACGAGGATCCTACTCTTTTTAATCCTACACAACTCAATGCCGAACAATGGATCGTAAGTGTTAAAAATGCAGGTTTTAAACAAGTTATTCTTACTGCAAAGCACCATGACGGTTTTTGTTTATGGCCTACCAAAACAACCACTCATTCTGTGGCTATGAGCCCCTGGAGATCGGGTAAAGGGGATGTTGTGAAAGAGGTTGCAGATGCTTGTCATAAACACGGAATTGGATTTGGTGTGTATTTATCTCCCTGGGACAGAAACGCAAGTTGTTACGGCACAGATGCATACAACGATTTCTTTGTGAACCAGTTGACAGAATTACTAACGCAATACGGACAAGTAGATGAAGTTTGGTTTGATGGAGCCTGCGGGGAGGGACCGAATGGGAAAAAACAGGTGTACGATTTTATGAGATGGTATGCTTTGATTCGCAAGCTACAACCACAGGCAGTGATCGCCATTATGGCTCCGGATGTTCGCTGGGTTGGTACAGAAACAGGAATGGGACGTGAAACCGAATGGAGTGTAATTCCCACTTCCAATCTGGATTTATCGGCTATCGCTTCTCAATCTCAAAACAATGTGATCTTTAAACCAAAAACTGATTTGATGGGAAATATTTTGGGTAGTCGTGAGCAACTCTATGTTGCCAATGGATTAGTCTGGTATCCTGCAGAAACCGATGTATCGATCAGACCCGGTTGGTTTTATCATCCTGAAGAGGATACTAAGGTAAAAACAGCTGAAGAGTTGATGAATATATATCTCACTTCTGTAGGGATGAACAGTGTTTTGCTTTTAAATATTCCGCCCAATAAAGAGGGATTGATTGCTCCGGAAGATGTTCAAAGTTTGCAAGCATTTGCGCAATTGAAAAATAAAATATTTTCTGAAAAGTTTCCGGATAAAAGCACCGTGATAAGCTGCGAAAATGGGATCAATATAAGAGCCATTGCAGATCAAAAATATGAAACCTATTTCACTACCAATAAGGGAGATACTACAACCATAATTGAATTCAACTCCAAAGGACCTGTAAAATTCAATCTTTTAATGATACAGGAAAATATCATGGTAGGACAAAGAATTGAACACTTTGTCCTGGAATATTACGATTCTCAAAAGGGATGGGTCCCATGTGCTGAAGGAACAACGGTTGGCTATAAAAGAATGATCAAATTTCCGGAAGTAAGTGCTTCTGGCTTTAGACTCAAAATTTTAAGTTCCCGATTAGAACCAACAATTTCAGAATTTGGATTGTATTATTGGAAGTAAAAAATCAACTTACGTTTTTTCGGGCAATCAACCGAATCACGCCCTGATGGGTTGACAGATTGGATTACCGGTGACCACATGAATTACATTGGATCAGTTTTGTGGTTTTTTTATTTTTAGGAATTGCAATATAATCTTGGATAAAGGGTGCAATGATGGCTTCATATTGAATTTGGGAATCATCTCCGCAGCAGGGACATTGTTTTTGTTGAAACATACAAGTGAGCTGAGTGTTATTACATTTTGATGCAAAAGTATTAAAAAAAATTGTTATAAAAGAGTCCGTTAAAATGATTAAAATGTGAAAATGATAAACAATTTTTAATTATTTTTGCCAAAACAATCCTCATATTAATATTGTTTATGAACTTGTAATGAACTGAAAATTAAACTAAAATCTTACTACTATGACTCGAAGCGAAGCAGAAGAAATTTTACAACAAACTTTTAAAATAGCTAGTTTTTATGATGAACAATGGAATACAATCGACATGATTTTAAATGGGGAAAGGGTACTTCTCATTGAAAAAACAGGATTTGGAAAATCTTTATGTTTTCAATTTCCTGCCATTATTTTAGATGGTATTACTGTTATATTTTCACCTTTAATTGCTTTGATGAGAGATCAGGTGAAAAAATTAAATCAACTGGGGATCCCGGCCAGGTGCGTCAATAGCGAGCAAACGGAGGAAGAGAATACGAAAATCATTGAATCTGCCAAATCGGGGAAAATTAAGATACTCTATATTGCTCCTGAAAGACAAAATAATGAGGAATGGATGGAAGCAACCCGACAAATGAACCTATCGATGGTGGTGGTTGACGAAGCGCATTGTATTTCCGCCTGGGGGCACGATTTCAGACCTGCCTTCCGACGGATCATCAATTTAGTTAAATTATTACCGAAAGGATTGCCGGTTTTAGCTACAACAGCAACTGCTACAAAACAGGTGGAAGCAGATATTGCCCAACAAATGGGAGGTGATTTGAAAATCATAAGAGGCAATTTAATGCGGGATAATTTTAAATTGTTTGTCATTAAAGTGCAATCTGAAGAAGAAAAGTTGATCTGGTTAGGTAAAAACATCGAAAAACTCCCCGGAACAGGAATTTTATACACCGGAACTCGAGTTGATACCGAAGTGTATTCCAGATGGTTTGAGTTTTTAAATATTCCTTCCATGGGATATAATGCAGGATTAGATCCGGAATCCAGAATTGCCATTGAAGAGGGTTTGATGCAAAATAAATGGAAATGTGTCATCTCAACTAATGCTCTTGGGATGGGAATTGATAAGCCGGATATTCGATTTATCATTCACACACAAATACCCCAATCTCCGGTACACTATTATCAGGAAATTGGAAGAGCAGGAAGAGACGGAAAGCCTGCCTATATCATCCTTTTTTATGCTCCGGAAGATAAAAGTTTACCGGAAGCATTTATTGAAGGGGGACGCCCCTCAATCTACAAATATGAAAAAGTGATATCAGAAATTAAAAAAGATTTGTTGGGGGAACGGGAATTAATAAAAAAAACAAATCTAAAACAAAATCAATTTAGAATCATCAAAGCAGATCTTATGGATCAAAAAATCGTTCGTGAAGTAACGATTGATCGGAGTAAAAAACTGGAATATGTTCCCGGAGCCCCTAAGCTAAATACACAAATTTTCGAAGCATTACGAGCCAGTAAAACCGACGATTTAAATCACATGATTGAATATGTGGAAACGTCACAATCCCGGATGAACTATCTTTGTCATTTCTTAGGAGACTCAACGCCCAATATAGCAGAGAGTTGTGATAATACCGGGTTGAAAAAGATTCAGGTAAACGTTTCAGATGAATGGATTCAAAAAATTGAAGATTTTCATGGTCAGTATTTTCCCATCTTGGAAGTAGAAAAGAAAGGATCTAATTTGGTCAATGGGATAGCCTCCTCCTATTATGGTTTTTCAAATGTAGGGACAACTTTACATAGATGCAAATATGAAAATGGCGGTGATTATCCTGATTTTCTTTTAAAGTTAACCTTAAAAGCTTTTAGAAAACAATACGGACAAGATCCCTTTGATTTGATTTTGTATGTTCCCCCTACAAAATCGGGTAATCTTGTGAAAAACTTTGCCCAAAAAATTTCCGAGATTTTACAAATTCCGATTTCACATCAATTAATAAAACATAAGGTAACAAAGGAACAAAAAAATTTGGAAAATGCATACTTAAAATCTGACAATGTCAAAGAAGCATTCCGATATCAAAACCCTGATGAGATTTTTGGTAAAACGATTTTAGTAATTGATGATATTTTTGATAGTGGTGCTACGATCAAAGAGATAGGAAGATATTTAACAAAACTGGGAGCGTTTAAAATTGCTCCATTAACCATAGCAAAAACTGTAGGAGGTGACAAATTATGAACAACGAAGCAGCTTATTGGATCACGTTAGCTCATTTGCCTAAATGGGGTTATGTAAAATTAAACAACCTGATCATCCGGTTTTTTCATGAAAACAACCTTTCTATTGAGGCGTTTTTTCAATTGTCTGAACAAGAGTGGAAATCGGATTACAATCTGGAATACAAAGATGTTGAAGATCTTAAAAAAGCAAAAAATGATATCCCTAATCATGCTTTTTTAGCAGAAACACTTATGAATGAGGGTTATGAGCTAATTCCCATCACATCTCCTTTATATTCTAAAACTTTAAAAGAGAATCTCAAGTATAATGCTCCTTCATTATTGTATGTCAAAGGTAATGCTGCCATTTTACAGGAGGATTCGATTGCTATTGTAGGCTCAAGGAATGCTTCTGCAATTTCTTTAGATTTTACCGATCATATTGCCCAAAAAGTCGGTAAAGAAAACAAAGTGGTTGTGAGTGGATTTGCGAAAGGTGTTGATTTAAAAGCACTGGATTCCATAATTCAGTATCGTGGAAAAAGCATCATTGTATTACCGCAGGGTATAATGACTTTTGGATCCGGATTTAGAAAATACTATCAACAAATCATAAGCGGGGATGTACTGGTGGTCAGTACTTTTTTTCCAAAAGCTCCCTGGCAGGCAGAATTGGCTATGGCCAGAAATCCAATTATTTACGGATTAGCATCAGAGATTTATGTTGCTGAATCTTCAGAAAAAGGGGGAACCTGGTCCGGGGTTATAGATGGTTTAAGAAAAAACAGGAAAATATTTGTCCGGATCCCTGAATCTTATGAACAAACAGCCAATCCGCTTTTAATTCAGAAAGGTGCTATTCCTGTAGATCTCTTTGGAAATCCATCCCCTGAATACTCCCACTTAAAAAGTGAATCCGCACAACCTCAAGCAATCAAAGCAAATCATAAAAAAAATCCAACCGATCCCCAACCCACCCTTTTTGATTAATTAACTTTTTATATTACCTCTTCCCTGTTAATTGTTATCTGTTAATTGTTATCTGTTAATTGTTATCTGTTAATTGTTA
>JACCEE012642470.1_pt1 | contig 10160 bp, 7 predicted proteins | sample 7449931 | NCBI WGS metagenome assembly JACCEE01 (sample SAMN15323457, study PRJNA562643) | freshwater metagenome | isolation source: river surface water | place: USA:Blue River Watershed | collected 2017-08-19
GAGCGACCGCGTCAACGTCCTTAAATTGATATTTCAAGAGGGCAACTGTTACGCCGATAACCACCATTGTTATCGCCAAAATGGTGACAACGCTGTGAGGCAGTAATTCCTCGTGACCTTTATGTTGCTCGAAGAGTGGATACAGCCAATTCTTTAGTGCATCACCGCGGTACAAAAGAAGTCCGGAAGTTACAGATCCGATTGAGAGGATCACCATTGGAAGCCACATCAGTGCAGGTGATTCATGTGGATGCGCATCTTCATCCCAGCGAGCCTTGCTGGTAAATGTCATCACCATCACTCTGGTCATGTAGAAAGCTGTAATTGCCGCTCCCAGAAGAGTGACGCTTCCAAGAATGATTCCCTTGATTCCGCCAGAGTTAAATGCTTCAGCGATGATCGCATCCTTAGAGTAGAAACCAGCAAATGGTGGAACACCAATGATTGCCAAGTAACCCAGACCAAAAGTAATAAATGTAATCGGCATAAACTTTCGAAGTGCGCCATATTTGCGCATATTCACTTCGTCATTCATTCCGTGCATGACCGATCCTGCACCAAGGAACATTCCTGCCTTAAAGAATCCGTGTGTCAGTAGGTGCATGATTGCAAATGCGTATCCTGCTGGGCCGAGGCCAGCACCTAAAATCATGTAACCGATCTGTGACATCGTCGAAGCTGCAAGGGCTTTCTTGATGTCATCTTTAGCCATACCAACAATTGCTCCGAAGATCAGAGTGATTGCGCCAATAATCACAACAAGAAGTTGCGCTGTTGGGGCTGCATCAAATACAAAGTTGGAGCGAACGATGAGGTAAACACCTGCTGTCACCATTGTCGCTGCGTGGATAAGAGCTGACACTGGAGTCGGGCCTGCCATCGCATCGCCCAACCATGCCTGTAATGGGAACTGTGCAGATTTACCTACTGCTGCAACGAGCAACATAATTCCCATAGCTGTGAGAGCTGGTGTACCAGCACGTTCTGCAGCTTCTTTTACGCCATCAAATGACACTGTTCCCATCGTGGCAAAAGCGATCATGATTGCAAACGACAATCCCATATCGCCCACGCGGTTCATCACAAACGCTTTCTTTGAAGCGGTGGCATATGCCGGCTTCTGATTCCAGAATCCAATAAGTAGGTATGAAGCAAGACCGACGCCTTCCCAACCGACATAAAGGTTGAGATATGAATTGCCGAGAACCAAAAGAAGCATCGAAGCAACGAATAGGTTGAGGTAGGCAAAGAAGCGACGACGATTCTCGTCATGTGACATGTAGGAAATCGAATAAATATGAATGAGTGTTCCAACGCCGGTAATCAATAGCACGAAGCAGATCGAGAGCTGATCTAGCAAGAGGGCCGCGTCGACATCGAAATCTCCGACCTTGATCCACGAGAACAAGGTCTGAGTGATTGGGCGATCTTCAGCAGCGCGATTGGTCATCGCAAAGAAGTGAAGTACTCCGAGTACAAATGAACCACCAGACATTGCTGTTGCAAAAAGGTGGCCCCACTTATCAGCCTTGCGACCCATAAGGAGAAGGAAGACGGCTCCAAAAAGTGGAAGGCCGATGAGATAGACGAGTGAGCTCGAAGTAACCATGGTTATCGCTTCAACAAACTAGCATCATCGATCGATGCTGAACGGCGCGAGCGATAAATCGCCACGATGATGGCTAGACCAACTACAACTTCACAAGCGGCGACAACCATCGTAAAGAATGCAACAACTTGGCCGTTGAGATTTCCATTGAGTCGTGAGAATGTCACAAGAGTGAGGTTTGCAGCGTTGAGCATGAGTTCAATGCACATGAAGACGACGATCGCATTACGGCGAACCACAACGCCAACTGCTCCGATTGTGAAAAGGAGGGCAGCGAGGTAGAGGTAGTTATATGGATTCACTTACTTCTCCTCTTTAATTGTTGGGTCAACAACATCGAGTTGGAAGTTTGCAGACTCGATCACGTCACCGCGTGCCTTGAGTGTGGCGGAGATCGAAGTTGGTGCAGGTGTTCCATCTGGAAGTAGTGCTGGCACATCGACTGCATTATGAAGTGCGTAAACACCTGGACCTGGAAGACCAGCAGCATCGCCTAATGAACCGGTACGAAAACGTGCAATCGCTTGTTCGCGCTGGGATGGTCGATGTTTTGCACGCTGATGGTGAGCTAAGACCATTGCGCCGAGAGCTGCGGTAATCAAAAGCGCTGAGATAACTTCAAATGGGAAGACGTAGTCAGCGAAGAGCAGCATTGCAATGCCTTCGACGTTTCCATCGGAATTTGCAATTTCTAGTCCAACATAAGAGCGACCGAGAGTTGCGCGTCCAATCAGCGCAATCATCAAACCTCCGAAGCCAAGGGCTGCGGTAATTGCAATCCAACGAAGACCCTTGATGGTCTCAACGAGTGAATCTGATGCATCGACACCAACCAACATCAAGATAAAGAGGAAGAGCATCATGACTGCGCCGGTGTAGACAACGATTTGAACAATTCCAAGGAAGAGAGCTTCTTGAGCAATATAGAAAATTGCTAGCGTGATCATTACCCAAGCGAGCAAGATTGCAGAATGGACTGCCTTCTTAACGAAAAGCATTCCAAGGGCAGCCACAACTGAGAGTGGTGCAAGTGCCCAGAATAAAATCGCCTCGGGTGTAGCAATTTCCAACATTACTTACGTCCCCCCTCTTGCGAAGGATGAGCAGCTGTTACATCGCCGTTGTAATAGTTTGTATCGTTCATACCTGGATACATTGGAGGTGGTGGCTGGAGCATTCCTGCGCGAAGCGGTGCAAGCAAATCTTCTTTTTCAAAGATTAACTTCTCGCGTGAAGTGTCAGCTAATTCGTACTCATTTGTCATTGTGAGCGCACGCGTTGGGCAGGCTTCGATGCAGAGACCACAGAAAACGCAACGCAAATAATTGATCTGATAGATCTTTCCGTAACGCTCTCCGGGAGACATCTGATTCTCTGGAGTGTTATCTGCACCTTCAACAAAGATGGCATCGGCTGGACATGCCCAAGCACATAGTTCGCAACCAATACATTTCTCTAAACCATCAGGGTGGCGATTGAGTTGGTGGCGTCCATGAAAACGTGGCTCAGTAGGTGCCTTTACATCCGGGTAGGCAACTGTAAGATTCTTCTTAAAGATGGAACGGAAAGTGACCCAGAATCCCTTTGCTTGTTCAAAGAGCGATCCTGATCCTGGCTGATCCACCTCGACGAATGAAACATCGTCAACGTTGGCGGCAGCGCCTGACTTCTTTGGCTCGATGGAGTTACTCATTTTTGCCTCCTGTCTGTGTTGAAGCGTTAAATGATGAAACACCCGGAAGAGATGGGACTGGGAAATCTGGAGCTGCACCTTCTGTAAGTGCCTCTTCTGTCTTCTTCTTTCCGCGTTCAAAGAGAGAGCTGATCGCTGTCGCAATCAAGACGAGTCCAACGGTGAAGGCCACGATTACAGTGCGTGATGCACCTTCTTGCTGGAGAACGCGCAGGGTTGCAACAATCAAAATCCATGCAAGTGATGCTGGAATCAAAACTTTCCAACCGAACTTCATAAACTGGTCATAGCGAAGACGTGGGAGCGTTGCACGCAGCCACATAAAGATAAAGAAGAAGATATTTACCTTGATAAAGAACCAGACGATTGTGAACCAGCCGCCAAGCCAGGCTTCAGTAAATCCAAGCCCTGGAGGTGCGTGATAACCGCCGAGGAAGAGCGTTGTTGCTAGCGCGGATACGGCAACAATGTTGACATATTCGGCCAAGAAGAAGAGTGCAAATTTCAGTGATGAATATTCAGTGTGGAATCCACCGACGAGTTCGCCTTCAGCTTCTGCCAAGTCGAATGGAGCACGGTTTGTTTCACCAACCATCGCGATTACATAGATCACAAATGATGGGAATAGGACTATGGCATTCCAATAATTAGCATGCTGAGAGTTGATGATCTCAGAAGTGGACATTGACCCTGCGTAGATAAAGACTGCAACAAGTGAAAGTCCCATTGCAATTTCGTAAGAAACAACTTGAGCACTTGAACGAAGTCCACCAAGAAGTGGATATGTTGATCCGGATGACCATCCAGCAAGAACAACGCCATATACACCGATAGACGTTACGGCCAAGATGTAGAGCACACCGACTGATAAATCTGTCAGCTGCATTGCAGTCTCTTGTCCAAAAAGATTGACCTTGCCGGTCATCGGAATAACAGCAAATGCCATAAAGCACATTGATGCCGCGATGATCGGTGCAGCAATGAATACGATTTTATCTGCAGCTGCAGGGATGATGTCTTCCTTAAGTGCAAGCTTTACGCCATCTGAAAGTGATTGCAGAAGACCGAAAGGTCCAACTCGGTTAGGTCCTGTGCGCTGCTGCATCTTTGCGAGTACGCGACGCTCAGTCCAGACCGCCATAAGGGTTGATACAACACAAATAACAAAGACAATCAGCACCTTTACGACGATGAGCCAGGCTGGGTCTTTGCCAAGAAGTTCTGCTGTTGTCATGCCTTCACCACCGTAACTAGATCGCCATGCACTGCATTAAGAGTTTGTAATGGTGTTGAACCAATCGAATTACGTGGAAGCCAAACAGCATCATCGTGAATATCTTCAACGAGGCACTCAAGTGTGATTGATCCTTGTGCGTTGGAAATTCGAAGACGATCTCCGGATTGAGCGCCAAGTGCTGCAGCACGTTGCGGTGAAACCACTGCAATTGTTGGGCGACGCGTGCCAGCTAGATTATCTTCACCAGCTTGCAAAGTGCCTTCATCAAGAAGTCTGCGCCATGAAGTGATGATCGCTTCGTTGCCAGAAACCTTTTGTGGTGATGTCGCCGCAACTGATGTGAATGGAGCGCGTGCGCCATCCCACTTACCAAGCTGAGCAAACTCACGTGCAGCTGCAGTAACTGTTCCGAGCATTATGGATTCGCCCATCTCATCAGCTAGAGCAGAGAGGATTCTTACATCACTTCGGTTGAGGGAATCACCGACTGCTGCAGTAAATGCACGTTGGCGACCTTCCCAGTTAATGAATGTTCCATACTTTTCTGTAACTGCTGCTACTGGAAGAACAACATCAGCAATTTCTGTAACAGATGAGTGAGCAATTTCTAGCGATACAACAAATGCCTTCTTCATGGCATCAGTTGCTCGTGCAGCATCTGGAAGATCTGCGATATCAACACCGCCAACAACGAGCGCGTCAAGATCACCGCTATGAATTGCATCGATCATTTGTGTAGAGCTACGACCAGCTTCGGCAGGAAGAGTGCTCACTCCCCACGCTGCTGCAATATCTACACGAGCGGCGGTATCTGAAACTGGGCGGCCACCTGGAAGGAGAGCTGCGAATGCTCCAGCTTCGAGTGCACCTCGTTCGCCAGCGCGACGTGGGATCCACGCCAACTTTGCACCTGTCTTTTCAGCTAAAGCAATTGCTGCTGAAATCAAACCAGCACTTTCAGATGCGCGCTCTCCAAGAAGAATGACCGACTTTGAAGTCAAAGAAATCGATGCAAGTGCACCGCTTTCAGCACCTGGAGCGACCTTTATAAAGTTAGCTTTAAGTTTATCCATGGCGATAGATGCCTTTGAAGCTACTGAAGTAACAACAAGTCCACGCTTTTTAAAGATCTTGTTGATACGCAAGAAGACAATTGGTGATTCTTCTTCTGGCTCAAAGGCAACCAAGAGGACGTGATCTGCTGAATCAATATCGCGATAGTGCACAGAAGAACCGACAACATGTGAAGCTAGGTAATTTGCTTCTTCATCTGAAGTCACACGTGCACGGAAATCAATATCGTTTGTCTTGAGTGCAATACGCGCAAACTTTGCGTATCCGTAGGCATCTTCCAGAGTTGGGCGTCCACCGACAAGAACTCCTGCGCGCTTGCCAACTAGCCCAGCAGCTGCAGCGGCAAGTGCTTCTGGCCATGATGTAACTTCTAGAACACCGTCGGCATTGCGAACCATTGGTGAAGTAATTCGGTTCTGAGAAGTCACATATTTGAATGCCCAACGACCCTTATCGCAGTTCCACTCTTCGTTAACTTCCTTATCATCTCCTGCAAGGCGACGCAGCGTCTTACCGCGACGAACATCTGTGCGCATATCGCAACCTGATGCACAGTGCTCACATGCAGATGGAGTTGAAACTAGATCAAATGGACGAGCACGGAATCGGTATGAAGCACCGGTAAGTGCGCCCACAGGACAGATCTGAATCGTGTTTCCTGAGAAGTATGATTTAAATGGATCGTTTTCGTAGATTCCTACTTGCTGTAGCGCACCGCGCTCGTTAAGAGTAATAAATGGATCAGATGCAATCTGCTCTGAAAAACGTGTACAGCGCGCACAAAGAACACAACGCTCGCGATCAAGCAATACCTGTGATGAAATATTGATTGGCTTTTCAAAGGTGCGCTTTACTCCACCAAGTCGAGCTGTTGGATTTCCATTTGTCATTGCCTGGTTCTGCAGCGGACATTCGCCACCCTTGTCACAGACTGGACAATCAAGTGGGTGATTTCCAAGGAGAAGCTCCATCACACCCTTCTGTGCTTTATCGGCAACAGGTGAGGTGAGCTGGGTTTTTACGATCATATTTGGCTCAACTGGAATCGTGCATGAAGCCTGTGGCTTTGGAAATGCGCGACCGTTGATTTCAATATCAACAAGACATTGACGACAAGCTCCGACTGGATCAAGAAGTGGGTGATCGCAGAAACGCGGAATCTGAATTCCTAGCTTTTCAGCAGCGCGAATAACGAGTGTTCCCTTGGGAACGGTTACCTCAAAGCCGTCGATGACAACTGTGATCATCTCAACTGCAACCGCATTCTCTTGCGACTCTTGTGTTGTCATTACTTACTCGCCCCCACAAAGAGTGTTGATTGCACTGGATCAAATGGGCATCCGCCATTGGTCAAATGTGCGATGTATTCATCGCGGAAATACTTAATGGATGAAGTGATTGGGCTAGTTGCACCATCACCGAGTGCGCAGAATGAGCGACCCATGATGTTGTCGCAGAGATCAAGAAGCTTCTCAAGATCTGCCTCTGTACCAACTCCTGATTCGAGATCACGAAGAATCTGTACCAACCACCAGGTGCCTTCGCGACATGGTGTGCACTTTCCGCATGATTCGTGCTTGTAGAACTCTGTCCAACGAAGTACAGCGCGCACAACACATGTTGTCTCATCAAATATCTGTAGCGCTTTTGTTCCAAGCATTGATCCTGCAGCTGCTACACCTTCGTAATCAAGGGGAATATCAAGGTGAGCATCGGTAAAGATTGGTGTGGAAGATCCACCAGGTGTCCAGAACTTGAGCTTATGTCCAGTGCGCACTCCCCCAGCAAGTTCAAGAATTTCGCGCAAGGTAATTCCAAGAGGTGCTTCAAATTGTCCTGGATTATTTACATGGCCTGAAAGTGAATACAGCGTTGCACCTTTTGATTTTTCGGTACCCATTGATTGATACCACTCGGCGCCGTTAGCAATGATTGCAGGAACTGATGCAATTGATTCAACGTTATTAACAACGGTTGGCTTTGCGTAGAGACCTGCGATAGCAGGAAATGGTGGACGCAAACGTGGTTGACCACGGAATCCTTCGAGTGAATCAAGGAGAGCAGTCTCTTCACCACAGATATATGCACCAGCACCAACATGTAGAACGATGTCGACTCCTTTGCCGAGGTGTCCTGCCTTGTAGGCATCTGTAATTGCTTGGTTAACGCGGCGCACAACGTGAGTGACTTCTCCGCGAATATAAATAAATGCTTGCTTGGCGCGAATTGCATGACAAGCAATGATGCAACCTTCAATGAGAACGTGTGGGTTTGCCATCAATAGCGGCGTATCTTTACAAGTGCCTGGCTCTGATTCGTCAGCGTTAACAACGAGATAGTGGTCCTTGTTATCGCCTTGAGGAATAAATCCCCACTTCATTCCTGTGGGAAAACCTGCACCACCACGACCGCGTAGTCCGGAATCTTTAATCATTTGAATTACATCATCTGGGTTCATGGCAAGTGCTTTTTCAGCAGCCTTGTAACCACCGTGGCGCTTGTAGCCCTCGATAGTAAATGAATCTTTCTCATCCCAATGTGCAGAGAGAACAGGCGTTAGCTTTGTCATTACTTTCCACCCTTCTCTGCTGCTCGTGCAATATCAAGTCCAAGGAGAGTTGCAGCACCAGCCTGCACTCCTTCGCCAGCAAGGCCATCATCTAGTCCTGCCAATACTGCAGAAGCTTGCTTATATGTAACAAGGCGATTTGGTCCACGAGTTGGCGCAGGTGGATTTCCCGCACGAGCGCCATCTACAAGTGCCTTAGCTGATTCAACTGTCTGGTTATCGTAGAACTCCCAGTTAGCCATAACTACAGGTGCATAATCACATGCTGCGTTGCACTCGATATGTTCCAGTGAAACCTTGCCATCTGCTGTAACGCCATCGTTTTCAATACCGAGGTGCTCTTTAAGCGCGCTGAAAATTGCATCTCCGCCCATGACTGCACAGAGCGTATTTGTGCAGACTCCTACGTGATATTCGCCGATTGGGCTGAACTTGTATTGGGTGTAGAAAGTAGCAACTGCTGACACTTCGGCTGTTGCGATTTCAAGTATCTCAGCAATGTTTTCGATACCAGAGTTGGTGACATAACCAGCAACTGATTGCACGTAGTGCAGCAGTGGCATGATCGCAGAACGCTTCCGCGGATAACGCGCAACGATCGAGTTCATGATCTCTTGGTTAAGTGTTGGGTCTACAGAGTGTGCAGAAGACATTAGCGGTCAACTCCTCCCATCACAGGATCGATAGATGCAACAGCGCCAATAATGTCGGCGATCATTCCGCCTTCACTCATTGCTGATGTTGATTGCAAATTATGAAAGGAAGGTTCGCGGAAGTGTGCGCGATAAGGACGTGTTCCGCCATCAGAGACGATGTGTGCTCCGAGTTCTCCACGTGGAGATTCGACTGCTGCATATACCTGGCCAGCAGGAACGCGGAAACCTTCAGTAACGAGCTTGAAGTGGTGGATCAAAGATTCCATTGATGAACCCATGATTTCGCGGATGTGATCAAGTGAGTTTCCGAGTCCATCCGCGCCGAGTGCAAGCTGTGCTGGCCACGCAATCTTCTTGTCAGCAACCATTACTGGAGCACCTGCAAGTGCATCGAGCTTATCGACTGCTTGTTCGATGATGCGAAGTGATTGTTCAAGCTCTGCCATACGAATAAGGAAGCGGCCGTAGACATCGCAGGTATCGGCGGTAACAACATCAAATTCATAATTTTCATATCCGCAATATGGATTCATCTTACGAAGATCCCAAGGCAGACCAGTGGAGCGAAGTACTGGACCTGTAATTCCAAGTGTTGTACATCCAGCCAAATCGAGATAACCGATTCCTACAGTGCGCTTCATCCAGATGGTATTTCCTACCAAGAGACGCTCGTTATCTTTAAAGTTTTTGCGAAGTTCTTTCACAAGTTCACGAAGACGAGTTGTCATTCCTTCTGGGAGATCTTGCTGAACTCCACCTGGGCGGACATAAGCCATATTCATACGAAGACCTGTGATGGCTTCAAATGCATCAAGAACCATTTCGCGTTCGCGGAATGCAAAGAACATTGGCCCCATTGCACCGAGCTCGAGTGCTCCAGTACCGAGTGCGACCATGTGAGATGAAATGCGGTTGAGCTCCATCATCAATACTCGGATAACAGATGCGCGCTCTGGAACATCTTGTGTAATTCCTAGAAGCTTTTCAATCGCAAGGCAGTACGCGGTCTCATTGAAGATCGGGCTGAGGTAATCCATACGTGTTGCAAATGTTGTTCCTTGTGTCCAAGAACGGAATTCCATGTTCTTTTTAATACCCGTGTGCAGATAACCAATACCTGGACGTACTTCTGTGACGGTCTCGCCCTCAAGCTCTAGAACTAAGCGAAGAACACCGTGAGTTGATGGGTGCTGTGGACCCATGTTGACGATGATGCGCTCTTCTTTTGCTTCACCAATTTCTGAGACGAGTTCATCCCAATCGCCACCAGTAACTGAGTAGACAGTTCCTTCGGTGGTTTCGCGTGAAGATGCGTATGGATC
>JACCEE012855963.1_pt1 | contig 10159 bp, 6 predicted proteins | sample 7449931 | NCBI WGS metagenome assembly JACCEE01 (sample SAMN15323457, study PRJNA562643) | freshwater metagenome | isolation source: river surface water | place: USA:Blue River Watershed | collected 2017-08-19
AAGCGGTCACGCCGGTCTGGAAGAGCTGGCGGAGCATCTCCGGGGAGTCGCTCGCGGGTCCGATGGTAGCAAGCATCTTTGTGCGTCGGAGTTCCATATGGCCAAAATGATACTCCAAAAACCACCAATGCAAGACCTGGAGGTCCGAAAATGTTCGCCGCCATCCGCACACCCGACGCGCCTGCTCCCATCGGTCCGTATTCCCAAGCCGTTTCCGCCGGCGGATTCGTCTTCCTGTCGGGACAGATTCCGCTTTCGCCGTCCACCGGAGAGGTGGTGGGCGCCACCGCCGCGGAACAGGCCGTCCAGGTTCTGTCCAACATGCGCGCCGTGCTGGCCGCCGCAGGCTCCGCTCCGGCGCTGGTGGTGAAGACGACCATCTTCCTGACGGATCTCGCCGATTTCGCCGCGGTCAACGAGGTCTACGGCAAGGTCTTCGGCGTGGACGGCCCTGCTCCCGCCCGCAGCACGGTCCAGGTCTCGGCGCTGCCCAAGGGAGTGAAGGTCGAGATCGAAGCCGTGGCGCAAGTGGACAAGCAGTAAGTTTTCCCGTATGCCGCAGGAGCGCTACGGAAGATACAGGATCCTCAAGCCCTTGGGACAAGGCGGCATGGCCGCCGTGTACCTGGCGGAAGACCCCGTTCTCCGCCGCCCGGTGGCGGTCAAGGTGCTCCGCGGCGATCTGGGCACCCAGCCCGACTGGGTGCGGCGCTTCCATGACGAGGCGACGGCGATCGCGCGTCTGGGGAATCCCCACGTGGTCCAGGTCTTCGATTTCGGGCGCGAGGCCGCCGAAGACTATCTGGTCATGGAATTCGTGGAAGGGATCTCGCTTTCCGACCTGCTTGCGGCCAAGGGCGGGCGGCTGGACGAGATCTCGGCGTCTTCGATCGTCTGCCAGGCCGCCGAAGGCTTGCGCGCCGCCCACGAGGCGGGCATCATCCACAGGGACATCAAGCCCGACAATCTGCTGATCCGTCGCGATGGCACCGTGAAGATCGCCGATTTCGGCATTTCTCGGATCCTCGAGGAAGTCTCGAGGACGATGACGGGATCCGTCTTCGGGTCTCCTTTGTTCATGGCTCCCGAGCAGGTGGAAGGCAAGAACCCCTCCGGGGCGATCGATCTGTTCGCATTGGGCGGCGTCCTGTTCCGGTGCCTGTCGGGGCGGCATCCGTTCGAAGCCGAGCACGCCCACGCGGTGATGTGGCGCATCGTCCAGGAAGACGCTCCGCGATTGGCGACCGTTCTTCCCGGTGTCTCGCCGGATCTGGACGCGCTGGTGGCATCCATGCATGGACGGGATCCGTCCACCCGTCCCCGCGCCCACGAGGTCGCGCGCATCCTGCGCCGATTCCTTGTCGGTTCCGGCTCGGCCGACCCGCTGGAAGCCGTGGCGGCGATCCTTCCGGACAAGGTCCGCGAGGCGAAGCCGACGCAGCCGATTCCCCGCAAGGCCCCGTCGCCGGCTTCCGCGCGTCGCGGTCCGGGATTCCTGGAGCGCCATCCGCGTCTGGTGCCGCTTTCCGTCTCGGGAGCGGCTCTGATCGCGGCCTTCGAGCTTGGCGCCATGGCCTGGGACAAGCTGCGCGAAGAACCCGTTCCCGACGCTTCCGCGATCGAGGCGCCGCAGGCCTCGCGCGAGGCGGAAATCCGTCGCGAAGCGGAACGCATTTCGGCGAAGGGTCGCGTTCCTGAGCATGGCGTGCCGCCCCAATCCTCCTCACCCGAGCCGGAAGCCGCCCCCGCTCGCATGCCTGATCCGGGGGATGGGAGCAAGGCTGGCCAGCGGACCACGATGCCGGTTCCTGTCGAGCCGGTCCCGGCCGGTCCCGGTGGCACGGGAGTCGAGCTGCTCGTGCGCGACGAGGCCCCGGAGGACAACGGTTCGCTCAAGCCGCGCATCGCCATCGTGAACCGCGGCGGCTCGACGGTCGATTGGGTGCAACTGCGCTGGACGCTCGATCTGCCGGCGGCCAACGCGGTGGCCGAGGCCTACTATGCGCCCAGATGCCAGGTCCGGATGGATAATCGGGGTCAGGTCGGCGATCTTGTCGTCACCTGTTCGGGGCTGGGCTTGAAGCGCAACCAGACCTGGCCTGGTCCCGACGGCATGTCCTTGGCCGTCCACACGCCGGATTGGAAGCCGTGGAGGAACAAGGCCGCGCTCGGCCTCACCAGAGCGATGAAGATCCGGGCCGATATCCAGGTGGAGGCGAGGTAGGGAGCGCCCGAATCGCGTCGGCGCGCAAGCGGAGAGCGCCGTCCAGGTCGCCAAGAACTGACATGCCGCCATGCGTGGTCGGAATCCGTCGCGGACGGTCGGCGAAACGAAAAGGGACGATCCCGTCGAAGGAATCGTCCCCGGAGTCCGCGCGAATGGAAGCGCAGGAACTTACTTGGCGGCAGCGGCGCTGTCGGCCTTGGCCTTCTTCGCCTTCTTGGCCTTCTTGGCCTTCTTTTCGACCTTCTTCTCGGCGGCGGGAGCGGCCACGGCTGCGCCTTCGGCGGCGGCGGGGGCGGCGGCAGGGGCTTCCTGCGCGAAGGAAGCGGCTGCGAAGGCGAGGGCGGCGAGGATGGCGAGCTTCTTCATTGTCGTGTTCCTTGAAGGATGGTTGTGGGTGCGCTCCCGTGTCGGGAGCGGCCGTCTCGTAGAGACAAGACAGAAACTAGCGAAGCCGGTGCCAGACGTCAGCAGCTTCCGGGATCTGTCCGACAAGATCTGCTATGGCTTTGGAAAACGGAACGAATCGTTCCGGCATCGGGCAGTCTGCCTGATCTGCCCGCATCAGTTGCGCATGTTGGTTTTCTGCGTGTTGAAGTCGATAATGTTCTTCGTGCCGATTTCCCATGTGGGCTGGCCGTTCTGGCCGAGGCCTTCCTTGTAAACCAGGTCCTTCACGTTCTGGACGCGAGCTGCGGGATCCGGGTGGGTGGAGAGCCAGCTGATCCCGGTGGACTGCATGCGGGAAAAGAAATCGGCGATGCCGTAGGGGTCCCAGTTGGCGTACGCGATGTAGCGGGTCCCGTAGGCGTCGGCTTCGTCCTCGTTCGAACGGCTGACCTTCAGGGCGGCGAGCTGGGTGAAGATCCCCTTGACCGCGTTCTTGAGCACGCTGGAATCGCTTCCGGCCAGGGCCTCGACCACCAACGTGATGCCGGTGGTCTTCATCATCGCGTCGCGGTAGTGGTGCTGGGTGACATGCGAGACTTCGTGGGCGAGGACTCCGGCCAGTTCCGACTCGGACTGCATGCTCTCGATGATTCCCGTGTAGATGTACACGTAGCCGCCCGGCACGGCGAACGCGTTCTCCACCTTCTGGTCGATGATCGCGACGTGGAAATCGTAGCCGGGCTTCTGGTCGGCCGGGACGTTGTCGACGACCTTCCGGAAGACGCGTCCGACGTAATCCTCGAACTGGATCTGGCGCGCGGTCGTGGCCTTGTAGATGGGGTACTCGGACGTCTTCGTGAGGAGTTCCGCGTTGAACTGGGTGCCGATGGTCTGTTCGTCCCGTTCCGTCACGAACAGCGAACCGAGCGTGTCGCTGCATGAACACTGGTTCAGCGACATGGTCAGCGCCAGGAGTGGAAGCAGGGTCAGGAACCTTTTCGAGGGTTTGTTTGGCTTCATGGAATCAAATATGGTAAGGTCGAGCCTGAACGATGACTTTCCTGACCGCTCTGCACGATCGGGTTCTCCAGGGAACCTCCGAGATCTGGGCCCTCCTCGACGGGGAGGGGCACGTGAAGGATGTCGGTGTCGCCTTCGAGAGAAAACTCGGCTACGCTCCGGACGCCGTCCGCAGGCTGAAGCTTGAAGATCTCCTGCATCCGGACGATGCCGCCGAGGTCCTGCGGCAGGTGTCGCACGTGGCCCCGTATCCGGGCAGCGTCATCCGGTGCGAGTTCCGGCTGAAGCACTCGCAAGGCACGTGGCTCAACGTGGAGGCCGTGCTGGCGAGCCTTGGCGAGCCCGACCTGAAAGGGATCCTGATCCAGGCACAGGACGTGACCCGGTTCAAGATCGCGGAGGAAGCGCTCCGGTTCGCCGAGGAGAAGTACCGCGGCATCTTCGAGAACGCCGTGGAAGGCATCTACCAGTCGGGGATCGATGGACGGTTCCTGTCGGCCAATCCGGCGCTGGCCCGCATCCTTGGCTACGACAGTCCGATGCAGCTCATCCATTCGGTGAAGGACGCTTCCCAGGACGTCTACGCCGATCCGGATGCGTTCCGGAGGCTCAGGGACCAGCTGGAGCGGGAAGGCGACGTCAAGGATTTCGAGTCGCGGGTCAAGCGCCGAGACAAGTCCGAAATCTGGGTCAGCGAGAACGCGCACGCGGTGCGATCGTCGCAGGGCAAGACCCTGTTCTACGAGGGCACCGTCGAGGACGTGACCAAGCGTCGACGGACCCAGGATGCGCTGCGCCGCTCCGAAGAACGCTACGCCCTGGCCGCGGCCGGGTCCAACGGCGGGCTTTGGGAGTGGGATCTGCGGGAGCAGAAGATGTACTACAGTCCGCGCTGGGCCCAGATCATGGGCATGGACGCGGGACTGCTCGAGGGGCGCCCCGAAGAATGGTTCGATCGCGTGCATCCGCGGGATTCAGATCTCCTGCGCCAGGAGATCGCATCGCATCTGGCGGGCCAGGCGCCGCATTTCGAATGCGAATTCCGGATCTTGCACAGCGACGGGGCCTACCGGTGGGTGCTGTCGCGCGGAATGATGCGCGTGGGCGAGGACGGCAATCCCGACCGCATGGCGGGTTCGTTGGAAGACATCACCCAGCGCAAGCGCGCGGAAGAACAGCTGATGCAGGGGGCCCTGTACGACTCCCTCACGGGGTTTCCCAACCGGGCCCTGTTCCTGGACAGATTGCGTCGCGCCATCCAGCGTTCGCAGAAATCGCCCGGCGGACAATACGTGGGCGTGCTGCATCTGGACATCGACCGCTTCAAGCTGATCAACGACAGCCTGGGCCACGAAGCCGGCGACGAGCTGATCCTCGCGGTCGGTCGCGCGCTGGAGGACAGCCTCCACGCCCGCGACACGTTGGCTCGCCTGGGTGGCGACGAGTTCGCCATCCTGATGGAAGGATACCAGGATCTGAACGTCTTTCCGCGCATGGCGGAACGGATCGTCCAGAGGCTTTCGCAGCCCATCCGCATCCGCAGCCAGGAAGTCTTCGTTTCGCTTTCGATCGGCATCGCCGTGTCGGAGCGGCAGCAGGACCACCCCGACGACCTCCTTCGCGACGCCGAGACCGCCATGTACCGCGCCAAGTCGCAGGGCAAGGGGCGGCACGTCGTGTTCAACCAGGGGATGCACGAGTTCGCCGCGGCGCATCTGCAGCTGGAGACCAGCCTGCGTCGCGCGGTGGAACGCGAGGAGTTCCGCGTCTACTACCAGCCCATCCTCGAGATCGCGACCGGTGCCGTCGCGGGATTCGAAGCGCTGGTGCGGTGGCAGAATCCGGAGAAGGGGATCGTCAATCCGGCGGTGTTCATCCCGTTGGCGGAAGAGACCGGGCTGATCGTCGAGATCGGGCGCTATGTCCTGCGCGAATCCTGCCGGCAGTTCGTGGAGTGGCGCCAGAAATGCCCTCGCGCCATGGATCTGTTCATTTCCGTCAACCTTTCCGTGCGCCAGTTCACCTTGCCGGACATCGTCGACCAGGTCCGGACCATCCTGTTCGACACCGGCCTTCCCGGAGAGGCGCTCAAGCTCGAGATCACGGAATCCGTCATCCTGGAAAGCACCGCGCTGGCCACCGACAAGCTGCACGAACTGCACGACCTGGGGGCGCAGCTTTCCATCGACGATTTCGGGACCGGGTACAGTTCGCTTTCCTACCTGCACCAGTTCCCGTTCGACACGCTCAAGATCGACCGGTCCTTCGTGTCGCGCATGTCCGACGCGCCCGAACGGGTGGCCATCGTGAAGACGATCGTGCAGCTGGCCAAGAGCCTGGGCATGGAAGCGGTGGCCGAAGGCATCGAGACCCCTGCCCAGCTCGCGGGTCTGAGGGCGATGGGATGCCGCTACGGCCAAGGCTTCCTGTTCAGCAAGCCGGTTCCCGCGGCGGATGCGGCCAACCTGCTCGAAACCATCTTTCCCATGCAGGATCCGGAACAGGGCTGATCCGGGTCGCGCTTGGGTTTCCGAAGTCCCGCCGCCACCGGAGTCGATGGCGGTCGCGCTGTTTTCGTCAGCGGGATCGAAGGTAGACGGTTTCCGTCCGCATTCCGCGGTCCGTGGCCAGCTGCAGCAGGGCGATTCCCGATCCCGCGAAGGTTCCGGGAACGGTGCGTCCGTTGGCTCCCACGAGACGGGTCGACAGGATCTTTTCGCCATCCGCGAGGAGCACGGGGAAGACGCGATCGCCGATCCTCACTTCCCGGCGGACGGATGCGATCCGGGCTTTGGCCGTCGAGGATGGATCGTCCCACGGCGCGGTGTCGGCGTCCAGTCGTTCGCTGTATGCGGTGCGGGGGAAGCCGCGCAGGCGCAGCTCCCAGATGGAATAGCCGTAGGCGGTGGTCCGGGCCAATCCGAGTGCGCGCACGAATTTGCCGTGACCCGATCCTGAGAGCGAATCGACGCCGCCGTTTCCGCCGGTCACGGATGTCCAGTTCGTCCAGTTCCTGCCGTCCATCGAAACCTGCACGAGGTAGCGGCTGGCGGCGGCGTTTTCCCAATCCACCACGGTCTGGGAAAGTTCGTAGTCTCCGTCCAGGGCGAGTTGGATCCAGGAACTGTCGATACCATGTTCGCTTTCCCAGCGCGTCGCGCCGCTGCCGTCGATGGTCTTGGCCGCAGTGTTCGCGCCCAGCGACGACGAGGCGGTCGCGACGGCGTTCGCCGAGAGGTCGGCCAGCTTTTCGTAGACGTCGACGGGAATCGAATCGATCCTTCCGTCGGCCTCCACGCGGATCCACGAAGTGCCCGCGGTCGTGGCCGTGGCCGTGCCGTCCGGTCCGACCCGCACGCCTCCGCGGCTCGACCACATTGGATTCGCAAGGCCGATCTGGTCGCCATACTGGTCCAGTCCGCGGACTTGGATCCGGCGGGCCTCGCCGACCAGCATCTGCACGTAGGCCGGGTGGATTCGCAACCGGGAGACCTTGGGCGCCGCGCCGACCCTCACCGTGATGGATCCCGACAAGCCACCGGCGGTCGCCGTGATCCGCACCGAATCGGAGGTGCCACCGGGAGAGAACATGCCTTTGGCGTCGATGCTTCCCGACGAGGCGGCCCATACCACGGGCCCCGGCTCGATGCTCGCGCCGTACTGGTCGATTCCCGTCGCGACCAGCTGGCTCGCTGTCGTGGTCGGAAGGGTCTTTCCGGGAGCGACGATTTCCAACCGCACGGGCTTCGCGTCCATGCGGTGGCGCACCACCGAACGGGGAGGAATGCGAATGTTGCCGATCGCCTTGCCTCCGGTACGCACTTCGCAGACGGCTTCCGCGCCGGAAGGATTCCATGCCAGATGCGTGACGATTCCTGTCTTGGGGTCGCGGAATCCCGCGACGGTGGGAAGGCTGTAGGAATAGTCCCACGCCCGGGGTCCGAGCTGGCGATTGGCGTGGGCGTAGGCGTAGGTGACCCCGGCGTTCACCTCCTTGGTCCAGCCCTTCTCCGCGGCGCGATCCGTGGCGAAACGTCGGCAGACTTCGCCCGGCTCGAACAGCTGCCGGAACGAGAACGCGACGTTCGCCCAGTCGTCTCCGTAGTCCATCTCGTCGGCGTAGCCTTCGGCCGCGGCGGCTTCCTTCTGCATCGCGGCGTACTCCGAGCGCGCCCAGGCCGTGTCGCGGACCAGGTAGTCGAATCCTGGAGCGATGGGCAGATACTGGATCGCGTGGATGTGCAGTGGATTGGCGCTGAACCAGGTGCCGTACGAATTGCCGCCGTCGAACACGATCCCCGCATTGGTGTGCGCCCACCCGGGGGCGAAGTTGTCGCGCTTCCAGTCGAACCAGTATTCCAGCGTGGCCCGGCTTTCCATCAGGTATCCGAACGCTCCCGCATCGCGCATCGCCGTGTCGCCCATGGCCGACCCCAACAGGAATTGTCCGATCCACGACTGCATGGCTTCCGAAGTCGATTCCTGGTTGTTGCCGGTGGGCGAGCTGGTGCCCCCGGCGTAGGAGTGGCCGGTCCAGGGCTCGAAGGTGCGCAGGAACGGGAATTCGGCGCTGGAGCGGTCCCAGTTCGCGTACTGCTGGACGATCTTCTTCAACATGGGGCCGTAGTCGGACAGGAATTGTTGATCCAGGCTTCCCACCAGGGCGGCGGCGTGGACCAGGTATCCGTAGTGGAAATGGTTGTCGGTGAACTGCGAAGATCCGTACGACTCCTGGAATCCGACCAGGGCCTTCCAGCGCGGATACCAGGCGAAGTAGTGGGCGGTTTCGCCGGGAGTCCAGGTGAGCCAGTCCACCAGGGCGGCGCGAGCCTTGGCCAGGAGCGCCGCCGCTTCGGGATGGCCTGTGCGCCTTGCGAACACGGCGTGCTTGGCCAGCAGCACGAGGTCCTTGCCGCCCCAGTAGGTGTCGGCGCCGTAGGTCGCCTTGGCGAGGTATTTCGAGGTCAAGTCGTTCTGGACATCCTTGGACCACGGGTTGGCGGTTCCCGCCGCGTCGGTTTCGGGAGTCCCGAAATCCGGGACGATTCCGGGCATCGGGTATTCGAACGAAAAGCTCGTTCCCATGGCGGTCTTCAGGCGCCCGCGCGGGCACAGCCAGGTTTCGTTGCGCCATGCCGGAGCGACGCTCGCGTCGCGCCAAGCGTGGGGAGGGAATGTCTGGACGACGTCCTTGTTCGCGCCTCCGGTCAGATCTTGTCCGGCCACGTCGTAGGCGACCTTCATGGTCGAGGCGGGGGTGAGCTGCCAGGCCACCTTGGTGGATCGCGGCACGACCGTGGCCCAGGCTCTCCACGGATCCAGGTCTTTCGCCGCGGGCAGTCCGGCCAGGGAAATCCACGATTTTCCGACCGGAAACGCCACCGACACGATTCCCGCCTGCAGCGAGGCGCTGGAGCCGGTCGGCAGGTAGGCTCCGATGGATCGTCCTCCGTATTCGATCAACAGTTGGTCGGCGGCCACCATCGAAGCGCCGAGCGCCGCGCCTGCGGAGGTCGAGACCTTCGCACCGGTCGGGAGCGCGAGGGTCGGGACGAATCCTGTCGCTTCGAACCACGCGATCGGCATGCCGCGCACGAGCGTCATGTCCAGGTGTTTCGCGCCGTCTTCCAGCCGCACCACCACGTGCCAGTCGCCCCAGTCGGCGGCGAGATCGCGGCTGGGCGCGAAGCCAGTGCCCGAGATCCGGATCGGTTCGCCTCGCTGCATCCCGTCGCCGTTGGCCGCGGGCGCGATGGGGTACCAGAAGCGCACGCCTCTTGCATCGGGTGCCGTTACCAGAGGATGGCTCCAGAGGTCGCCCGCGAACGGATTCACCAGCACGTTCGACCACCAGTCGTTGGTGGGGATGGGGCGGGTTTCGGTGGGGAGAACGTCCAGTCGGGAGATGCGTTGGAAGCTGTCGACCGTGGCTCCCGCTTCGGGAGGCGGCGCGGATGCGTAGCTGCCTTTTCCGACGGAAATCGGCGTCTGTGCCAAGCCGAGGGCGCAAAGGACCAGAACGAGCGACGACCGCCGCGACGGATATGCGGACATGGGAAACTCCCGGAAGGAGGATTGGATGGGTGTCAGGTCAGGGTGCGCGTTGGTAGAAGCGCACTTGTTCGACGACGAGTTCGAAGGCCGTGTCGGTGTCGGGTGCGACGTTTCCGTCGCCTCCCACGGTGAGGCCGATCGACAGGTAGAAGGAATGATCGAACGGCGCTCCGCCCTCGACCCGGAAGAACACGCGGTCGTCGGCGAACCAGACGATTTCTGTCGGGGTCCATTCCGCCGCGTAGGTGACCTTGCGTCCGCCCCAATCGGTGGACGAGGCGAAATCCGTTCCCGGGTGGAACGCGTTCCCGAGGTCGTCGGCGCGATGCGCGATCCCCATCAGGCTGTCGGGACGATGCCCCCACAGGCCGGCGATGTCGATGGCACCCGAACGCGGCCACACTCGACCGACCGAATCGCCTTGCAGCGAGATCAGGCTCCAGGCGCCCCGCGCGTCGGGAAGGGTCGCGT
>JACCEE010316035.1_pt1 | contig 10158 bp, 8 predicted proteins | sample 7449931 | NCBI WGS metagenome assembly JACCEE01 (sample SAMN15323457, study PRJNA562643) | freshwater metagenome | isolation source: river surface water | place: USA:Blue River Watershed | collected 2017-08-19
CAATCTGCAAGTTTAATAGTGACTTACACTTGGAATAATGCAGGCGCAACTCCGCGTGTCATTCCCGTGACCTTGGCAAAAAATCAGGTTTTAACTGCGAAAATGGATTTAACCCTGTTCCAAGGCAATTTGACAGGGCTTTCAGGGGTGTTTAATGTGCATCTCAGTTATCGCTTGGATAGCAATGGCAAGGAAATGGGAGGCGACATTGCCCGTTTAGAATTGCAGACAAATCACGCACCGACTGACATCCATTTATCAGCCACCGTGGTCAGTGAAGACAGTGTAAATGGCAGTTTAATTGGGAAATTGAGTACGGTCGATGTCGATAAGCGCGACCATTTTATCTATGGTTTGGTGGGCTCAGAACAATTTGTGCCCTTCAAAATCGTGGGGGACGAATTGCGGGTTACGAACAGTTTCCTACTGAACGCAAAAACTTCGCCGCAATATCAGCTCACAGTGCGCAGTGTCGATTCTTTTGGCAGTTTCACCGAGAAAAATTTCACCCTCAACGTGCAAACCGCTGACAGCTTGCCCACGGAAATTGGCTTGACCAATCACAGCGTGTTAGAAGCCAGCCATTATGGCGCGGTGGTAGGACGCTTGTTTACTCGAGAACGTCATCCCTATAGCTATCAATATGAATTGTTGGACGATGCGGCGGGACGTTTTGCGCTGCATGAAGATTTATTAATCGTGGCGCAGGGGGATTTACTGCAATATGAAGTACAAGCCCAGCACACGGTGAAAGTGCGCAGCACCAATGTGACCACAGGAAAAGCCTTGGAGCAAAGCTTCACGATTGATTTAATTAACATTCCCAACATTCATGTGCAAGCCAGTTTTCTCAATGCACAGGGCAATGGCTTAAATAAATTAAACTTTGCTGCCAACGAGTTTTTAAATCTTGCGTTGCAGCTGTATCCTGAATCAACCCATCAGGGCAAAACGGTGGATTTGATTTTGGTTGGGGTGTTTATACCCAGTGACGCAGCCAGTAATTACAGCTTGTTTATGCTCACGCCCGAACTTAACTTCGCGACATGGGATGGAGATTTTGCACATTTACAAAGTGCGGGAAAAATGGTTTTAGACATGCAACACGATTTCCCCCTATGGAATGCTGCATTACCCGCACTCAATGGCAAACTCGCAATTTTCCTCGGCTATCGCTTGGATTCGGGAGAGGTGTTTTATCAACCGCAAGCGATTAGTTTAGAAATTCACTGATCGCGCTCTGAACCTTAATTTTCTTAACCGCTCGCGCAGAAAATTAAGGTTCAATGTCTTATTGTCTTATTTTTAATAAGGAATACTTATGTCTTCTTCTGAATCTGCTTTGGATCATATTATCCTGAATTTTGACCAAGGTTTACGCACTTTGTTAGGAACACCCGTGGGCACAACCCGCGCCAATCCCGCAACGCCCTTGGCTGACGCTGATTTGAATAGTGCCGAGCGTAAGTTAGCGGCGCGTTTAATGCGGATTAATCACACCGGCGAAGTGTGCGCCCAAGCTTTGTATCAAGGGCAAGGTTTAACCGCTCATGAAAGCACTGTGCAAACGCAAATGCAGCAAGCGGCGCAAGAAGAAAATGATCATTTATTGTGGTGCTCGCAACGGGTGCACGAATTGGGCGATCATGTGAGTTTGTTAAATCCGCTGTGGTATGCAGGCTCATTTGCGATTGGTGCGGTGGCAGGAATTGCGGGCGATAAATGGAGTTTGGGTTTTGTCGCCGAAACTGAAAAACAAGTGATTCGACATTTAGATGAACATTTGCAAACCTTGCCTGCACAGGACGAAAAGAGTCGTGCAATTTTGCAGCAAATGCGTGAAGATGAAGCGCATCATGCCACAGTCGCTTTGGAAGCAGGCGGCGCGAATTTGCCTTTGTCCGTGCGTTTGCTGATGAAAGGCATGTCTCAAGTGATGACAAAAACCACGTTTTGGATTTAGTTTATCAATGATGTAGGGTGTATAGGCGTAGCCTCGTAGGTTGGGCTGCTATTGGTAACCCAACCTACGAGGCTGCGTAACTCCTAAAGGAGTGAAAAACAATAAATCTAGGAGATTCTTATGAAATCACTGACACCGCAGAACAAAGCACTTCAAGAGCCAGAATCGACTGTGGTTTTAACAGGTGAATGTTTGCCACCCGCGCCGCCCGCTTTGGTGAAGCCCAGCTCTCACAAATGGCGTTTTTTAGTCATCGGCTTAAGCGTGTTAGTGCTGTTATTTTTCGGCTTGCAACTGGGGCGGCAATGGTACGACAGCTTGATGGCGCGTTTAGATGCCGCACAAATGGTGCACAGCGATCAAAGTAAAGTGAATATTGCGGTGAAAACCGAAGTAAAGCCCACAATTCAACTGGTGACGTATTATCAAAACGGGGAAATTCAACGGGTTTTGGTCGATGCAGAACAATATTCAAAATTTGTCACTGAAAATTTTACCGAACTTGAACAGTTGCGTAAACAATTGCAAACTCAAGCACGACAAGCCTTAATCGAAAAACTCAACCCGATTTTTCAAACCATGCAACAACGTATTCCCAATTTTGCCGATTGGTATTTTGCTTATAGCACGACTTATACATTACTTTTGAAAGCAGTGACTTCTGCGACCAAAAATACTTTCAGCAGTGGGGCGCAAAGTTTATCCGATGCAGTCGCTTATGACTTACAAAAAGTAATTCAACAACAATATGATAAGATTATTTTGCAGCCTGAAATCACCCATCCTGCCATAGAAGCAGTTTACAGCGAACAATTAAAACAAGCGCATTTGCACTGGTTAGAATCTTTAACCAAAGTCGAAGAAAAATTTCAAATTTTTGTCAAACAACAAACTACGCATGTTGAAAATAATGCCAGTCAAACCACTTTGGAATTAGATTGGAAAAGTAACCTCAATAAAATCAATTTTGCAAATTATCAAAAAAATGGCACTGAGGCATTGTATGGGGCATTACTGGCGGCAGGCGGCGGATTAACAGGTAAAGTCATCGGCAGTGCCGTCGCAAAAGGTATTGCGGCAAATGTGGAAAGTGGCTTAATCAGCAAACTTGCCAGCCCGTTTATTGCAAAAGCCCTGACGATTGCAGGCGGTGGCGCGGTGGGCGCCATTGGGGGACCTTTAGGGGTTGCGGTGGGACTTGCGGGCGGAATCGGGCTGGATTATGCGATTAATAAGGGGGTTGCCTTAATGCAGCGCGATGAATTTATTCATAATACTAATACTGCATTACAAAGTTCACGCACAATTTGGGAAAAAGCTTTGCAAGACTCTTTAGAACAGACACTGCAAATTTGGTTCGATGACAGTATTCAATTGTTGCCACGTTATGATAAAACGCTGCAGAAGCCTTTGTAATTATTCAGGATAATAAGCTTTATCCAAAATCTGCTCTAGTGAATAAGGGCAGTTTTTAGGGAAAATTGTTTCATCCAAACCCGTTTTGTCTCGTTCCCAAACTCTGTTTCACAGCCATTAAGTTAAGAATCAAAAGCAAGATTTTTTGGAGTGTGTAGCATATAGGAGTAATGGAGACTCATCTCATTAGGAGTTACGCAGTTGAATGAATAAGCTAATTAATTCAACAAACTTTATCAAGCGTAGGGTGGAATAGGCGCAAGCCGTATTCCACCGTAGTCAGAGTAGAAGTGACACAGTTGAAAGAACAATCCATTTATTTACAATGAGTTATTCTTGTACGACACACAATCACGTTTTTAATAAAATTAATCAGTTACCGATTCAACTGCGTAACTCCTAACTAAGACAGATAAGCCTTAAAATAAAGCTCCTACTTTCACATCCGTAAATAGCACTTGACAAACAGGACTGTGCATTGAATAATCAACAATTTTAGTGCACTAGGAGCTACCACTTTGGCAAATTCAGCCCAAGCAAAGAAACGCGCAGTTCAAGCAGAAAAACATCGTCAATTGAACGCTAGCCAACGTTCAATGTTACGTACCTACATCAAGAAAGTAATCAAAGCGATTGCTACGAAAGACGCAGAACAAGCACAAGCTGCTTATAAAGTTGCTGTGCCTGTGATTGATAGCATGGCTAACAAAGGCTTAATTCACAAAAATAAGGCGGCTCGTCATAAAAGCCGCCTCAATGCACATATCCACGCATTGCAAGCCTAATTACTGGAGTTGGATGCCTTCTCCTTCGGGGGCGGCATCTTCCTCAGGTTTGAAAAAATCTTGAGGATTTAAATGATGCTTGTTCAACAGTTCATTTAAATGAATTGCTTCACAGTCTGCGACAGTCGCCGCATTCTTCAAATTGCCCCCCACCATTCTCAATACCCGCTGTAAATAAGTTTTATCAAATTCATCGCGCGCTTGTGCCAAGGTTTGGAATTTGTAAACGGTGTCGCGCAAGGCATGTTTCACCAAGCTGAGCGGAATGAGCGGTGATGAGGACAACACACTGCATTGTTCCACCACATTTTGCAATTGGCGCACATTGCCCGCCCACGGCATAGACACCATATACGCCAAAGCCTCGGGTGAGAAACGTACAGGTTCAGTGCCTTCCTGTCTGCCTTGTTCGGTCAAGAAATAATCAATGAGCAGTGGAATATCTTCGCGCCGCTCCGACAAGCTCGGCATGTACAACGGAATCACGTTGAGACGATAAAATAAATCTTCGCGGAATTCGCCACGTTTCACAGACGCTTCCAAATCACGATGGGTTGCAGAAATAATACGCACATCGACATCAACGCTGTCCACCGCGCCCACAGGACGCACTTTGCCTTCTTGCAACACTCGCAATAGCTTGACTTGCAAAGAAGCGGGCATATCTCCGACTTCATCTAAAAATAATGTGCCGCCGTGCGCTGCTTGAAACAAACCTAAATTTTTACGCACTGCGCCCGTGAATGCGCCTTTTTCGTGTCCGAATAATTCAGATTCCAGTAGCTGCTCTGACAACGCCCCACAGTTAATTGCCATAAACACTTCATTCGCACGCGGACTGGCGCGATGAATCGCACGCGCTAATAATTCTTTCCCTGTGCCTGTCGCCCCGCCCACGAACACACTGCTGCGGGTTTTGGCAACGCGCTGTGCTTGTTTAATCAAGCTCGCCATAATCGCACTTTGATAAATAATGGCGGGCGCGAATTCATTGTCTTGCTCGGCGGTGCCGACATGCGCCAGTGCGGATTGAATACATTTGAATAAGGCATCAGGTTCGACAGGCTTGGTCAAAAATTCAAACACGCCCTGATGTGCTGCCCGCACTGCATCGGAAATATTTGCACTGCCACTGAGCATAATGACAGGCATCACGCTGCTGTAGTGCTGGATTTCTTTGAGCAGGGTGATGCCATCCATGCCGTCCATCCGCAAATCAGTGACTACGACGTGCGGTCTAAACTCGGGTAACAGTTGAATGGCTTCTATACCATTGTTACAGGTCTTGATTTGATAACCTGCATCTTCCAACCATGCAGAAATCAGAATCAAGATGAAAGGGTCATCATCGACTAAGAGAACACGAAAATTTTTCGGTTCAAACTCAGCGGGCAAAGGAATCGGTTTTTGTGCCATAGCTAAAAATCTGTGCCTATATTCAAGGTAGTTGGCTAATTGTAATCGTTTTGAAGACTACCTAACATTTTTTTACGGTTTAAAGGGTATTAAAAAAATCGTGGGGGGCAATCGATTGTAAAACGAATTGATGATCCCCTTGTTGTTTTGCCGTTTGTAAGGCATTGCTTGCCACCGCCAGCATGTCTAAACTCAGTTCATTATACTTATGAATGTGTCCGGGGTAATGTGCAATGCCGACATTCCATTGTAACTGTAAACTTTCTCCCAGTGACGGCGGAAGCTCGCTGATTTCGGGCAATAATTGCTGTAACACTTGGACCGATGAGGTTTTATCAGCATCATACAGCGCAATCAGAAATTGATTATTTTGTGAGCGTCCAATCAAATCGCCGCGCCGTAAACGTTGCCGCAACATTTTTGCAATGTTTTTCAGCACTTGGTTGCCCACCCAATAGCCTTGTTGTAGGTTGATTTGTTTAAATTGCACAAGGTCTAGGACAGCAACCATCACGGGACTGCCACTGCGTTCTGCCAGCGCAATATTGGCTTGTAAACGTTCCCGAAAACTGTGTTCATTCAGCAATCCCGTCAGTTTGTCGTGACTTAAATCTTGCTGTAGTTTACGACTTGCACGCGCCTTATGTAAAATTAATTCTACTAAATAATTCAGGGGTATGGGCTTGGTGAGGATTTGATCATTGCCCAGTGACCATAAAGGCAAATTCTGTTGGGCATCCGCGCTTAAAAACAGTAAGTTGATGTGACCATAGGCTTCTTCTTGGCGCAGGATGGCCGCCAGTTCAAGACCACTGCATTGGGGTTGGGTACTGTCCAATAAGATGGTTTCGGGTTTAAATTCCACCAAAGCATTCAAAAAACAACTGGGCTCAATCAGCAATTCACTGTGAATCCCTGCTTGCTCCAAACTGGTTTGATAAAGCCCTGCTAAATCTAGGTCTTCTTCAAGGATCAGCACCCGATACGGTTCTTGTGCATGTAAATCTAACAAATTATCCAAACTTTCCAGTATTTGATGAACCGTAATCGGTTGGGTTAAATAATGTTTCGCGCCCAAACGCACGGCCTGTAGGCGATTTGCAAAATCATTCACGCGAAAAATATATAAGATGGGTGCATTGGGAAATTGGGTATTTAATAGGCGCACCGCTTCGGAAAATAGAGGTGAAGCTTGGCTGTCAAACGCACCGTCTAGAATAATCGCGTTGGGAGTTTGGGTTTCAGCATAATGCTGTAACGTATTTATATTATTAGAAATTTCGACGAGATAGCCTGCTTTTTCCAAGGGCGCAACAATACGACTAAGAGATAACTTGCTGTCTACAATGAGAATTTTTTTATGTGCAGATTGTTGTAACCATGTTTCAGGAACTAGGGGTTTTTTATAAGTTTCATTGACACTGGCATGTACGGTAAGTAAACCACACAAGGCTTGTAGTTTATGCCGTATTTCACTGAGGTTTTCTGCCATGATACCGCCTAGGAGTAAAGACTCCACATCACCCGCCATTGCACCAATATCAGCAAAGCCAAAGGAAGCAGCCGTATGACTGAGATGGTGAATCATGCGTAACAAATTTTCGACACTTTCCCCTTGCCAATTTTGTTGTTCTGCTAATACCCAATTCATGGTCACTTCAGAATGTTTTGTCGGCATTGACGCAATATACAATTGCTGTAATTTTGCAATATGTTCGGGTGCAGAATGGGATAGAGACATGTTTTGGTAAAGGGGCTGGTGGTTAAATGAGAATATTTTAACAAAACTACGAGATTGCCTAAGTATAGGGCAAATGCAGCATCAATACCGTATTATTTCACGGATTTTGTCGAAATTAAGCCTATTTTTGAGAATAAACCCTGCCCATGATTAAAAATCATGGGGTGAGTCGGCTTTTTGAATAGTCGCCGCTATGCTGTCAGCTAGGGGCGTTCTTCATATTGCGGAACTTCATCGTGAATATCATACCATGCCGCTTTTGAACCTACGAAAGTATGGGCGGCAATCGGAACATCTAGTGGTGTATTCAATGAACCAATTCTTAAACGGACGATAGTGGGCGTGCTGTCGCGTTTACTGATAATGGGTGAGCCGCATTGGCTACAAAATATGCGTTGCACCCCACCTTCCATCGAATAACTGCGTAGGAATTCTTCACCTTTGGTGATGTGAAAATCGGTGGCAGCAATGGGGGAAATGGCAGCAAAAGCTGAACCTGTGGCTTTTCGACACAGAGAACAGTGACAGAAAACCACTGGCGCAAGTGCCCCTGTCACTTCATATTCAACGGCACTACAAAGACAACTTCCTCGGTGTGTCATGTTTTCTCCAGACGGGATAATAAAGAGTTGAATAGGGCTGTGGGCAAGTCATGATTGTGCCCAGCCCATATTATGCCTAGAAAAAGTATAGGTTTAGGAGTTACGCAGTTGAAACACTAATTTTTTTATTTACAATGAGTTAGCATTGTGCACTGCACAACCTTGTTTCCAGTAAAATCAAATAGTTACCGATTCAACTGCGTAACTCCTAAGGTTATTTCTGAAATTGTCGATGGCGTTTTTAGAAATGAGTGCTAAATTTCACCTTTCAGACGGTATGCTCAAGTCATTATGTGCACGATACGCGCTCGGACTTTCCCCCACAAATAAACTAAAAGCTTTTGCAAATGCGCTAAGACTATTAAACCCCACAGCATAAGCCACTTGCGTGATTTGCATCCGAGGTTCAATTAACAATTCCATTGCCCGCAATAAACGCGCCTGTAAACGAAATTGTCGCCAGTCCAGCCCTGTTTCCTGCTTGAACAGACGACTGAAATGGCGGGGTGAATAATTTGCCACCCGCGCCACTTGTCCTAAATCGACACTGTCTAAATGTCTCAAAGTCAGTTCAATAGCTGCAAGCAAGCTCGGCGTTTGTGCCACAGGCAAATGAAATGGCATTTCCTGCGTGATCCATTCTGCACATAATAAACCCAACGCATGAAAATACGCATTCGCGAGCGCGTCTTCAGGGGCGCGGTGCTGCGACCAACGCATGGCAAATAACAACATTTCTCGCACAATCGGCGCAGCAGCAATCACCCGCACACGGTTAATCGACGTTGGCACTAAAGCAGGCAGTAAAAAGACTGAACCCGAGCGCACTTTATTCAAGGTGGTGCGGTGCATGACTCCTGCAGGAATCCAAACGGCGCGTTGTGGGGGTAATAAATACAAATGATTGTGCGCTTCTAAACGCAGTGTGCCCGCATAGGCATATAACAATTGATGATGAGAGTGTGAGTGCCAGTCATAAACCACGGCATCCGCATTATCCAAATAGGCAAAAGCGTCCAAAGCAGGGGCTTCCATGCCTAAAGCAGCAATGTGGGCTTGTGTTTCTTGAGTGGATAAATACTTCAAAATAGCAGATGTCCTTTTAACATTAATTTTTGTCTGATACACGTTAGTCAGTCAAGGCTTTGGTAACATAAGATTATCGCTAGGACTATCCAAGCGAGTTACCATCATGAAAACTGAACATAATCAAACTATTGTCGCACAATTTACCCAACAAGCCATTCCATTCACTCAAGTGGCAGGACATTCACAGCATGACGCACTGAAACTACTTATTGAAGTTTCGGGAGTCACAGCACAAGACACCGTGCTTGATGTTGCTTGCGGACCGGGTTTGGTCGCTTGCGTGTTTGCAGAACAGGCAAAACAGGTGACAGGTATTGATTTAACCCCCGCCATGATTGAGCAAGCCACGCAACGCCAACAGGCGCAAGGTTTGTTAAATATAAATTGGCAAGTGGGCGATGTCACTCAATTGCCGTATGCCGATGCGAGCTTTTCAATGGTCATTACTCGTTTTTCCTTTCACCATTTTGTAGAGCCGCAAACGGTTTTGCAAGAAATGTGGCGAGTTTGTAAATCGGGAGGCACAGTGATGCTGGTCGATGTCGCGCTTCCGCCAGAAAAAGTGGAGGCTTACAACCAGATGGAAAAATTACGCGATCCCTCACACACGCGGGCATTGACGGTGCAAGAATTTTTAGCGATGGCACACCAATGCGGCTTGCAACAGCTTAAAACAGCAGGATTTAACGTTGAAATGGAACTTGAAACTCAACTCAAGGCTTCTTTCCCGAATGTGGGAGATGAGGAGAAAATTCGTACCTTGTTTTGGCAAGATGTGGGGGAAGATAAGTTAGGCTTGGGTGTGCATCAACGGGAAAACTGTATTCATTTTGCCTATCCAATTTTGATTGTGGTGGGGAAAAAACCTTAATTTAGAAAGAGCTAGCGTAGGGTGTATAAGGCGTAGCCGCCATACAGCGTTTCCCATTTTTTGAGATTACACAATGCGTTAAATTGCAAGGTGTATGGCGCGGTGCTTATACACCCTACGCTAATTGTTATTAAGTTAAGCTTTATCTTTAGGAGTTACGCAGTTGAATGAATAAGCTAATTAATTCAAAAAACTTTATCAAGCGTAGGGTGGAATAGGCGCAAGCCGTATTCCACCACAGTAATACAGTGACGGATTCAACTGCGTAACTCCTA
>JACCEE012458044.1_pt1 | contig 10156 bp, 10 predicted proteins | sample 7449931 | NCBI WGS metagenome assembly JACCEE01 (sample SAMN15323457, study PRJNA562643) | freshwater metagenome | isolation source: river surface water | place: USA:Blue River Watershed | collected 2017-08-19
ACGCCTCCACCATCTGGCCGTCGCTCTGCGTCGCGACAACCTTCAAGGTGTGCACACCAGCCTTGGCGTTGCTGTAGGCGCGAAGGGTCGGGCTCACGGTGTTCGCGGGCAGGCCGGCGACGGTGGCCGGAAGCAGCGTGACCGCGCCGGGCACGAGCTTGCCGTCGACGTAGAACGCGGCGCCCGTGATCGTGGCGCCGGCATCGGGCCGGACAGTGGCCTGCAGGTCGAAGCGCTGGCCGGTGAGGAAGCGCGAGATGTAGGGCGCGCCCGCCTCGTTCGTGGCGAAGCGGAGGCTTGGAGGGGTGAGGCGGGAGACGACGGGTGCCGCCTGCGCGGCGCCGAGAGCGGCGCAGAACAGGGAGGCACCCAGCACGAGACGGGTAGTGGTGTGCATGATGGTGTGTTTGGGTTGCGGTGAGACCGGAAAAATGGGGGCGGAGATCAGGGAACGAGCGACGCGGTCGCGTCCACCGGATCGGGGTCGAGGCGCAGGCGCACCAGCGACACGCGACCGTCGGCCTCCTCGCGGCGACCGATCTCGAGCGTGCCCGTGAGCAACAACGGCCCGGGCGTGTGCGGCACGGCGAGATCGGCGAAGCGCGGCACCTCGACGAAGACGACGTTCGGCGGAAAGTCGTCGGCCAATCCGTATTCAAACTCATTGGTCACGAGGGCGAAGGGCGCGAGGATCGCGACGCCCGGCGACGGTTTCGTCTGGCGCACCATGAAACCGAGGATGCGCACGCGCTGGCCGGCGAGGCTCAGGAGCTTCTCGGTCGGCTCGAGACCAAGCGGACCCGCTGGAGACCGGAAGAATTCCGAGAACTTCAGATCCCGCACGCCTTCGGGCGCCGGGGGCAGGTGGTCGACGCCGGCGAGTTCCACGGCCAGCACGTCGGCATGCCAACCGAGGCCCTTCGCCGCGGCGTCCGGTAAACCGAATCCGACCAACGCGGCGAGAAGGACGAACAGAGGAGGAAGCGCACGGTTTTTCATCATGAAGGAAATCAGCGGGCGACGTCGGCGAGCGCCGCCTCGTCGAGGTTGTAGAACTGCACCACCGCGCCGCCGCTCACCACCGGCGCCACCCGCAGACGGCCCACATAGGCCACGGGCACGTCCATGCGCACCGGCAGGCCCGGCGCCGGCGCCTCGACCACGAGATACTCGTTGGCGGCGGGCATCTGGCCGAAACAACACGCGTTCTGGTTGCGCATCAGAAGAAACTGCCGCGCGCGCCCCTTCTCGACGGCCAGTGGCAACATGTATCCAGTGACCCGCACGCGTTGCCCCGCCGCCTCGCGCACGGGTGGTGTCAGCGCCGTCCCGTCCTCTACGGCCGCACGATCGGACACCAATGGGCAGGCGGAGAGCTCGGCGAAAGTGATCCGGCGCTGGTCCGCGACCAAGCCGGCGGTCGCCCCCAGCAACCCCGCAACCGCAGCGAGCAGGCCGCGACGCCACGAATGCCGTGGCCGGTCTCGGGTGTCGCGCAAAGTGATGTTCCGCATCGCACGGGCAACCTAAGGCACCCGAGCAACGACCACGCGACGCCACCGTTACGGCCGGGTGAAATGCCTCCGGCGCGACCGGTATTAGCAACCGTCATTTTCCCGCTCCGGCAAAGCAGAGCCGGCGCAGTTCACGACCGCGCCGGCTCGGGATGAAGCGAAAGGGACTGCTCAGGCGGCCCGCCGACGGAAGCGGCGGAATGAGACGAAACCAAGGCTCGCGGCCGCAAGCAGCGCCGCATAGGTGGACGGCTCCGGAATCGCCGTGGCACCGGCCATCACCGCGTAGACCGAGGTGTTGTCGATATACTGGTTGAAGGCGGCATCGACGCCATAACGCGTCGCGACCTGCGCGTCGGTGCCGACCACCTCGGCCAGGAACAGATCGGCACCCGCGCCCTTGGCGTAGAGCGGCACGAGCGTGTTGGTGTGGTCGCCCGAGTTGTATCCGTAGGTCGGGAGGTTGCCGGCGCCATTGTCGCCGATCTGGGCGTAGGTGCCGGCCGCGCCCCACAGGCCGCCGGTCTCGTGGTCGGCCGTCACGATCAGGAGCGTGTTGCTCCAGTCGTTGCCATTGGTGCCGGCGTCGAGGTACGCGACCACGGCGGCCACGGAAGCGTTGAAGTCCATCTGTTCCTCGATCGTGCGATCCATCTGGTTCGCGTGCCCGGCCCAGTCGATCGCGCCGCCCTCGATCATGACGGCGAAACCGTTGGCCTCGTTGTCGAGGACGTTGAGCGTGGCCTTCGTCATCGTCGCAAGCGTCGGAACGTTCGTATTCATCGGATCAAATGTTCCCAACGGATTCGCACGGCCCTGCTGCAGGGTCGTGGCCGTCTGGGCAACGCCGATCACCTTGTCCATGGTGAGCGAACCATTGGCCAGGGCCTCGAACTGACTCTTGGTGTCGATGAAGCCGAAGCCGTTGGCGCCGTCCGCATCGGTGATGTCGGCCCAGGTGGTCGCACCGCCGACGTAGTTGTAGTTGATACCCGTGGTGCGCAGCACGCCGCTGTCGGTGTACAACGGATGACCGGCACCCATGAGCACGCGCACGTTGCTGTCCGTGTTGTAGATCGCCTCGTTGGCGATCGCGGCGTAGTTGTTCCGGCTGGAGTTGTGCGACACCACCGCGGCCGGGGTCGCATGGGAGAACTCGACCGACGAGACGGCACCGATCGCTTTGCCCGCCTGGCCGGCATACTCGAAGAAGGTCGTGAGCGGCTGGCCGGTCGTGCTCCAGTTGACCTGACCGTCGTAGTTCTTCACGCCGGTGTACATCGCCGTGGCGGCGGACGCCGAGTCGGTCGGCTTGATCTTCTGGTAGCCGAAGTCGGTCCACATCGCGGCCGGGTTGTAGCCGGCCGGGTTGTTGGCCGACGAGGTCTGCATGGCGACCTTCACGAAGTCGGAGCCTTCGTAGACGGCGGTGGTGCCGGCGTAGTAGTCGGTGGCCTTGACGGCGTTGAAGCCCTGGCCGTCGCTGATCATGAGGATCACGTTCTTGGCCGTCTGGGCGGAGGCGGTGGCGGCGATTCCGGCGACGAGCGCGGCGCTCGCGAGCGAGGGAAGGATGCGGTGCTGCATGGTGGGTGTGCTGTGTTTAGGATTTACGGACGGTTTGCGTCGCCATCATGCCCGAACGCCGCCGGACCCACTACGCCGCGGCCGGCGTTTTCTTGTCCAAATCCGGCGCGCCGCCCGGAATTCACCTCCCCGTTGCATTCGACCCGCCGGGGCCGCCGCCACACCCGTCGCCCATGTCACGCCGATTTCACGTAACGGGATTGTCTGGGCGCCGCGCGCGGCGAGAATCCCCCTCCCCCATGGCAACCGCGCTCTCGCCGACCATCGCCGCGCCGCCGCCCTCCGCCGGCACCCCCGGCGAGGCCTCCGCTTGGACCGACCTCCTGCGGCGGGGTCTCGACCTCCCCGTCCATTGGGTGCCCTGCGCGGAGGCCGCGCTCGGTCCGGCTCCGCACTGCCGCGCACTCGACCGCTGGGCGCGCCACCGTCCGGAATGCGCCGCCGTCCACCGGAGCGCACGTTCCGCGGAGGCCACCGCCTCGTCTCCCTGCGTGCGCGTCGCCTGCCCGCTGGGCGGTTTCGTGATCGCCGCACCGGTGGTGCGTGCGGGCGCCGTACTGGGCTGGCTCGAATGCGGCCCGCTCCGCACCGCCGACTGCCGTCCCCCCGCGGCCGAACCGCTGCTGCGCAGCTGGGGCGTGGACCACCCCGTTCGACACCTGGTCCTCGGCGAATCCGCGGGAGCACGACTCCGCACCGCCGCCGAATTGGACGGAGTGTCGGGCCTCGTCGCAAAGATCGCCGAGGCCATGGGACGCGCGGAGCACCGCGAGGCCGAAGGCGGTACGCCGCGCTCGTCCGCTGTCGCCGGATGCCTGCGACACATCGAGCGACACCTCGGCGAGGAACTGCGCATCGGGGAGATGGCGGCGCGCTGCGGATTGAGCGCGGACCGGTTCGCCCGGATCTTCAAACGCGAGACCGGGGCCAACTTCCAAACTTACCTCCACCGCCGCCGCATCGACCGCGCACGCGAACTGCTCGCCCGCACCGATTGGCGGATCGCCGAGATCGCCTTCGCGTGCGGCTTCGAGTCCATCCCGCACTTCAACCGCATCTTTCGACGGATCGCCGGCCACTCACCCCGCGCCGAGCGGGCGCGAGCGGACGGTTGCGCGGCCAAAGACGACGCGATCAGGAACCGACCGTGAGCGCCGCCACGAGCACGGCCGCAGCCGCGGACACGTTGAGCGACTCCATCTTTCCAGAACCGGGAATGCGCACCAGCCGGTCGCAAACTTTCGCGATGTCCGGCGCCAGTCCCGCCTCCTCGTTGCCCAGCACCAGCGCGATGGGCCAGCTGGAGACGCTGTCTGCGCGTTTGCGCACGACCTTCGGCAGGAACGCCTCGCGATTCAGCGCCGCCAGATTCGGCCCGCGCACATCGGTGCCCACCACGGCGAAACCGGCGTGACGCAACTCGCCGCACAGGTGCGCGAAATCCGGTTCCACCCAGATCTGCACGTGCTCCATGCCGCCCTCCGCCACGCGGAACGTCGACTCTCCCGGGCGCGCCGCCGTCTCCCCCGCGGCGACGACGAGATGCTCCACGCCGAAAAAGGCCAGCGTGCGCACGATCGCGCCGAGGTTGTGCGCGTTGCCGATCCGATCGAGCAACACGACCGGCTTGCCGGATTTCGCCCACGCGGCGAGGTCGGTCGGACGTGGCGCCCGCAAGGGAGCCTGATCGATGATCGCCACGATGCCACCGTGGTGGATCGTGCCGGCGATCTTCTCCAGCTCCGCCGGCTCCACCTGGCGATAGACCTTTCGTTCGCGCGCCATGTAGCCGCTCATGCCACCCACGCGCCGCCCGGTCGCCTGATCGAAGAAGAGACGCTTGATCGCCTCGGCCCGCGACTGGAACAGGGCCCGCACCGCGGCCAGCCCGCAGATCGGAATCTCGCGGTTGCGCTCCTCGGGGGGAAGGCGGGGCGTCACCTCTCGCATTGTGTCGCGGGAGCCGGCGCGAAACGAATCGCGGGGCGCCGCAGCGGAGGCGGAGCGGGGAGCGGGAGACGGGTTGTCGGAACTGCGGGAAAAGGAGCGCACGCCGCACGAGAGCCCGAAGCACCTCCGCCCGCAACACCGAAGGCGCTCCCCCACCCGGACGGCCACGGCCACAGCAGGCTCGCCAGCGCTCCCCGAGCCGCCACGATCCGCCCGTGCCCGGCTCGCTCCGCTTCACCTTCTGGATCGCCACCCTCGCCACCGGCGTCAACGCGGTGGCCTACGGCCTCACCTTCGCCGACCGCACCTCGTACTGGCTGCTCTTCTCGCTGCCGCTGCTGCTGCTCGTCTGGCCCGGCGTGATCGCGCAATGGCGGCGCATCCCCCGGCGCAATCTCACGTCGGAGATTTTCGGAGACATCCCGCGCTGGATGAAGCTCGCGGTGGTCGGCGTGCTCGTCTTCGCCTTCGCCAACTTCTTCGTCTGCCGCGCGCTCAACGACTCCGCCCAGCCACAACTGCTCGCCGGCGGCGCCGCCGCCCTGGTCGCCCGCGGCGGCCAGGTGGTGCGGACGCTCTCGCCCGCCGAATTCCGCCATGCCCAGGCCGTCCAGTTCCGCATGATGACCGGATTCTTCATCGCGTGCTTCGGCGTGGCCGCCCTGCTCGCCGAGGCCTGCTGGATCAAGAACGGCCCGGCCATGGCCGACCGCCGGCTCTGAGTCCGGCCGCCGACCAGACCACGCCGAGCCATCCGCCCATACCCGTCATGTCAACTATTGGTTGACATGGCTCACGCGCGCGCCACCGCCCTCCAAGCGTCGAGAACGTGCACCCGCGGCGGCATGAGGCCGCGGCGGAATCCGGCCGGCCTGCCGCACCGCCGTCGAGACGGCGCCCCGCCCCAACCTCAATCCCGCAACGAACCGACGAGCGTGAACTCCTCGCGGTCGTGGAAGAGATGGCGGACGTGGGCCACCGCGCAGTCGCGGAACGGGCTCTCGCTCGAATGCCGCACCTGGTCGAGCAGCGCGAGCGCGTCCGCGTGCCCAAACTTCAAATTCACGACGAAGTGCCGGCACCACCGGCCGCGGGTCCATTGCGTCACGAGATCGAGCACGCGCCGCGGATCCTCGACCATGTCGCAGAACAACCAGTCGGGGCGCGGGCCCGCGACCGGTTTGAAGCGGAAGGCGTCCTCGCGCCGGTGCTCGATGAGCGGGTGATCGAGCGCCCCGCCCTTCAGCGGGCCGTTGTCGACCGCCACCACCCGCGCGCCGCGTTTGGCCGCGCTGTAGCTCCAGCCGCCGGGCGCGGCGCCGAGGTCGACAACGGTCTCGCCCTCGCCGGGTTCGCGGCCGAGCACGACAAACGCCTCCTCCGTCTTCAGGTACGAACGCGACGGCGCCGCCGCATCGTCGGCCATGCGCCGCTGACCGCCGAGCCGGGCGGCGCGCGCGACCTGAAGCCGGCCGAAGTCGGTGGCGAAGACAAAGAGCCCGCGCGCCGGGCCGGGGCCCCGCGGCAGCTCCGGCGTGGCCAGCTTCGCCACCCGGGAAAGTCGTTTCTTGAGCAGCGCGGCGAATTCGCTCTCCACCGAACCGAGCCGTTTGCCCAGGCCGGGGATCTCGATCGGCGCCTGCCACACGCACGGCCACGCCCCCTCGATCTTCTCGCCGCGCAACGTCCCCATGAACCAATCGCAGAGCTGGCTGGCCAGCGCGTTCACGCGGTCCCCGGCGATCTCCGCCGGGTCCAGCAGCACCCGATGCGCGAAACAAAACTCGGGCGGCTCCGTGCCGGCCCCCGGCACGCCGACGCGGACCCAGCCGGCGCCGCTGGCATCGACGGATCCGATCTGGGCGGCCGCCACCTCGGCACCGAGGAGCGCCTCGAATCCGGACTGGCAGGTCAACAGCATCGGCGAAAGTCGTGGGATGCGCGGAGAATAATCCGGGATCAACGCCCCGCGCAGCGGCCGCTCGCGACCGCCTTCAGGATCAGTTCGTCCTCGCCCTCTTCGCAAAAGAAGCGACTGGAAAGTTCATAGTCCACTGGTCCGGCCGCCAGCGACGCCCGCAGGCGTTCCGCATCCGCACCGGACAGGGCCAGCACGACCTCGTGGCGCACATCGCCGTGTTGCATCAGCGCGACCGGCTTCTCGCCGACCGCCTCGCCGTAGCCGATGCCGTTGAGCTTCACCTTGTGCTTCGTGCTCGTGACCGCGATGGGCACGATGTTCTCGTTCTGCAGGCGCAGAACCAGCACCGCGCGATTGTCGTTCCCCACGGAGAGATCGACCAGGCTGACGGCCACGCCAGCCCGCTCGACCGTGGTCGTCGTGCAGCCGCTCGAGCCGAACACGAACAACGCGACCAACGCCAACGACCACAGGGTGCGAAACATCTTCATCCCGGCATCGTGCACGGGCGGCCGGCCCCGGCGCAAGACCGCGCTCGCAGAAAACAGGCACCGCCCGCTCAACCTTCCTCGCGGAACACCAGCCGACGCTTGAGCAGCCAGCGCACGCCGAACAGATCATACAGTCCACGCCACGCGCGCCCCCAGTTCGTGTACTTCGACACGCCCTTCGCCCGCTGGCGATGCGTCACCGGCATCTGGAAAACCGAGAAACCGGCGCCGCGGAACAACGCCGGCATGAACCGGTGCATGCCATTGAAGGCCACCAGCGCCGCCCGCGCCTCGCGGCGGAAAATCTTCATCGGGCAGCCGGTGTCGCGCGCCCCGTCGTGCAGCACCGCCTTGCGGATCGCGTTGGCGAATCTCGATGCCGCCCGCTTGCTCCACGAGTCCTCACGCGTCGCGCGGTAGCCGATCACCACGTCGACTTGCTCGCGACGCAACGCGTCCACCATCGCAGCATAGTCGGCCGGATCCGTCTGTCCGTCGCCGTCCATCGTGCCGACGATCTCGCCACCGGCCGCCATGATGCCGCGAAACATCGCAGCGCTCTGGCCCATGTTGCGCGACAGCTTCACCCCAACCACTCCCGGGACCGACTGGATCTTCGCCCAGGTCCCGTCGCGGCTGCCGTCGTCGACCGCGATCAGTTCCGCCTGCGGCTGGGCGCGGCGAACCTCGGCCAGGACGGCCTCGACGTTTTCCTCCTCGTTGAAAAACGGTATGACGATCGACAACTCGTGGGCGCTGCTCATCGCGTCGACTGTGGGTTTCCGGCCGACCGAGGCGAGCCGCAAGACGGCCACGCCCGCCGGATCCCGGACAGGATATCTCGCTCAATAGTGCGGAGGCCGTTCGTCCGCCGGCAGGCCGCCCTCGTCGCCCCGCACCACCCGCTCCCCGACCTGCTTCAACCGCGCCTCCAGCCGGTCGATCCGCTCCGCCATCTCCAGCATCGCGCGATCCTGCGCGGCGACATGCTTCTCCAGAAATGCATAGCGAATCTCCAAGGTGCCGAGGCGTTCGGCCGTTTCGTTTGCCATGGCCCGGATATCGCGCGCCCGCGGCGCGACCGCAACCCCGCAACACGCCCCCGGCTCACCCCGCCGCGAGCGCCCGGGCCAGTTCCTCCGGATCGGTGCAGGGCGGCAGGCACGAGGATCCACGACATAGATACGCCGTGGCCCGGCCGTCGGCCTCCACCATCGCGCCCACCGCGGGCAGGCGCGCCGCGAACCAGCTGCGCTCCACTTCGCCGTCGATCCACAGGATCGTGCGCGGCAGCTCCAGCCCTCGGTGCAGCGCCGCCGCCAGCCGCTGCAACGCCGGATCGCTCCGGCGTCCGACCAGCACGATCTGCCGCGCCGGCTCCGCCGCGAAATCCGCGGCCACCAGCAACTGCGGCAACGCCTGCGGCGCCTGCGTCCACTGCCCCCGCAACGCCGCGATGGTGGCCTCGCCCCGCACCCGCCATTCGGGGCGGCCGAGCAGCGCCGCGAGACGCAGGAGGTTGAGCGCCGCCACCGAATTGGCCGCGGGCTCCGCGCCATCGTACTCCTCCTTCAGGCGCACCACGAGCGCCGGATCGTCGCCGGGGCTGCCGAAGTAGCCGCCGTCCGCCGCATCCCAGAACAGCTCGTCCTGGCGGACCTGCAGCGCCTCGGCCCATTGCAGCCACTCCAGCGCCCCGCCCGCCTCGAACAGATCGATCAGCCCGGCGATCAGGCACGCGTAATCCTCGGCGAATCCCGCTGTATCGCACCGGCCAGCACACCAGCTGCGCTGCAACCGGCCGCCCGCCGCATCGTGCAGCTTCGCCCTCAGGAAACGCGCGGTGCGCGCGGCCGCCTCGCGCCACACCGGTTCGCCGAGCACCTGCGCCGCCCGCGCCAGCGCGGAGAGCATCAGTCCGTTCCACGCGGTCACGATCTTCTCGTCGCGACCGGGGCGGGGACGACATTGGCGGGTTGCCAGCAGGCTCCGACGGACCGCGGCGAACCGCTCGCCCGCCGCCCCGTCCGGCCACGGTTCCGCGCGCCGCAGGATGTTCAATCCGGCGAACTCGCCCAGTTGGTCGGCCTCCGCCGGTGCGTTGCCTTCCGGTGCCACGCCGAACAGGCGGGCCGCGGAAGCGGCCTCGGCGCCGCAGACGGCCGCAAACTCCGCCGCCGCCCAGGTGTAGAAGGCGCCTTCGCCGTGGTCCGCGGGGCGATCCGGCCGCGGCGAATCGGCATCCTCAGCCGCGAAGTATCCGCCATCCGGAGCCGCCAGATCACGCTGGAGATAGGCGAGCGTGTCCCGCGCCACCTCCTTCCATTCCGGGCGCCCGGTCGCCTGCGCGCCCTCGAGGTAGGCCGTCACGAGCTGGGCCTGGTCGTAGAGCATCTTCTCGAAATGCGGCACCCGCCAGGCCGCGTCGACCGCGTACCGGTGGAAGCCCCCTCCGAGCTGGTCGCGCATGCCGCCGTGCGCCATTCCGGCCAGCGTGGCATCGAGCATCTCCCGCCACACCGCCGCCTCGGCTCCGTGCGCCCGGGCCAGGACGCGGGCCAGCAGCTGCAGGTTCACCGGCCGCGGGAACTTGGGCGCGCGGCCGAACCCGCCGTGCGCCCGGTCGAAGTGAGCCTCCAATACCTGGACACAGCGGCGGATCGCCTCCCGCACATCGGCCCCGCCGGTGCCGG
>JACCEE010039513.1_pt1 | contig 10151 bp, 7 predicted proteins | sample 7449931 | NCBI WGS metagenome assembly JACCEE01 (sample SAMN15323457, study PRJNA562643) | freshwater metagenome | isolation source: river surface water | place: USA:Blue River Watershed | collected 2017-08-19
AATACGAGCTGCTGCTGATGCTGGCGCGCGAGCCCGGCCGCGTCTTCAACCGGGACGACATCCTCAACCACATCCGCGGGCACGAGGCCGACCTCTACACCCGCGCGGTGGACATCGTGGTCAGCCGGCTGCGCAAGAAGCTCGAACCGCTGGACTGCATCAAGACCCTGCGCAACGCGGGCTACTCGCTGGCGCTGCGCCGCACCGACGCATGAGCACCGAAACGACCGCCACCTCCCCGGGCGAATCGTCCTGGCGGCGGGCCAAGCACCGCGTCGCGCATTCCATCAAGCTGCGCATGGTGCTGGTGTTCCTGCTGCTCGCCGGCGCCATGACCTTCGTCTTCATCACCGGGGCGCAAAAGGCGTTCACCATGGGTTGGCGCGAAGCGGCGCGGCCCTTGCTGATGGACTATGTGGACCACCTGGCCGCCGACGTCACCGCCGGCGGCAGCAGCCCCAGCGTCGATCGGGCACGCGCCCTCACCGAACGGCTGCCGCTGACGGTGCGCATCCACGGCCCGCAGCTCAACTGGTCCTCGCACCCCGACCAGGGGCCGCCGGACTGGATCCGAGACAAGGCGCGCGACAACGGTGACGAAAGCGAGGACTGGGGCAGCGGCAAGGACTGGCCGCGCATCCTGCACCGCCAGACGGCCGATGGCCACACCATCGAGTTCGGCATCAACGGCGAGGCGTTCGAACGCCGCCCGCGCCTGGTGGGCTACGCGCTCACCGCCTTGCTGGTGCTCACGCTGCTGGCCTGGCTGTACGTGCGCCGCCTGCTCAAACCGCTGGACGCGATCGGCGAGGGCGCACGGCGTTTCGGTGCGGGCGACTTCAGCCAGCCCATTCCCGACCGTTGCTGCAAAGCGCACGACGAGCTGGGGGAACTGGCCAGCACCATCAACACCATGGGCCGCGACATCCACCAGATGCTCGACGCCAAGCGGGCGCTGCTGCTGGCCATCAGCCACGAACTGCGCAGCCCGCTGACGCGCGCGCGCCTGAACACCGAACTGCTGCCCGACAGCGCCGACGTGCACCCGCAGCGCGAGGCGCTGCTGCGCGACTTGCAGGAAATGGCCGGCCTGATCAACGACCTGCTGGAGAGCGAACGTCTGTCGGGTCAGCACTCGGCGCTGCAGCGCGAGCCCACGGATGTGCGCATGCTCGCCGACGAGGTGCTGACCGCCCTGCGGGCGCGCCACCCGCGCGCAGCCGAGGTGGCGGTGGCGGCAGCGCCCGGGCTGGGCCTGGTGGCGGTGGACGCGGCGCGCACCCGCTTGCTGCTGCGCAACCTGCTGGACAACGCGCTGCGCCACGGCGCCGAGGCGACCCGGGCACCGCAACTGGCCCTGCGGCCATTGGCCGGGGGCGGGGTGGAGATCGAGGTGCGCGACCACGGCCCTGGCGTGCCCGAGGACCAGATCGCCCAACTGGCGCAGGCCTTCTACCGGCCCGACAGCGCCCGCACGCGCAGCGCCGGCGGTGTGGGGCTGGGGCTGTACCTGTGCCGCCTGGTGGCGCAGGCGCACGGCGGCCGCTTCGCGGTGCGCAACGCGCAGCCGGGGCTGGCCGTGACGGTGACGCTGCCGCCGGTTTGACGCGGGTCATCGCCAGGCCGCTGCGTCTGTGCGATGCTGAGGCCATGGACCATTCCGAAAAAGCCCGCTTGCCCGGTTTCGCCACCGTGCCCACCCGCTTCCTGTTCTTCACCGGCAAGGGGGGCGTGGGCAAAACCTCGCTGTCCACCGCCACCGCCATCGCGCTGGCCGACGCCGGCCGGCGCGTGCTGCTGGTGAGCACCGACGCCGCATCCAACCTGGACGAGATGCTGGGCGTTCGCTTGTCCAACCATCCGGTGCCGGTGCCCGGCGTGCCGGGGCTGCAGATGCTCAACATCGACCCCGACACCGCCGCTGAGGCCTACCGCCAGCGCGTGCTGGCGCAGATGGAGGCCAGCGCCAGCGACGAAGAACGCGCGACCGTGCGCGAGCAGCTCTCGGGCGCCTGCACCACCGAGATCGCGGCCTTCGACGAGTTCGCCGCGCTGCTGGCCGGCGAGGGCGTGCCCGAGGCCTACGACCATGTGGTCTTCGACACCGCGCCCACCGGTCACACGCTGCGCCTGCTGAGCCTGCCCAAGGCCTGGACCGGCTTCCTCGCGGGCAACGACCGCGGTGCTTCCTGCCTGGGGCCGCACTCGGGCCTGAAGATGCAGGAAGCCCGGTTCAACGCCGCGCTGCGGGCGCTGAGCGATCCCGCGCTCACCACGGTGGTCCTCGTCACCCGGCCCGACCCTCGCCCGATGCAGGAAGCCGCGCGCACGTCGGATGAGCTGCTTGAGCTCGGGTTGGCCAACCAGCGGCTGGCCGTCAACGGGGTGTTCCACGCGGTCAGCGCCAGCGACCCGATCGCCGCCGCCATCGAACGGCTGGGCCGCGAGGCCCTGGCCAGCATGCCCGATGCCCTGGTCCGCCTGCCGCGCGACGAGGTGCCGCTGCGCGCCTTCGACACCGTGGGCCTGCCCGCACTGCGGGCCCTTCTGCAGGGCGGCGAAGTCGTGCAGCCCGAGGGCGGTGCGCCGGCCACGGTGCTGCCCGCCGAGCCGCTGTCTCGCCTGGCCGACGAACTGGCCGCCACCGGACACGGCCTGATCATGGTCATGGGCAAGGGCGGGGTCGGCAAGACGACCATCGCTGCCGCGCTGGCGGTCGGACTGGTCCAGCGCGGCCACAGCGTGCACCTGACCACCACCGACCCGGCGGCCCACGTGGCCGATGCCCTGAGTGGACACCTCGACGGGCTCAAGGTCGGCCGGATCGATCCCAAGGCCGAGACCGCCGCGTACATCGCCAAGATCATGGCCACGCGTGGCAAGGACCTGGACGAGCAGGGCAAGGCGCTGCTGCTGGAAGACCTGCAGTCACCCTGCACCGAAGAGGTGGCCGTGTTCCACGCCTTCAGCCGCGTGGTCAACGAGGCGCGCTCGTCTTTTGTCGTGCTCGACACCGCACCGACCGGTCACAGCCTGCTGCTGATGGACGCCACCGGCGCCTACCACCGGCAGATGACGCGGCAGTACGAAGGCATGGCCAACGCCAGGCACATCATCACCCCCCTGATGCGGCTGCAGGACCCGGACACCACGCGGGTGGTCATCGTCACGCTGCCCGAAGTCACACCCGTGAGCCAGGCCGCGGCGCTGCAGGACGATCTGCGCCGCGCAAAGATCGAACCCTGGGCCTGGGTGATCAACAAGAGCATCGCAGCGACCGGCACCGCCGATCCGCTTCTGCAGGCGCGACTGGCCGGGGAAGTCCGGCAGACCGGGCGGATCGCCAACGGTCTGGCCAAGCGCACCTTCGTACTGCCCTGGCTGCCGCGGCCGCCGGTGGGGGTGGCGGCGCTGGCCGAACTGGTCGGCTGAAGGCCTCCAGCCGTGCCCTAAACGCCCGCGGGCACCAGCGCTTCGATGCGCTCGCGCAGCCAGCGGTGCGCGGTGTCCTGCTGGTGCCGGCGGTGCCAGATCAGGTACATCGGCAAGGTGGGGCAGGGCGTGGGCACCTCGGCCTGCGCAAATTCGCGCAGGAAACCTTGGTGCAGCAGCGCCGGCGCGGTGGCCAGCAGGGGGCTGCCGCGCAGAAACGCCGGCACACCGGCAAAGCCCGGCACCATCACGGCAAAACGCCGCCGCAAGCCCTGGGCTTCCAGTGTGCGGTCCAGGTGCAGGGTGCGCCGCGGCTCGTACACCACGGTGATGTGATCGGCCGCCAGGTACTCGACCAGGCTGGCCGGTGCGTCCCGCACGCTGGCGTCGTAGTACACGCAGTACCGGTCCTCGAACAGGCGTATTTGCACGATGTCGCTGCCCTCGGGCGGGCGGGGGCTGATGGCGATGTCGCACACGCCGTCGCGCAGCATCTCCAGGCTGGGCACGTCCGACGGAACGATGCGCAGCGCCACGCGCGGCGCCTGTGCCCGCAGGGCCCGTGCCAGGCCGGGCAGCAGCACATCGCGCTGGAAGTCGTTGGCCGCGACCGTGACCGTGGCCTGCCAGCGCGCCGGGTCGAAAGCGGCGCTCTGTGCAAAGCCCTGCAGCTGGCGCAGCAGTTCGCGCGCCTGCACCGCGAGGTCGCCCGCGCGGGTCGTGGCCACGATGCCGCGCCCGCTCTTGACGAACAGCGCGTCGCCCGTGATGGCGCGCAGCTTGTCCAGCTGGTGGCTCACCGCCGATTGCGTGACGCCCAGCGCCTGCGCCGCCCCGGTGATGCTGCCGGCTTCCACCACCGCCACCAACAGCTGCAGCAGCCGCGCATCCAGGTCCGACCAATCGAAATCATTCATGTGTTCGATGATCTTTGATCTGTTTATCTTTGGCAATCGCACACCCATACTCCCGTTTGACCCTCGTCAATCCACCCCCAGCAGGAGACCCACGGTGAGCCTCACGATCCCCGGCACCACGCCGTTTGACGGTGGTGCAGCCCAGAAGGGCTACGCCCTGAACAAGATGTGCTTTTCGTTCAACCACAAGGCCAACCGCGACGCCTTCCTGGCCGATCCGGAGGCCTACATGCAGCAGTACGGACTGAACCCGGAGCAGGCCGAGGCCATCCGCTCCAAGCAGGTGCTGGCCTTGATCGCCGCCGGCGGCAATGCCTACTACCTGGCCAAGTTCGCCGGCATCTTCGGCCTGGACATGCAGGACATCGGCGCCCAGCAGACCGGCATGACCAAAGAACAGTTCAAGGCCAAGCTCGTGGCTGCGAACGACCAGTGCTGAACCAGGAGACACGAACATGGCACAACTCATCGGTGGCCTGGCCACATCGCACATCCCCGCCATTGGTGGCGCCATCCACAAAGGCTTGCAGAACGAGCCCTACTGGAAGCCCTTCTTCGACGGCTTTCCGCCCATCCACACCTGGCTGGACCAGGTGCAGCCCGACGTGGTGGTGGTGTTCTACAACGACCACGGTCTGAACTTCTTCCTGGACAAGATGCCAACGTTTGCCGTTGGCGCTGCGGCCACGTACAGCAACGCCGACGAAGGCTGGGGCATCCCGACCCTGCCGCCGATTCCCGGTTGTCAGGACCTGTCGTGGCACCTGATCCGCGAACTGATCGCCAAGGAGTTCGACATCGTGACCTGCCAGGAAATGCTGGTCGACCACGCCTGTACCCTGCCGTTCAAGCTGTTCTGGCCCACCCACGAGGTCGCACCCGTGCAGATCGTACCCATCAGCATCAACACCGTGCAGTTCCCGCTGCCCACGGCCAAACGCGTCTACAAGCTGGGCAAGGCGGTGGGCGAAGCCATCAAGACCTGGGGCAGCAGCAAGAAGGTGGCGGTGATGGCCACCGGCGGCCTGAGCCACCAGCTGGACGGCGAGCGCGCCGGCTTCATCAACAAGCAGTTCGACCTGCAGTTCCTGGACAGCATGGAGACCAACCCCGAATGGGCCACCCAGTTCAGTGACCTGGAGCTGGTGGAAAAGGCCGGCACCCAGGGCGTGGAGCTGCTGATGTGGCTGGCCATGCGCGCCGCGCTGACGGCGGCCGGGCCCGGTGTGCGCAAGGTGCACAGCAACTACCACATCCCGATTTCCAACACGGCAACGGGCGTGCTGGCGCTGGAGACGGTCTGAATGGTTGGTTGCTGAGGCGGTGCCGAAACAAGAAAGGGAGCCAGCGGCTCCCTTTCGTTATTGTTGGATACCGGTTCAGACCTTGTTCACAGACTTGCGACGAGCAGCGAAGAGACCCAACGCACCCAAACCCAGAAGGGCCAGCGAGTCGGGCTCAGGAACGCCCGAAGGAGGCGTAGGCACGACAGAGCCTGCCACCGCGAGCAGCTTGAACGCGTCATTTCCCTTGGAATAGACCGACCCGTTGTAAGCGCTGATCAGCCAGTAACTGGAGGAGCCCGTGCTGAACGTCGCTGTTTCGTTTGTGTAGCCACCCACATCTGTGAAGTGGTTGACGAGTTTCCAAGCGGAGTCGCCGAACGTCAATGCCGTTCCATTGCTGATCGTGGGCGTTCCCGCACCATTCCAGTAGTACACGGACATGTCGGAGTCGTTGTACGCGGTACCTTGCCCATCATCGGTGCCGTTCCAGCCCAGTTTCACGGAAGACAGTGAAACCGCCTGCGTGAAGTCCAGGATGAGCGAGTCAATGCTGCCGTTGTTGTCGACAGCGTGTGGCCCGGTGCCGCTGTCCGCGGTGTTGGCGTAGTAGCCCATGCCGCCATTCGAGCCGCTCCAGGCATAAACCTGCGTACCCGCGTTACCGGTTACGGTCGAATACCCGCGGATAGATGGCGTGAGGCCTTCCGAGGTGGCCGATCCACACGTCCCCCAATTTTGGGCTGTCGCGATCGTTCCACTGCACGCACTGAAATCCCAAGACGCTGCTTGCGCCGATCCGGCGAACCCGGCAGCAACCAGCGCCGCAGCAATGAACGTATGGCGAGGGCAGAGAGTGGTGTGCATCGTCATGGTCTGAGCTCCCAGAGCCTGATCTAAAAAGTGTGGAGGTATAAGCAAAAAACAGGCCACTGAACTTGGGTGTTTGGAATCATGGACTTAGCGAGTGACCCTATGGCTTGATGGTTTGTGTGTAAGAAAAATCGACAAATCAAGGAAGGTGGTCTGCCATTCGCTGCGCATCCGGCGCGCCGTCGAACCGGTCACTGATTTTCATGGCTTCGCGAGCCTCGTCCCGGGCCTCTGCCTTGCGTCCGGTCGCGGCCAGCACCTTGGCCAGGTGGTACCGGATTTCAGGGTTGCCCGGCGCCCGCAGCCGGGCATCGCGCAGCAGCGGCAGGGCCTGTTCGGTCTGGCCTTGCTGGAACAGCACCCAGCCCAAGGTGTCGATGACCAAAGGATTCTGTGGTGCGATCTTGTGCGCCGCCTGCGCAGTCTGCAGCGCGGCAGGATCCTTGAGCTTGAGCTGGGCATTGGCCAGGTTGTTCAACGCCTGGGCATTTTGCGGCTGCGCCTTCAGGGCGGCCTGGTAAGCCATGGCCGCATCGCCGAACCGCCCCGCGCGGGCGTGCAGGTCGCCCACCAGCAGTTGCACCGCCACGTCGCTGGGGGACTGGCGCAGGCGCTGGCGGCCGATGTCCAGTGCCTCGTTGGCTTGGTTCTGACTGGCCAGCGCGTTCATCAGCGTCAGCGTGGTGCCGGTGCCGGGCTCCACCTTGTGGGCCTGGCGGTAGGCCGCAATGGCAACGTTCGGGTTCTTGCGCGCCATGGCCAGGTCGCCCAGCAGGCTGTGGCCCAGAGCCTTGTTTGGCTGGTTCTGCGCGATTTGTCGGGCGCGGGCTTCCGCCTTGTCGGGTGAGCCCTGTCGCTGTTCCACCTGAACCATCAGCGCTTGCGCGGGGATGAAATGGGGCTGGTCGCTCAGGGCCTTGCTCAGGCTGTAGGCCGCACCGTCCACGTTGTTGGCAGCCAGTTGCAGAGCGGCAATCTCGGTTTGTTGCGGGGCGTTGAAGTCGGCCACCCGTGTGGCGCCTCCCAAGGTGGCCCGGGCGCCGTTGGCATCGCCCAGCGCCAGTTGCGCTCGGGCGTACAGCAGCTGCGTGGGCAGGTCGCTGGGCTGCTTGGCCAGGGCAATCTTGCCTTCTTCCAGCGCCTGCTGTGGCTTGCCCTGGCGCAGGTTGAACTCCATGAGGGCAAGGTTCCAGCGCATGTCTTTGCGGTCGCTGGCGTCGCGTGCGCGCAGCAGCCAGCGCATGGCCTCTTCGCTTTGGCCCTTGCGTTCGGTCACGCGGGCCATTTCGGCCATGGCGTCGCTGTTTTTGGGCACGTCGCGCAGCAGGGCGGCCAGGCGTTGTTCGGCCGCGGCGATCTGGTTGGCTTCGATGTCCATGCGGGCCAGTTGAAGGCGCGAGGCGGGCAACTTGGGGTTGAGGCTGAGCGCCTTTTCGTAGGCCTGGCGTGCTTCGGTCGGCTTGCCGCTGCGCAGCAGCATGTCACCCAGCTGGTGTTGCAGGCCGGCGTTGCCGGGGTAGCGCTTGACCATGTCGCGCACCAGTGCCAGCGCCTGCGGCAGGCGGTTCTGCTGTGCGTAGAGCTGGGCCAGCGACATGCCGGCCGACACCTGACCTGGGTCCTGGCGCCAGGCGGTTTCCAGTTCGGTGATGGCGCCTTCGGTCTTGCCGCTGCCCAGCAGGCTCAGGCCGAGCGCGGTGCGGAACTCGGGCCGGTCTTGCTTTTTGATGGCTTCCTGAAGGAACTGTGTGGCGCGGGCGGTTTTGCCCTGCGACATGTAGGCCGAGCCCAGCAGGTTCAGCGCCAGCCCGTCGTCCGGGTTGTTGCGCAGGTAGGTTTCCAGCAGCGGAATGGCCAGGGCGGTGTTGCCTTCGGTCATCTGGATGCGCGCCAGCAGCCGCACCACCGGGCTGTTGGGTTGCACCTTGAGGAAGGCTTCTAGGTACTGCCGCGCTTTGGCCAGTTCGTTCAGGCCGTAGTGCGACAAGCCGTTGAGCATGAGCAGCTGCGGCCGGTACTGCACATAGGCGATAGGCACCGGGTCCAGCAGCTGGGTGACTTCTTGCAGCGCAGCCTTGGCGACCGCGGGCTGGTTCTCGCGTTCGGCCACCAGGGCGCGCAGGTAGGCGGCGCGCGGCTCCTTGGGGGCTGCGGTCTTGAGCTGGTCCAGTGCCTGCTTGGCCAGGGGCAGCTGGTTGCGGTCGATGTGGATGCCGGCGCGGGCGATCAGCGCTTCGGCGTGATCGGCCTTCAGGCTCAGCGCCTTGGCGTAGTCGGCCAAGGCGGCGTCGAGGTTGCCTTGCACGTGGCGCACCGAGCCTTTGACGTAGTAGGCCTCGGCGTCGTTGGGTGCGACGGCCACGCCGCGCTCGGCCACTTGCAAGGCTTCAGTGAACTGGCGGGCGCGCACGCGCACCGGCACTTCGGCAAGCCAGACATCGGCGCGCCGGTCGTTCAGGGCACGCGCCTGGTTGATGGTGGCCAGGGCTTCGCGGTTGTCGCCCAGGTCGGTGTGGGCGCCGGCGCGCAGCAGCAGCAGGGTCTGCAACACATCGGTGGGCAGCCCGCTGGGTTGCAGCTGCGGATGCACCAGCATCTCGCGCTGGCGGCCCTGGGCAGTGATCACCTGCGCCAGCGGTACCGCCACTTCCGAGCGGTTGATGCCCAGGCGCAGCGCTTCGTTGTAGGCCACTTCGGCGCCGACCACATCACCGTTCTGCTGAAGGGCCCGGCCCAGCAGAAACTGGATGGCCAGTTTGTTGGGCTCGTTGCGCAGCGCGTTCTTGAGCTGGATGATGGCCCCGGCGTAGTCCTTGGACTCGAAGCGTTGCAGCGCGTCTTCGTAGAAGCTGGCGGACAGGGCCGGCAGGCCGACCCCCAAGAGCCCGGCCAGCAACAAGGCCTGGGCGGATCGGTGCAGTCGCAGTGGCAGGGGCAATGGACGAAGGCGGTTCATGCGGTCATTTTCGCGCATCCACCATGAAAAAGGGCCTCCGAAGAGGCCCTTTGGCTGACTGCGCACAGTCTTTACAGCGAATCGATGAAGCTGCGCAGCTTGTCCGAGCGGCTGGGGTGCTTGAGCTTGCGCACCGCCTTGCTTTCGATCTGGCGGATGCGCTCGCGCGTCACGTCGAACTGCTTGCCCACTTCTTCCAGGGTGTGGTCGGTCGACATCTCGATACCGAAACGCATGCGCAGCACCTTGGCTTCGCGCGGCGTCAGGCTGTCCAGGATCTCCTTGACCACCTCGCGCAGACCGGCCTGCATGGCGGCCTCGATCGGCGCCGTGTTGGCCTGGTCCTCAATGAAATCGCCCAGGTGCGAATCGTCGTCGTCGCCAATGGGGGTTTCCATCGAGATCGGCTCTTTCGCGATCTTCATGATCTTGCGGATCTTGTCCTCGGGCATCTCCATCTTCTCGGCCAGGATGGACGCATCGGGTTCAAAGCCGTGCTCCTGCAAGTGCTGGCGGCTGATGCGGTTCATCTTGTTGATGGTCTCGATCATGTGCACCGGGATGCGGATCGTGCGCGCCTGGTCGGCGATCGAGCGCGTGATCGCCTGGCGGATCCACCAGGTGGCGTAGGTCGAGAACTTGTAGCCGCGGCGGTATTCGAATTTGTCCACCGCCTTCATCAGACCGATG
>JACCEE010730445.1_pt1 | contig 10151 bp, 7 predicted proteins | sample 7449931 | NCBI WGS metagenome assembly JACCEE01 (sample SAMN15323457, study PRJNA562643) | freshwater metagenome | isolation source: river surface water | place: USA:Blue River Watershed | collected 2017-08-19
CCTACGGTCGGGAAACCGGCCTCGGCCCTGCGGGTGGCTGGCGCGGTTGTTGACGAATTTCGACCTCAGGCAAATTTTGTCTGGGGTTTTTCGTTTCTTGGGCGCCACCCCGGCCTTTGTCCGCTGGTAGCAGGGCGATTCGTGAATCGCCCCTGGAACCCTGGACTGCCTACTTCGCTCGCAGCGTGTCGGGGTTCCAGATGCGCACGGTTCCGTAGGTGTCCAGACCAGGAGATCCGTCGGGGAACGTCTTGCGCAGTTCCGATGCGGGTCCCGCGACCACGATCCTCATGCTGTCTGGCACGAACCACTTGCGGTACACTCGCAGGACCTCGGCGGCGGGAATGGTGTCCAGAGCTTTCACGTAGAGCCGGAAGTGGTTGTCGCGGCGCTTCCAGGCGGCGCTTTGTAGCACGATGTCCGCCGTGGCTTCGGGAGTATCGAACAGACTCGGGGCGCTGGCGATCAGGCCTTGGCGAGCCTTCTCCAGTTCACCGGGACGGAATCCGGAATCGGCCAGCAATTTCATTTCGTCGAAAATGATCTTGAGGGCGCGGCCGGTGCTGGGAACCTTGGTCTGCAAGTTCACGCCGATCATGCCAGGTCGGTCGTATTCGGAATTCACGAAGCTGCGCACGAAGTAGGCCAGGCCTTCATCCGAACGCACGCGTTCGACCAATCGCGAGCCGAACCCGGATTGCCCCAGGACTTCGCTCGCCAGCATGAGAGGGTAGAACTCGGGATGGTCGCGCCGGATGAACCGAGTTCCGATCCGGATGTTGGCCTGGGTGGCGGGAATGTCGTGGATCCAGACGCCCCGGTCGCGCAGTTCGGGAACCGGTGCAAGGCTGTCGAGCTTGGCCACCGGCGGCACGGCGGTACCTTTGCCCAGGCGGCTCAGAAGAGCGACCAATCTGTTGCGCACCGCGGCCTTGTCGTAGCTTCCCGCCACCGAAACCAGGACGTTCCCCGAAGCGAACCTGCCGCGCAGGGCGGCGCGGAAATCGGACACGGTCAATTTCCGTACATGGACGGAATCCGTTAGCGTGGTCCACTGGCTCGGGCCGTAGGCCATGCGATCCCATGCCAAGCCCACGCACTGGGCCGGGGTGTCGAAGGCGTGCTCGATGTCCTGGATCCGCTCCTGCTTGATCGTGGAAAGCCGCGCGGTGTCGAACCGGGGCTCGGTGATCATTTCGCCCAGCAGGTCGATCAAGAAATGCAGGTCGCGCGAAAGCCCACCCACCGATGCCGAGGTCCGGACCATCCCGACCGAGATCGAGGCGTTGGCGGCCAGGAATTCCAAGGTGTCGTCGATGCGGGCAGGAGAGTACGTGGCGGTCCCGCCATCGCGCAGAAACCGACCCAACAGCCCGGCGGCGGCGTCCTGCTCGGGCGAAAGGGCCAGCCGACCTTCGCTCCAGACGAATTGCGCCGATGCCAAGGGCAGCGAGGAGTCGGGAACCCAGTACACCACCGCTCCCGGAGCGATGGTGTCGGCGAACGACGACACGAGAGGGGCTTCCCAGCGCAGCGGAGCCTGCGCGATGTCGTGGTAGTCGGCGGGTAAGGGAGTGGAGCGCAGATGCGCGACGTCGGCTGCGGCCGATTCGCCGGTGGCGACAGAAATCGACGAAGGGAGGATGTCGGAATTCGCACCGACGCTTGGAGTCTCGGCCACGGGCGGCAGCGTGCCCAGCTTGGGGCAGGCGGCCAGGAACACCACGGGCGTCAGAAGAAGCAGGTGTTTCATGGCAGGTAGACTCCGGTGGTGGTGTGTTCCGAATGGTTCTTGGGCAGAAGCCAGCCCACCGTCGCGCGTTCGGGGCGCAACCACTTGGCGGCGGCCTCGCGGACCTGCGACGCCTGCACGACCTGGGTGGCCAGCGGATAGGTCTTGACCAACCGCCAATCGCCCATCAGCTGCAGCATCCCCAGATCCACCGCGAAGTCCTCCAGATTGCGCATGCGGCCGATCTGCGCGGCGGCCAGACGATTCTTGACACGTTCGATCTCGCGCGGCGCCAAGAGCGAATCGCGAACCTTGGCGATTTCCGACCACAGGGCGTTCTCGATCTCGGCGGGATCGGCCCCCGGCACCGGCGTCGCCGTGACCACGAACTGGCTCGCGTAGATCTGGGCGCGATGCCCCGCACCCACCGATGTGACCAGGCGCAGCGAATCCGACAGGATCTTTTCAAGCCGCCCCGACGCTCCGGAAAGCACGCCTTCCACGATCTCGAAGGCGGGCGAGATGGAATCGGTGATGGCAGGCAACGGGAACAGGATGTCGATGGTGGGACGGGCGTTGTCGCGGATGGACACGAACCGTTTTTGTCCCACCGGCTCGGGATCCTGCGAAACCACCTTGGGGAACGCCGCACCTTTGCGGATGCTCCCGAAATAGCGGGCCGATTGCGCGAAGGCGGTGTCGGGCGACACGTCTCCCGCGAACACGAGCACGGCGTTGCGAGGTCCGTAGTAGCGGTCGTAGTGGTCCTGCGCCTGCGAGCGGCGGTAGTTTTCGATGTCCGACTGCCACCCGATCGTGGGAATGCCGTACGGGTGCGCGCCCCAGAACAGGGCGTCCATGGTCTCCCAATAACGGCCTTGCGGACGGTTTTCGACACGCATGCGGCGTTCTTCGCGCACCACGTCGCGCTCGGCGTAGAAGTCGCGCAGCACGGCGTTCTGCATGCGGTCGGATTCCAGCCACAGGAACAGCTCGAACCGGTTGCGCGGAAGCGTCACGTGGTAGGCCGTGCCCAGGTCGGTGGTGAAGGCGTTCAGGTTGGTCCCGCCCGCCTCGCGGTAGGTCTGCCAGAGTTCGTCCTTCACGAAATAGGCCCGGTGCAAGGCGTTCACGCTGTCCATGCGTGCCGACAATTTCCGCCAAGCGGCGGTGTCGCCCGCATCCTTGGCGGAGCGGCGGACTTCTTCCAGCGAATCGATCACCGGCAGGTAGCGCGAGTCTGTGGTGCTGTCGGTGATGCCGATCTTGCGGGTGCCCTTGAACAGCATGTGTTCCAGCATGTGCGCGATCCCGGTGCCTCCGGGATGTTCGTTCACCGAGCCGGTCGCGTAGAAGATATGGCAAGCCACCGTGGGAACCTTGTGGTCCGGGTAGACGATCACCCGCAGGCCGTTTTCCAGAACCGTGTCGCGGATATCCAGCTTGATGGCGGGAATGTCGGCCGCTTGGGCGGCCAACGCCGCCGAGAAGAGTCCGATCCCCGCGATGGTGCGGGCAATGGCTCGACTGGAAATGGATCGCATGAAAACTCCTGGGAAGACCCGGAAATCGGAAACTTGGTGTCCGATCCATTGGGAAGCCACCAAAATACGTCCCCAATGCCGCAACGAACGCTCCCCACGGCAACCCTGGTGTCGGGGTATCCCGTTCGCTGGAGATTCGGGTCCACCAAGCAGGCCCTTGGCACCAGAGGTGCCCCGCCAGGGATTGGGACGCGCAGCGGTCGACGAGCTCAGACAGGCTTTTGGGGAACCAGACCCGAAGAGATTGACCGGATGACAACGGGGAGTTCGCCAAAGCCACGCCTCGGGCGGGATTTGTCCGGTATCGTTTTCCCAGAAGACAAGCAAGGCGCCCTGACGCGGACCTTCGCCTACCAGCCAAACCCAACCAGAAGCGAGCCCCCCATGATCGGCACCAAGACCATCCCATCGCCCCGGATCGCTGTCGTCGCGCTCGCCTGCGCCGCGTCGAGCTTCGCGCTCACGGCATCTCCCAACGACAAGCCGCAGGGATTCGCATCCCAAGGCGGGGGCACCACCGGTGGGGCTGGCGGCTGGGTGGACACCGCCGAGACCATCTCGGAGCTGCAGACCCTGGCCAAGAAGACCGGCAAGGGGATCATCTACATCAAGGGCACCATGGGCGACGCCGGGTCCAAGACCACCAAGGGCGGTGACCGGATCGTTCCCACCGCCGACAAGTCGTTTTTGGGTCTGCCCGGGGCCACCATCAAGGGCGGGTTCGACATCAAGGTATCGAACATCGTCATCCGCAACGTCGCGGTGTGGGGACCTGGTGCCAACGACATCGACGGCAACGACCCGATCCATATCGAAGGAACGGGCGCCAAGAACATCTGGATCGACCACTGCCTGGTCAGCGACGGCCAGGACGGCAACCTGGACATCACCAACGGCGCCACCAACGTCACCGTGACCTGGACCAAGTTTTCCTACACCTCGCTTTCGAGCAACCACCAGTACTGCAACCTGATCGGATCGTCGGCGACCAAGACCGCCGACACCGTCATCAAGGTCACCATGGCCTGGAACTGGTGGGCCGACGGCGTGGTGGAGCGCATGCCGCGCGTGCGGTTCGGCAAGGTCCACGTGGTGAACAACCTGGTCAAGACCAACACATCCAACTACGCGGTCCGCGCCGGCCAGGCAGCCAACATCCTGGTGGAAAAGAACCTGTTCGCCGGCACCAAGGAGCCCATCAACATCTTCACCGACGAATCGGGCCAGATGGTCAAGGTGACATCGGACAACGTCTTCAAGAATACTTCCGGGAACAAGACGGGCATCAACGACACCAAGGTCTTCAGCCCTCCCTACACGCTCGCGGGTTTGCTGGATCCCGCAGGTCTGGAGGCCACCGTGGGCGACGCCGCCGACGGAGCGGGTCCCACCATCGACAGCTGGTCCACCGCATCCGTGCGGTCGGAACCGGGAACGTTCAGCGGAGCCCGTCTGGACCGCATGGGAAGCACCTGGACCCTTTCCAACGCATCGAGCGCACCGATGACCCTGGAGATCCGCTCCCTGGACGGCCGCCGCCTGGGCAGCACCGTGACGTTGGCCGCAGGACAATCGTTCGCGCTACAGGCCGAACGCGCCGCGCGCTTCGTGAACATCAAGAACGCATCGGGCAACCAAGTGGTGACCGTGCCGGGGTTGTGAGGGGGTACGGTCGACCGTATTCACCCATTCTTTCCCGGATGAGCCTCGAAAAGGCCACCAAGTAAAACTTCAGGCACTCGCTTCGCGCACGAACGGGGCATCCTCGAGCAGAGATGCCTATTTCGTATTCTCCATGTTCTGTCACGACGGAATTTTGGGCGTCACCGCTGACACGGCCACCATCCTCCGGACTCCCCTCTGGTCTGTGCAGGAATCGGATTTCTGTCCCGGCAACAGAAGTGCCGAAATCTGTCAAGCCAGGACCACCGATTATGATTCCCCCGTCGCGATCCAACCCCAATGATGCATTCCCCACGAAACGGTTATTCCCGACAGCACTTGTGGCGTTATTAGCGCTTTGCGGCTGCTTCGAGCAGTCCGGCTCCTTGATCAGCGCCGACCCGACCAAAGAGCCAGCTCCGTTCTTCACTTCGAAAAGCTTCATTCCATGGAGCATCGGAGCGAGAACCCGAAATTCTTGTCGGCGAAAGAGTGGTACACATCGGCTATGCTGTTGTTGAGCTCCCGGGACCACGCAAGCGTCGCATCGTACTCTGACGCGGACCAGAAGCTGGCGTCGTAGTCGATCATGAGAAACCAACCGTTCCAGGAGCGGTAGCCGGCAGGGAGAGCCGTGAAACCGAACAAGTCCGTTCCGGTGCTGCCAAGCCAACCACTCCTTGACTGCAAGGCCGAGCCACCCTTTCCAGCCCCAACCCTCACATCGCCTTCCACCGTATTGACAAGAATCGTCCACTCTGAATCAGTAGGAACATGCCATCCCACAGGGCAAATTCCACTAACTTTGCCTCTGGTCGTAGATGCAGCCCCATTCATCGCTTCCTCCCATGTGTACTGGCGTCCATACTTGGCACAGAATTTTGCGGTACCGGGCGTGATGGCACCGTATTTACCCGGGCAAACGCCCGTAGTGCCATTCGCTCCAGCGAAATTCAGGTTCTCTGCCATCCATATCTGGACACCAATTTTTACGGTGCGATAGATCTGGCCGTCTCGCGAATCAGTCAGATAACCGTAGACGATGGCGGAATTCCATGTCGTATCGAGGGTTCTGATGATTCCTGATCTCGACACAGAAACAGTGTCCCGAAGAAACACCTTTCCATCTATAGAATATTCCAACGTATCTGGTAGCGCCGAAGCGAGGCGCGAAGCTATGGGGACAAGAGGCAACGAATTCTGTCGATCGGGAAGCACCGAGGCACGACCACCGATACTCCGACCCGCCAATTCGAACAGAAAACGACCTCCATCCACCACTAAACGGCTAGAAATGGTTGGGTGCAACCGCCTGCAATAAACTCCGGATGTGCCGCTCAAAGACCAGTTTCCGAAGGCATCTGTGAGTGTCGATGCTCCTGCACCAGCAAGTCGGACCGACACTCTGCTACAGGGCGTTCCGTCAAGGTTCACCACCCTCCCCGATAGTTCCAAAGCATGGGCTGCTACTCCCGCGAGGAGGATGAGCCGTGTCATTGGCGAGAGTTTCATGTGGCTACTCCGTTTAGATGGACATAGGGCCGCATCGGAATGCTGGTGCTGGTCGAATGGTTCTTTCCGATCAAGGTTCCGTACGAAAAATCGGTGGTGAATTGCCGGGAGTCAACTCCGGGAGTCAACTCCTGAAGTGAACCAAGCGTCGGATCGGAAGCAGGCAAGTTGCTTTTTGTACGCCAATGGCGTATACTCTCTGTGTGCTGACTGTCGTCGAAACGCCAACATTCGCCAAGCAAGCCGATGTCTACTGGGAAACCAGCGAGCGAGAAGAATTTATCGACTGGATTGCCCGAAACCACGACTCGGGTGATGTCATCCCTGGATCTGGTGGATGTCGCAAAATCCGCTGGAGCGTCAAGGGTCATGGTAAAAGCGGCGGATTGAGGGTGATCTACTACAACATGCTCGCGGATGGGCGGCTCGTATTGCTGATTGTCTATGGAAAGAACGTCGTCGAGAATATTCCCGGCCCAATCCTTAAAACCGTCCAGGAGAAGATCCATGCCTCGTTCAAAAAATAATCTGGCCAAATGGGAAGCTGGACGCGACTTGGCTGCGGAGCTCCTGCAGTCCGTAACCGAAATGTGCGAAGGTAAGTCGGCAAGGGAAACACTGGTCTCGCTACCCCCGCCCGCCGAAATCCGGTCTCGGTCGGGATTGTCCCAAGCAAGTTTTGCCCGACTCCTTGGCGTTTCCGCTCGCACTTTGCAACAATGGGAGCAAGGCAGAAGGCAACCGACCGGAGCAGCACGCACCGTACTTCGGATCTCGGCACGTCACCCCGAAGTTCTGAAAGAGCTCGCTCAAGAAGCCTGAATTCACCCTGCCAAGGCCGCGTCGCCCCCTCCTACCCCACTCCCAGCTCGCGGACCTCCACCTTGTACTGGTAGCCCTGCTCCACCAAAAACAACTGGCGGTGCAGCGAGAATTCCTGTTCGCGGGTGTCGCGGGTGACCAAGCTGTAGAAGTGCGCCTGGCGGCCGTCTTCCTTGGGGCGCAGGATGCGGCCCAGGCGTTGCGCCTCTTCCTGGCGGCTTCCGAAGGTGCCCGAAATCTGGACCATCACGCTGGCTTCGGGAAGGTCGATCGCGAAGTTGCCCACCTTGCTCACGATCAATGCCGGAATCCGTCCTTCGCGGAAATCCTTGTACAGCCGCTCGCGCTCGCGCTGCGGGGTCTGGCCGGTGATCAGAGGGAGGTCCAGTTCGGCGGCGAGTTCTTCCAGCTGGGTGATGTACTGCCCGATGACAAGAATCGACTCGCCCTTGTGGGCCTCGATCAGTTCTTCCACCACCGCCGTCTTGGCGGGGTTTTCCGAGGCGATGCGCACCCGCTCGCGGTCGGTGGACTGCGCGTATTCCACATAGCGCGAAATGGGCTGCGGAAGACGGATTTCGGTGCATGTGGCGGTGGCGATCCAGCCCTGCGCCTCGAGCGTCTTCCAGGGGACGTCGTAGCGCTTGGGTCCGATCAAGGCGAACACGTCGCCTTCCTTGCCGTCCTCGCGCACCAGCGTGGCAGTGAGGCCCAATCGGCGCGTGGCCTGGACTTCCGCGGAAACGCGGAACACGGGGGCGGGCAGGAGGTGGACTTCGTCGTAGACGATCAGTCCCCATTTCTTGGCGGCGAACAACCCAAAATGCGGGAAGTCCGCGTCTTTCTTCTGGCGGTAGGTCAGAATCTGGTAGGTGGCCAAGGTGACTGGCTTGATGTCCTTGACTTCGCCCGTGTATTCGCCCACCTGGTCTTCGGTCAGAGTGGTCTTGTCGATGATCTCGCGGATCCACTGGCGCACCGCGACCACGTTGGTGGTCAAGATCAGGGTGTGGCACTGGGCCAGGGCCATGGCTCCAATGGCCACCACGGTCTTGCCGGCGCCGCAAGGCAGCACCACGGTACCGCAGCCACCCTTGACGGATCCTGCCGCATGGAAGATCTCGCCCGCCTCGCGCTGGTAGTCGCGCAAGTGGAACGGCTTTCCGGAAGCGCAGGTTTCGCGCAAGGTGAACGAAAGCGGATCCCCCACCGTGTATCCGGCCAGGTCTTCCACCGGAAGACCCGCCAAGGTGAGAGCCAGCTTGAGGTGGCCGCGAAAACGAGCGTCCACGCGGCAGCGGTCGGGCGCGAGCAGATCCAGCATCCAGGGTTGCGCGGCCTTCACGTGCCGGGCTTCCATCAGCGCAAGCGGGTCCTTGGCCACCAGGTGCAGTTCGTCGCCTTCGCGCACGAGCTGGAGCGTGCCGTAGCGGCCCATGTACTGGGTGATCTCGCGCACCACGTTCTGCGGCACCGGGAAACGACTGTGTTCGTGGAGCGCGGCCAGCACGTCTTCGGCGCTGCGACCGGTGGCTGCGGCGTTCCAGAGGCTCAAGTGCGAAACGCGGTAGGTGTGGACGTATTCCGGACTCTTGACGAGTTCGGTGAACGGAGCGATGGCGTCGCGGGCGGGCAAATACCCTGGGCCTTCCGTTTCGAGAAGGAGGGTCAGATCGCCTTGGACGATGAGCGGCTTGTCGGACATGTAGGGCGGGAAATCTAGGTCCCGTCACGGCCGAACGCCAGTGTAGAAAGCGCCTCTCTCGCGCCGAGGCCGGGAAACGAACCACCCAATCCGCATCGTCGAATCGGGCAAACGGGGTTTACCGTCGGACGGGTGGGCGCCTCCTGCAGCGGAGCGTTCAGGCATCGACGGAGCGAAGCGGAAGGAGGCACACGTCCATCCGGAGCGGAAGAATGAGCCAAGCCCCTCCCCTGCCGCCTTCCGAGGGATCAAGCCTCGTGGGTGTAGAACTGGTCGGGACCGGTGGTGGGTGATGGCGCGGCCAGATCCAATCTCAATGTGGCCGACATGCGCGTACCGACCCCGATCTTGGAGCGGACCGTGAAGATCCCTCCATGGCGTTGCACCACCTTGCGGCACAGCGACAATCCCATCCCGTTCCCTTGGATGTACTTGCCGAACCCCGCGTTTTCCGAATTGAGCAAAAGCGGTTCGCCCAGCCATGGCAGGAGTTCCGGGGGAATGCCGCTTCCGGTGTCGGCGACTTCGATTTCGACTCCGATCGCGTGGGGCCGCAAGGCCACCACGACGCTTCCCGATTCGGTGTGGCGCAGCGCGTTGGCGATCAGGTTCGAAGTCAACCTGCGCACCGACACGGGCTCGCCGCGACCTTCGATCACCGCCACTGTGGGATCGATCTCCAGACGGATTTCGACACCGGGCTTGGCCTTTTCGTGCAGAAGCTTGAACGCCTGATGGACGGATTCCGACGGGTGGAATCTTTCCCATTTCGCCTGGCGTCCCGAAGCTCCGAACGTTTCCAGCACGTCGTCGACCGTCTCGGCCAAAATGGACGCAGACTCCACCACCCGGTCCACCACCGGCCGCATCTCCTCTGGCATCTTCTCGCGCTTGAGCTGGAGCCGCTCCGACGACATCCTCACCGCGCCCAGCGGAGTGCGGATCTCGTGGGCGATGGCCCCCACCAGCGCCGTCACGCGTTCCAGCGCCATGGCGTGCATGCGTCGTTCCAGGTCGTGCTCCGATTTCATCCGGATCTCGCGATCCAACAGGCACACGCGCCGCGCCGCCTTCATGCGCGCCACGAATTCGGCCTTGTGCAGGGGCTTTCGCAGGAAATCGTCAACACCGCTTTCGAACGCCGTGTGCAACAGGTCGTCGCGGTCGGAAGACG
>JACCEE012141005.1_pt1 | contig 10147 bp, 4 predicted proteins | sample 7449931 | NCBI WGS metagenome assembly JACCEE01 (sample SAMN15323457, study PRJNA562643) | freshwater metagenome | isolation source: river surface water | place: USA:Blue River Watershed | collected 2017-08-19
AATTCGCAAATTACTTTAATCTCTGAATGTTTTAAAATTTGAATACTCTAACCGCAATAAAATAAAATGTAGCAAAGTTGGATTACAAACAATTACCGCAAATTCGCAAATTACTTCAATCGCTGAATGTTTTAAAATTTGAATACTCTAACCGCAATAAAATAAGAGATAGCAAAATTGGATTCTAAACATTTACCGCAAATTCGCAAATTACTTTAATCTCTGAATGTTTTAAAATTTGAATACTCTAACCGCAATAAAATAAGACATAGCAAAATTAGATTTTAAACATTTACCGCAAATTCGCAAATTACTTCAATATTAGGAATGTCTTAAAAATTTGCGAATTTGCGGCAAACCCTTTTTTAAAAGCTAAAGTGAAATAACTTCCTAATCCTTAAAATTTTACGTACATAAAACTATATTTCACTAAAAAAGAGGCTTTTTTTTGAGCGAAATGTTTTTTTAATCAAAAATAAATGTACATTGCGTCAAAATAACACATTACTATTTCACTATAAACCAAACTCTTACCGTTATGAAATCGCTATCAAAAACAGTTTGTTGCAAACAAACACCGATAAATAAAAAGCGATACCATATATGACCACTAACAAATAAATTTTACATATATGAAAAAAAGATATGTTTTGGGATGCTTCTTTTTTGCTGTACTCTCAGCGAGTGCGCAAACGACCGATTATCGTGAGAAAGCCAAGAAAATAGTGGCACAAATGACGCTTGAAGAAAAGGCTTCGCTGTGTTCGGGCGAAACCGCTTGGTCGACACAGGCAATTCCAAGGCTGGGCGTTCCGTCGATTTTTATGACCGATGGGCCACACGGTTTGCGCAAAGCAGAAGGTTTTGATTTTACGAATAGTGTTCCTGCGACTTGTTTTCCAACAGCTTCGGGTTTGGCTTCGTCGTGGAATAAAGAATTAGTGAAACGAGTGGGCGAAGCCTTAGCTACCGAATCACAAGCCAATGACGTACAGATTTTGTTGGGTCCTGGCATCAATATGAAACGTTCTCCGCTTGGTGGACGCAACTTCGAATATTTCTCTGAAGACCCCGTTTTGTCAGGAAAAATTGCCGCTGCTTTTATCAATGGCGTGCAAAGCAAAGGCGTGGGAACTTCGCTTAAACATGTTGCCGCCAACAACCAAGAATTTGAACGTATGTCGAATAGTTCTGTCGTGGACGAACGCACGCTGAGTGAAATCTATTTTCCTGCTTTTGAAATTGCGGTAAAAGAAGCCCAACCTTGGACTGTAATGTGTTCGTACAACAAACTTAACGGCGTATATGCCTCAGAAAACGAATATTTACTGACCGATATTTTGAAGAAAAAATGGGGCTTTCAAGGTTTTGTAGTGTCGGATTGGGGCGCTGTCAACGACCGACCTTTGGGCGTTGCCGCAGGTTTGAACTTAGAAATGCCCGCCAGTGGAGGCTTTAACAATAAAAAAATTGTAGACGCGGTTAAAAAAGGCACTTTATCCGAATCGAAATTGGATGAAATTGTCATCGAAACCCTAGCCATCACGCTAAAAGCCAAAGACAGTCACCAACAAGGTATCGTGGTTGACAAAGCCAAACATCATACTTTGGCAAGAGAAGCCAGTGGAGAATCGATTGTGCTTCTAAAAAATAGTAATAGTATTTTGCCCCTGAAAGCATCTGCTAAAAAAGTAGCTATCATTGGTGCTTTTGCCAAAAAACCACGCTATCAAGGCGCGGGAAGTTCGCAAGTAAAACCTACTCAAGTAGAAAATGCTCTCGATGAATTGCAAAAATTAGCAAAAGGCACTACTTTCAGTTATGCCGAAGGTTATACCTCAGCAGGAGACACTAACGCTACTTTGCTTAACGAAGCCGTAAAAAATGCCAAAGGCGCTGAAACAGTTCTTCTGTTTGCTGGTCTTCCAGACGTGTACGAATCCGAAGGTTATGACAGAGCTAATATGGATTTGCCCGCAGGACACAATCAATTGATTGAAGCGGTTGCGAAAGTAAACAAAAATGTGGTGGTTATATTGTTGAATGGCTCGGCGGTAAGCACTCCGTGGAAAAAAGAGGTCGCTGCCATTGTAGAAGCCTATTTGGGTGGACAAGCTGGAGGTGGCGCCATAGCCGATGTGCTTACGGGCAAAGTGAATCCTTCTGGAAAATTATCTGAGACCTTCCCGATGCGTTTAGAAGATACACCGACGGCTATCGATTTTCCGTCAAAAGATGGTGTGGCGAATTACGGTGAAGGCATTTTTATTGGCTACCGCTATTACGACAAAAAGAAAATCGAACCTAATTTTCCTTTTGGATTTGGGTTGAGTTATACCACTTTTAGCTATTCGGATATCAAAGCCAATATGACTTCTGCCAAAGATTCGGATGCGATTACTATCTCTGTAAAAGTAAAAAACACAGGAAAAGTAGCTGGAAAAGAAGTAGTACAATTGTATGTTCACGAACAAGATGCCGCACTCAGTCGTCCTGAAAACGAATTGAAGCATTTCGAAAAAATAGCCTTGGCACCTGGAGAAGAAAAAACGGTACAGTTTCAATTGACCTCACGAGATTTTGCGTATTACAGCTCAGTTGCGCACGACTGGATTGTGAAATCGGGAAAATTTGATATTCGTGTGGGAAGCTCTTCTAGAGATTTGCCTTTGCAACAAACATTGGACATTCAGTCCACCAAAATCCTTACGCCTGTTTTTACCCGCAACTCCTTGTTGAAAGAGTTCAAACAAACCAAAAACAGTGCAGTAATCTACGAGGCCTTGACGCGAAGCTTTACGGGTAGCACTAAAAAAGCGGAAACAGAGGAAGAGAAAAAAGCCGAAGCCTTTATGATTGCAATGTTTGCCGATATGCCTATTAATAAATTCTTGTTGCTTTCTGGCGGAAAATTTACCGAAGAACAGTTACAAGCCTTGTTGCAAGCGGCTAATGCGAAATAGAAATTTAATTTTATCTATAAAACACTGAGTTAATTGATATAAAATAAATGTATAATCACACTTCGATGCCTCAGGGCAGGCTAGAATCATAGAGCTGAGCTAATGCTACAAAGAAAGAATAGAAATAGCACTATTTCCCACATAGCATAACTATATGAAAAGTAAAACGTCTATTTTATTTTTAAAAGCTATAAATTCTATGCCTCTATGTGGTGGAAAATAATTTCATAGAACAGTTTTCTATAAATTTTGGTTGTTATAAATGTTGTTTCAATTGAGGCTGTTTTGAGCGACAGCCTCATTTTTTAAAATCTTTGCCAATGCAAAATCCAACACTACCTACAAAAAAACATTACGCCATTTTAGATGGTTTGCGAGGAGTGGCTGCTATTATGGTGGTCGCTTTTCATATTATGGAAGCACACGCCACGAGTCGGTTTGACCAAGTCATCAATCACGGGTACTTGGCGGTTGATTTTTTCTTTTTGCTTTCGGGCTTTGTGATTAGTTATGCTTATGATGACCGCTGGAGCAAAATGTCCGTAGGCGATTTTTTCAAAATCAGACTCATTCGATTACAACCAATGGTTATTATGGGAATGATTGTGGGCGCCTTGTGTTTCTATTTTCAGGATTCGGTTTTGTGGCCCAACATTCACCAAGTGCCGCTTTGGAAAATGCTGCTCATTATGGTCATTGGCTTTACTTTGATTCCAGTACCCACTTCAATGGATATTCGAGGATGGCAAGAAATGCATCCGCTAGATGGTCCAGGTTGGTCGCTGTTCTTTGAATATATTGGCAATATTTTATATGCCTTGTTCGTGAGAAAATTTTCGAATACCGCCTTGGCTGTACTCGTTTTTCTATCGGGTTGTTTTTTAATTCATCTAACCTTGACCAGTCCCAACGGAGATGTAATCGGTGGTTGGTCATTGGTTCCTGAGCAACTTCACATTGGCTTTGCCCGACTGCTTTTTCCGTTTTTTGGTGGGTTGTTATTGCATCGAATCGTTAGACTTACAACTATCAAAAATGCCTTTCTGTGGTCGAGTTTGTTGCTTGTCGTTGTTTTGGCAATGCCAAGAATTGGTGACAGTACGACTGTTTGGCAAAACGGCTTATACGATTCCTTAAGCATCATTATTCTTTTTCCACTCATCGTTTATATTGGCGCCAGCGGAACTATAGAAGGAAAAAATGCCTCTAGGGTTTGTCAATTTTTAGGCGACATCTCCTATCCTATTTACATCACGCATTATCCTTTAATTTATATCTACACGGCTTGGGTTGCCAACGGAAAAATCCCGTTTCAAGAAGCATTACCTATGAGTATTTTGACCGTAGTAAGCGCAATTGTTTTGGCCTATGCCTGTTTGAAATGGTATGACGAACCCGTTAGAGATTGGCTTAAAAAGAAAGTTCTTAAGTGATTAGTCGTTAATAATTAGTGATTGGTGCTTGGTTAACCCATTGGGTGAAATACAAATAAAAAAAAGAATTAACCACATAGATTCATAGATTAAACTAAATGAACATAGAAAAAATAGAAATAGCAGTATTTTTCACATAGATGAGCTATGTGAATAAGTAAAACGTCTTTTATTTCTATTAAAAACCTATAAATTCTATGCTTCTATGTGGTAAAAGCATTTTACACAATGAGTAATTGGTTATTTAAAAGTAGCTAAAAATTAAAAAGTTAGGAATCTATAAAACCATCAAAGGGAAAATTGCGTATATCAGAAGATACGTCCCTAAAAAATAAAAGTAACACCTCAACAACATATCGACCATTGGCTAATAAAAAACTCGGATAAATACCACACCCCCAAACATCTTTCGCAACGAAAGCAAAACGATTTTTTTATTGTTAAAAGCCAATGGTTAGCTTACCAAAAGAGCGATACTCTCACACAGAAAGTATCGCTCTTTGTTTTTATCAAAAATCTTAATGGTCTATTTAACTTGGGCGCTTACCGAATTTACAATTTCTTTTGAGGAAGTTCCTAAATGAAAAATAAACTCTCCCGGTTCTACTTTCCAATTGGCATTTTTTTCATCATAAAAAGCCAAATCTTTCACTTTAACTTTAAGCGAAACTTCTTTTTGTTCGCCTGCTTTCAACACTACTTTTTCAAAAGCTTTTAATTCTTTTTGAGGTCTAAGTACCGAACAAACGGGTTGGCTAGCATACAACTGAAGTACTTCTGCTCCTTCGAATTTTCCTGTGTTTTTGATGGTACATTTTAGCGTAACTGTATCGTTTACATCGAAAGTTTTTTTATCTGTTGCACCATTGGAAATTGCAAATGAAGTATACGACAATCCAAAACCGAAAGGATAAAGTGGTTCAATTTTCTTGGTGTCATACCATCTGTAGCCAACCAAAATATCTTCTTCATACTTCACTTTTAGGTTTCTTCCCGGATAATTCCCTAAAGCAACATCGGGTGATTGTTGCAAACTTACTGGCAAAGTGATGGGTAATTTTCCAGAAGGATATTGCTTTCCGCTCAACACATCCATCACAGCATTTCCAGCTTCCATTCCGCCGTACCACGCCCAAACGATTGAAGAAACACGTGTCTGAATTCCTGATAATTCTAAAGGAGAACCTGCAATGATTACCACAATGGTTTTCGGATTGGCTTTGGTTACTTCTTGAATTAAAGTTTCTTGTCCATAAGGCAAACGCATATGAATTCTATCAAACGACTCCGAATCGAAATCGTGATTTAATCCTGCAAAAACAATCGCCACATCGGATTTTTTGGCTTGAGCCACTGCTTCATCGATTAATTTCCAATCGACAAAATCAGAATTCAATTGTCCTTTGTTGCTCCCTTCTCCTGGTGAAGATTGCTTATTGTAGCCTTGAGCATAATTAATTTGCAATTGGTTTCCGAACTTATTGGTAATCGCTTCCAATGGAGTGATTTCGTATAAAGGCTTAATCTCGGAACTCAATCCGCCACCACAATGCTTTCTGGTTGCATTATCACCAATAACCGCCACCGATTTCAAAGCATTCATTGGCAAAGGCAACAGTTGGTTTTCGTTCTTTAATAAAACTATAGATTCCACTGCCGATTGATACGCTAGCGCTTGGTGTTCCTTGGTATTCACACTGCCTTTGATTCTGGTTTTGGGATCTAAAACTTTCGTTTTAATCATCACTCGCAACACATTGGCTACTTTTTCATCTACTACACTTTCTTTTACTTTTCCCTCTTGCACCGCTTTAATCAAAGGATCCGCAAAATACCATTCGTTATAATTGGTTTTATTAGTTCCCATTTCTAAATCCAATCCAGCCAAAGCCGCATTGACTGTACTGTGAGTTGCATCCCAATCCGACATATAAACGCCTTTGAATTGGTATAAATCGCGCAATATAGTTCGTCCCAACAACATATTCTCCGTGCAATAATCACCTCTAAATTTATTGTAAGCGCCCATCACGGTTAACACTTTTGCATCCATAACTGCAGCTTTAAAACCAGGCAAATAAATTTCGTGCAAAGCCCTGTCGCTCATCGTCACATCAATCACAAATCGATTGTCTTCTTGATTATTCGCCGCAAAATGTTTTACACTAGCCGCCACATCTTTGGTTTGCAAAGCTTTAATATAGCTAACCGTCAATTGAGAAATTAGAAAAGGATCTTCACTTAAATATTCAAAATTTCTTCCACATAAAGGACTTCTGATGATATTAATACCAGGTCCTAAGAGTACGTCTTTTTTTCTAAATCGGGCTTCTTCTCCCAAAACATAACCTCGTTGGGCAGTCAAATCTAAATTCCAAGTGGCGGCCATAGCAGTACCGGGAGGAAAACAAGTAACCGCATCATCTTTCCAACCAGCATATTGCCAATTGTGTCGGTTCATTTCGGCACGCACGCCGTGGGGTCCATCAGACAAAGCCCATTCTGGTATGCCCAATCGTTTAATATCGGAAACATAAAACTTAGAATTACCGTGCAATAAACTCACTTTTTCTTGGAGCGTCATTTTTTTTACTAATGACTGAATTCGTTTTTCAGTTGTGGCTTCATTTTGGGAAAACGAAAGCAACCCAACTAATAAAACAAATAATAGCAATATCTTCTTCATAGCATTGATGTTAAAATTTAGCATTAGTTAAAATGAAGGCCACAAGCGCCAATATAAACTCCGTAACTTTCTGTATTACAATATAATGAAATTTAATTATGATCCTCTATTTCGATTAGACTAATTGTGTTGTATTTCTGAGTGATTGTTATCTTTCTTGTTAAGATTTACAATGGCTTTGGCAAATTCTTTTCCCAAATCTATATATCCCTCGCTTTTGTAATGGTATTTATCCGAATAAAGATACTTGGAGGTGCTTCGTACAATACGCACGTTGGGTTCCGTAAGGGCAAATTTTTCTTGTCCGTATTGGACTAATTCGCCAAAACGCCAAATTTTCCCCAACTCATTATCTCCAGAATCGGATATTTTTCCGATGACAATTGGTAAGTCATTGTTTCTAAAAGCGGCTCGAATGAGTGACATTAATCGTTTCAAATTGTCATAATAGTTATTCGCAATTTGTTCTGTTTTATCGGCATCACTTTCGCCTTGCATCCAAAGAATTCCGCTAGGCACCAACACGTCTTCAACACCATCGCCATTGATATCCTTCACAGCCATAGCGGCTTGCACTGTTTTTAAAAAATAATCGTATTGATTTTTTACTCTTCTAAAATCAGGCTCCCAAGATCCAAAAAAATTATTTCCGCTACTATCAATTGCTGAACCGTTTCGGGCATATTTTATAATGGCAATCTTTTGATTGGGATATTCCTCTTGTAATTTTTGAACAAAAGAAAGTTCAACCCCAAATCGGTCAGAAAGTGTATTACTTTTGCCGTCCGACGTAAAACCCGTTCCGTGACCAGGCTGCAAAACGCTCCACTTACCCAAACCACCACTTGGGTCATTATCGCCAACTGGATTGCCTTGATATATCAATGTCTTGTTGTTTTTTTTGCGTAAAGCTTCTGGCAACTCTTTCGCATAGCCAAAGCCTTCCATATTAGATTGTCCGCCCAAATAATATACTCTTACGGTATCTTTTTTAGTTTGAGCAAAAAGGATAAAAGGCATTACAAGAAAAAAAAATAGATTTTTCATTTTCATTTATTTAAAAGGTTATTATAATAATTCAAAATTGTCTTTCAAGCGAATATCTGCGGATGAAGCTCCTAATTGCACTTCGAATGCACCGGGTTCAGGTGCCCATACCAATTTGGCATTATAAAAGGCTAGTTTTTCTTTATCAATCGTAAACGTAATCTTTTGCGAAGCTCCCGCTTTTAAAAACACTTTTTGAAAATCACGCAACTCTTTTACCGGACGTACTACGCTACCCACTTGATCTTTTAGATACAATTGCACCACTTCTTCTCCATCGAATTTTCCAGTGTTGGTAAGGGTAAACGAAACGGTTATGGTTTCATTTTTCTTGATTACTTTTTTAGACAATTGTAAATCGGAGTAGTTGAAAGTGGTATAACTCAATCCGTAACCAAAAGGAAACTTCGGACTGTTTTTTAAGTCGATATAAGCCGAAACATAATTGGTAGCCGTTTCGTTCGGTGCTGGTCTTCCAGTATTGAAGTGATTGTAATATATTGGAATTTGTCCTTCTTCTCTTGGAAAAGATATTGGCAATTTTCCTGAAGGATTGTAATCCCCAAACAACACATCGGCAATAGCATTCCCCGCTTCAGAACCCAACCACCAAGTATACAAAATAGCAGGCACTTGATCTGCTGTCCAATTAAAAATAAGTGGTCTTCCCGCATTGATCAATACGACTACTGGTTTGCCCGTGGCTTGAATGGCTTTTACTAATTCTTCTTGTACTCCTGGCAGACGCAAATTGCTACGGCTTTTGGCCTCGCCACTTTGATCTCTTCGTTCGCCAATGCTCAAAATCACCACATCTGCTTGATTTGCCACGGCAATAGCTTCTGCAAAACCTTCTGTATTGTCTCCTTCGATGTCGCAACCTTTAGCATACAAAAGTTGTGTGTTCTTCTCTACTTTATTTTGCAATCCGTCCCACTGCGAAACAATCTCTTTGGTATAATCCAATTCTGGTAATTCTACCGACCAAAAACCCATATTTTGTTTGTATTCTTTCACCAAAGGACCAATGAATGCAATGGTTTTGGTCGATTTTGAAAGTGGTAAAATTCCTTTTTCGTTTTTCAACAAAACAATACTTTTGGCCGCCATTGCTCTAGCCACTTTTCGATGTTCTGGATTGTATAAAGCTTTTTGTTCGCGTTCTTCATTATTGAATTTGAAGGGATCATCGAACAATCCCAACTCGAATTTCTTTCGTAATATCCGTTTTACCGCATCATCAATCAAAGCCATTGGTACTTTTTTCTCTTTTACCAATTGTGCCAAATGATAACGATAGGCATTGCTTTCCATATCCATATCGCTACCCGCTGTAATCGCGGCCAATGCTGCTTCTTTGTTATCTTTTGCATAACCGTGATTGACCATTTCGCCAATAGAGCCCCAGTCTGAAACTACGAAACCTTTAAAATTCCATTTCCCTTTAAGGATATCGCGTTGCAGATAGGCATTCCCTGTGGCTGGAATTCCGTTCAAGTCATTGAAAGAATTCATAAATGTTGCCGCACCCGCATCTAAAGCAGCTTTGAAAGGAGGCAAATAGGTTTCCCACAACATTCGATTACTCATATCTACCGAATTATAGTCGCGTCCGCCCACCGCAGCACCATAGGCCGCAAAGTGTTTGACACAAGCCATCACCGAAGTAACGTCTCCTAAATTTCCTTGAAAACCTTTGACTCTTGCATAAGCAATTTTAGAACCCAAGTAGGTATCTTCTCCAGCACCTTCCATCACACGACCCCATCTTGGATCTCTAGAAATATCGACCATAGGCGCAAACGTCCAGTGAATTCCGGCAGCCGCAGCCTCTGTAGCAGCTATTCTTGCTGTAAGTTCCATCGCCTCCAAATCCCAAGAAGCAGCTTCCGCCAAAGGAATTGGAAAAGTGGTTTTGTATCCGTGAATCACGTCTTGACCAAACAACAACGGAATTTTCAAACGCGATTGCATTGCCAATTCTTGGTATTGTCGCGTATATTTGGTACCTAAAATAT